>Ga0136643_10000655_pt1 | contig 38897 bp, 37 predicted proteins | sample TergutLab28metaG_FD_96883 | JGI IMG/M metagenome (GOLD analysis project Ga0136643, IMG submission 96883) | Labiotermes labralis P1 segment gut microbial communities from Petit-Saut dam, French Guiana - Lab288 P1 (version 3) (version 3) | ecosystem: Host-associated > Arthropoda: Insects >...
CCTTCCTTGAATTCCTTCACATTTATTCTGCTTTTGATGAACATATCCGATCTTCTTTGGATTTTGTCCTTGCTCTAGTTTAGCACTTTGGTTGACTTGGTATCACTTTCCGAATTGAAGTTAGCGTCTGTTTTTGGAAACCCAGTTGCAGGCAATATGTCTAAGTTAAAGTATTTATCAAGCTCTCCAAACTTTGGATGCCACTCATTGAATTGCTTGTTAAACTTAATATGCTTATCCACATCATCGGTGTATTCATGTACCGCATAAAATTCTCAGATTTGCAAAACATACCGATGCATCTCCCGAATTTTTTGATTTTTTTCGATGGATAAAATTGGACTGTATTCAATAGTGCAGTTCCGTATATGCAACAATTTCATTTCTTCTAACTTTTCATTGAACTTATCATGGCTATCAATGTTGTAGCTATGAAGGAGTGCAAGTGAGTATAGTTTCTTGATTTCGTCAACGGTTTTGCGAGATTCATAAAAATAGGCGACAATGCTCAAGCTTAAAACCAAAAAGGCACTTGCAAAAATACCTAGCGCAATATCATAAAAAAACTGATGCGTTCAGGCATAAAAACAAAGAATCCCCATTCCCATTCTACGGATACGCTATAGACCAAACTGATGAGGCATATAATTAGACTAACGAAAATCGTTTGCTTCTGCAATTTCATTTGGTCCTCCAAAAAACATGCGGTATATATTGAAACTGCTCTAATTTTTTAATTTGTCTGTCGAAGGCAACGCTGTGCCTTTCCTTATCAGCTTGTCACTCCACATTTCAACACCGTTCCAACTCATATATGTCGTGCCGCAAATGTCACACTCCAAGGAATCCTTATCTCGAACAATTAGCTTATGCTTGGTAACTTCATAAACGCTATTGCATTTCGAACATTGTTTTTCCACAATAACACCCCCCCGCAAAATCGTGATATAGTACCTTTTCAGCTAGTCGTATTGCAGCAGTTTCATCAGCCGGCAAGCATCTCCACAAGAAATCAATATAATGGATCGGTTTTTGCCCCGTTAAATCCGTCGATAATGCTTCGCGTTGAATATATGCAAATGGACGCTTCATATCCCTGTCTTTCTCCAACTCAAGAAACTTAAATGGAAAATCAGCAGAGGCATAGTCTAATATTTGGGGTGATACTGAGATACGTGGGAAGATAGCTGCTTTCTCAAGTTCTACAGCTTCTATCAGGGCAGGCCCGAAACATACATCTTCTTCGTGGTATAAATCGCCATACGTAAACCCGCCACGCATGAATTTGCCGAAGTAAAGTGTAATATCAAAAACAAATTCAGATAAATGATTCAGGATGTAATGCAGTTGTAGGAAATCTTGCCGAAACTCGGAAACCTCATAGGAAATAATTATGCAATCGGATAAAAAGGAAGCATTAAAATTAAGCTGCAAATCAATGGAAGTCACGTTGTTTCTCTTAACAAATCGCATAACATCATTTGCATTAGTTCTCGGAAACCTTTCACGAAAATACTTGAAGTACCCAAGAAGCTTACCGATTTCATTTAAGGCTTCCTTTTACCTCTTGAATTATGGTATAAACAATAAGCATGGATACCTTGCGATTGGCTACCGCACCGATGCCAGCAAATGTAGAAACCATGTTCTATGTACGAGTAGCACCGTGGCACGGGCTTGGAACCTGTGTCGAAGAAGCATTAAGCTCAGAAGAAGCCTTGGAAAAATCGGGGCTAGACTGGACGGTCATACAGCGACCGCTAATGACCAGCACCTACGCCCCTGTTCTCGGCTACAAAGCAAACATCAGGGATACGGACAACAGCATACTTGGAGTTATATCGGACAGATATAAGATTGTCCAAAACGAGGCCGCATTCAAATTTACCGATGCTTTGCTTGGTGAAGGGGGGGGCGGTACGAAACGGCAAAAAAGTTTGGATGTTAGCCAAACTGCCAAACAGCTACACGCTTGCGGGAGAGGATATTGAACCGCATTTAGTCTTTTCCAATTCCCACGGTGGGAACGGCTCCATCAAGGTAGCCATGACCCCCATCCGCGTCGTGTGTCAAAACACGTTGAACCTAAGCCTCAATTCTGCAAAACGGATATGGTCTACCGTTCATGTTGGCGATTTGGCTAATAAGATGGACGAAGCCCACAACACCCTGCATCTTGCCGAAAGGTACATGGGCAGTCTTTGCGAGGAATTTTCTAGGCTTACCCGTATCCAGGTGACAGACGCAAAAGTGTTGGAGTATATCGACATGCTCCTGCCGATGGACGATGCCCCCACCGACATCCACAAGCGAAATATTGAGCGCGTTCGGGAAGATTTGAAAATGCGCTACTTCGATGCACCCGACCTGCGCGATGTAGGCAAGAATGCCTATCGTTTCGTTTGTGCCGTTAGTGATTTTGCTACCCATGCCGAGCCATTGCGGAAAACGGTCAATTACCGTGAAAACGTCTTTGCCAAAACAATAGACGGAAATCTGTTGATTGACAAGGCGTATGAAATTATTAGGGATGTGGCATAAAGGGGGCGTTTTCTATGTTCAGCGTATTAACATCAACAGAGGGATTGCCCTATGTTGAATGGCTAGAGTTCCGCCAGCTAGGTATCGGCGGTTCTGATGCCTCCGTAGTTTATGGCATAAACAAGTATAAATCCCCCATTGAGCTGTTCATGGAAAAGACGGGACAAATGCCACATCTGGAAGCTGGGGAAGCGGCCTACTGGGGAACGCAACTTGAATCATTGGTTAGGGCAGAGTTTACCAAGCGTACAGGTATTGAGGTAAAGGAAATGCTCCATGAAGTTTCGCAGGCTGGTATCGACCTTTTGGAAAATCGAACCGTATTCGTTGGCGGAGGGTCAATTCTCCTGAAGGGCTATATCGAAAGGGCTGACATGGTTGCAAAGCCGTTGTTTGTACACAATGTTCATGCAAATGCGGAAGGCTACCATCTTCTTTACAACAACCGAAAAACGGCACAGGCGCAGGGCGTGTAAGTCATGGAGGCCAAAAAAGATGAAACACGGTTCACGATTAAATTCAATCCTGCAAACCCACGCCACAAAGAAGCAATGCGGATTCTTAATAAAGATGGTGGCAGGCGTAAGGCTTCATTGATTGCAGATGCACTCTGTATGTACGTTCATGGCAATCCTGTCATGACTGTAAACACCATAAGAAATCCTGTGCAAGTCACCAAAGGCGAAAGCTCTACACCCATGCACGGGCATGAGGCAAATGCGCCAGACAAAAGACAACCCAGCACTGATGATTCATGGACAACCATCAATGAGTCCCTTGATGGATTTTTCTAACTCATAATTTGTTTTACAGGTACGACGGATGAAAATGTAGAGTGACGCAGGGTGTGCATCCCCTGCGGTAATGCGGGGCCAATCGGCCACGGTCACAACCCCGTATGATTATAGCTTAAGAAAGTGAAGCGATGAATTATGTACAGGACGTTCCGAACATAAATGGCAAATTCGGTGTGGCTGCTGCGTTGGAAGCCAAGCGGCTTGCTGAAAAATACGGCAAGGACTACTTAAACTGCAATGACCTTGTTTCCATCATGGGTATTGGCAAAAATAACGCTCGTCAACTTTTTAACAGCACCACATTCCCAACTATCGAGATGGGCAATCGCAAGGTCGTAAGCGTAATAGCATTCGCACTGTGGTCATTAAAGGACGGCGACAGCTACGCCTAAACACACCTCTCATCGTTGATTAGCAAAAGCTACGGATATATACTGGGTTTACAGATAATTTCCGTGGCACGGCATTACAGGAGGATGCTAATATGCCACAAAAAATGAAGGTTACAAAATCCAAGGCTAAACGCCGTGGTAATAACGAAGGCAGTATTCACCAGCGAAAAGACGGTCGTTGGTGCGGGCAAGTTACAATCGGGTATAAAACAGACAGGAAGCCTATTAGAAAAACTGTGTATGGCGGAACTCGTCAGGAAGTAGCCCAAGAAGTCGCTACGTTGTCCGTAGAGGTTGCCAAAGTTGGCTACACTACTGTTTCGGCTCGTGATGAAATGAACTTCCAAACGCTGTGCAAAGAGTGGTTCGATTTATTCATCGCACCTGGGCTTGCAAGCTGTACGGAAGAAAACCGCCGCAGAATGATGAAACTCCATATTTTTTCGGAGTTAGGCACACTGGACATTAAAGATATAGATACGAAACGGCTACAGCGGCTATTTAACGCCAAAGCAAAGGCGGAACTGTCAGCAGATCATATTGGAAAGGTGAAAAATCTGCTTAATAATTTTTTCCAGTACGCAGTTAGGCAACATTACATTTCCGACAATCCAATGACGGATGTAGTCATTCGCAAGCGCAGCACTGTTACAGAGAAACCGGGAAAAGCACTGCGTCCTGAAATTAGGGAGGAAGTTCTGGCCGTTGTCATGGAAAATCCAGTGCTTATGCCAATCGTCCTTACGTTCACCCTGACGGGGCTTCGTCCTCAAGAACTCATTGCGTTGAAGTGGCAAACGGTTAGCCTAGAGGATAAAACCATTTCCGTTAAATGTGCGGTAAACCGTACACGCAAGTTTGATGCGGAGGGTAACGTGATAGAAAAAAGCGAAACAATCGGCAAGACCAAGACCCCCAAAAGCGTTCGTACAATACTTATGCCAGATGCTGCGGTGGACACTTTGCGGGAATGGCAACTGTATTGCAAAGACAACAATATTCGCAGTGAATTTGTGTTCCCATGCACTAAATCCGGGAACATGCGGAGTTACACAGGTCTGCGTAGCTTATTGGAACGGTTTAAGAAATCCAACGGTTTCCAAGATCGGTTTCCAAGATGAAAACCTGACCCTGTATACTTTTCGTCACACATTCGCAACGATTCTGCTAGAACAAAGGGAGAATCCTAAAATAGTGGCGGAGCTAATGGGGTACACAAAGGTCAGCACGACCCTTGACCTGTATAGCACCGTATACGATACAGTATACGAGTAGACCGCCCAGACGCTAAACGGAGCGTTCACTCGCCTTACAAAGAAAAATCAGCCAACCCCTGCGACGGTTTGACGAAAAACATGACCCTCTAAATTTACTGCAACGCCGATAAATTTAGGCGGCTTTAGAGGGAAAAACGTGAAGCTGCTGAGCAGATTTGAACTGCCAACTTCCTCCTTACCAAGGATGCGCTCTACCCGCTAGGCCACCCCGTCAAAGCCCGTGAAATCAAGGTTTTTGTGATTTTCAATTTTGTGGCGTGACAGCAATTGACAGCAGTTAGTCAATTTTTGAACTTTGTCCGAAATTTATCTGTATTGAAAAACGCCCCATAGACTTAAATCGTTATTAGGGCGTTATATTTTTACTAATAAATTAAGTTTATAAGGAAACCTCGCTAATCGCCGGGTCATTTAAGAACACATATCTAGGTGGTGGTTGTATACAGTCCTTTCGGTCAATAGCTCACATGAAGAAGTGCATACTTTGTAAGACGTGCGCACTATAAATATTGTTGAGCTTATCTGCACATGCTCATTGTTTTATTCTTTTAGCGAAGGCGTAAACACTTAAGTCAAACACAGTCGAACTTCTACACAGTTCCTACAATTATCAATTTTCATCATCAAACAAGACAATGCTTACCCTGTCTGTAAGTTCACGAACATCATCGTATTTTTTGATTGTTACTTGAGACTTCATGTTATTCACTCGCTTGAAATTAAACTCACTCAATTCGTCGCCCATAAAGCTAAATTTACGTCGCAAGAGCTTTCGTACATTATCATTAGCAGTGGTGATAAAAATCTGCCTATTACCACAAATGGCGAGTTCACGAACTACATCAATAAACGACACAATGTTTAAGTCATCAATATTAGCGATTGGCTCGTCAATCAAAATAATCCGAGGAATGGTTTGCATGGACGAATTTAGCAACAGGAAAATTGACAACGCTACAGCGGTTTTTTGCCCTGTACTCATGCTGCTTAGGGATACCTCTTTTGAGTCTTTTTTACGAAAACCAAATACTTCATTGCCAACAATATCTAGCTTAGAAAACTCTTGCGGGGTATGCAGTGCGTGAAATATATCACTTATTCGTCTGATGTTATTCCTAATAAAATCGTCAGCGTATTTTTGCGTTTCTTGCAAGCCAGATAGCGCGTTTATTGCATTTTCCAAACGATTTTGCATGGCTTCAATTTCACGAATTTCAATTTCAATTTTGTTTTGTTCTATTCGTGAACTCTCTTGTGTCAAGTAGTTATCTATCATCTGCTCTATGTCGGCGCACTGCCTGATAAGTGCAGAACGGTTAATAACAGATATATCTGTCATCAAAAATGTTTCTAATTTGCAGAACAAATCTTCTAGCTTCCCAATTTCGTTAATTTCATTTTTCAATGATTCTGCTTCGTTCTTAACCACATCCAACTTTTTGTTCAATTGTTCTCTGTTTTTTTGTGTATCACTAAACGACATAGAAATCTTGGATTGTTGTTCTTCGATAGCAGAATGCCGAGAATCAAGCTCCTTTTGTCTATTCTGGATCGTAGAAACAATCTGGGATATTCTAAATGGAGGAGGTTCGTCCATTTGTTCTATAAGAGTTAAATTATTTTCAATCATTGAAATATATCCAAGGTAATTGCCATTATCCAGCATAGATTTAACTCTTTGTGGTGCAGATTCTTCATATTTGGCTTCTTCGATTTTGATTTGGGTACTCAGCAACTCGAACTCTTGAACAGCTTTTTTGCAATAGAGAATATACGCCTTAACAATATTAAGTTTATCAGACGTTTCTTGGTCAAGAGAAGAATCCGATTCAAGAATGGATGCGTATGCAATGTCAATTTCTTTTAAGCAGGTAACATTTGAATTATGCGTTGCCAACTCATTAACTAAATGAGCGATTTCATTTTTAAGTTGCGTTCTTTTCTCTACTGTTGTTGCTAAAATATCTGTTGCTTCTTTTGCATCTGCGTTCAAGCTGGCTCTAATTTCATCTATGGTTATATTTTGATTACCACAGAGAGGGCATCCGTTATAGTCGTTAGCTAAATCAACATATATGCTACCGTAAGCCTTTATATTGGTAATAGCTACCTCCACTTCGCCTTTCGTCTTTATTAGCCTTTCGTATTCACTATCAAGTTCAAACTCTTCTGTTTGTAACACTTTAAGTTTTGAAGAAATAACATCAGTTCTAACTGATGATGCTTCAAATGTGGCATAAACACCAGAAAACGCCTCAATATGGCTATGCCCAATGAGAAAGTTATCCAGTGAATCAATTTCTTGTTTTTTTGAACGCCATTCTTCTCTCCTGTTATCCAATTCGCAAAGACCATCAAAATTATCTGCAATAAAACGAAATCCTGGAACGTATGATTGAGCATTTTCTAATGTTCCTTGCTCCTTTGATAAACCACTTTTTTCTTCAAATAGTTGCTCTTGTTCTGACATTTGAGCTTCTAGTTTTGTCATTTCGTTTTGAATTGCTATCTCCAGAGTGTCAATGTTTTTTGTGTATTCAGCTAATACTTGCCCCCTGTCAGAACGCAAATCAACTATTTGCGCTAACGAACAAATTTCAGGGAATGATACTACCGTATTGCATAACTGCTTAACTTCGATAACAGCTTCTCGCATTTGCTGTATTGTCGAATCAGATTGTACTTTTAACCCAATAACCCGGATATTATCAAGGATACTTTCCTTTTTAATTTCATGTGGGAACTTCATTCTCTCTAATTGTCGATGCAGCTCGGTGATATTATTTTGATTGGATTTGAAACTGCGATTAAATTCATCCTTATATTTTTTCCAACTTTTTTGAGCGGTTTCAGCATCTTCACCAAAAAGCATTTTTGTAAAGATATTTGTATACTCTTCTTTCTCTTTACTAAAAGAAACGCGATATACATCTTCTGGAGTAAACATATTGAAGATGTGGAAAGAGTTATTTAGACTCTTCATTGTATCTTTATCACTTTTATCGTTGTACCACATACTTTGACGTGATTTTCTTTCGCCTGCATCTTTTGGTATTTCAACCTTTTTTTCAGTAACATTTCCATGCCAAATGTAAAGCCCAGACTTGCTTTCATCAGAAGATAATTGATTTTCGCTTACTCTAATTGAACCTGTCATGGCAAGTTCTATTGCCTGCAAAATAGAAGTCTTGCCAGACCCGTTTGCACCAGCTAGGATGTTTACTTTTGAAAGATGTAGTTCACGCATGGCGCCAAAGCAATGTGGGCGAAACTGTTCCGTCAGCATAAGACTATTCATTCTATTTACATAATCGCTATGAACCCCTTTTATATTTTTCTTTTTTCTTTCCAAATGAACTAAGTCACCATTAATAAAGGAATTATACATTTTAGTTTCGTAACCATTTAAACAGAATTGCATATCTTCGCATAACTGTGTGCTCCAAATTGACAAAGGATTCATAGCTTTTCCATTTTCACTTTCTGACATGCAGAGTGCCATTTTTCCAGCGGGTATTTCATTTTCGAGGTCGTCAATGGAAATTACAATATTACGAGTAAAATCTTTATTTGTGTGAAACTTAATAATCTCGTTTTCTGGCAAGAGATTAAATTCCTCTTTATTCATTACACAAACCAGATATAAGTTCCACCGCAAGTCATTTCTTAGGCTATAAAAGACAGATTCTATTACGTTTTTTGTAAAAGAGCTATGTTCTTGCATGTAGTTTTCAAAATTATCAAAGTCTGCATATACAAAAATGTATCGCGCAATAACATATACCTTCTTGTATATATAATCAGCAACAAAAGCATTGTAATCAGCAATTCGAGCAGTTTCATTTTCATTTATTACAAGCCCTAGCTTTGCTACACGGCTACGCAGGTCTTTCATAGTTAAGCACCACCTCTTGTTATGTCTAAAGGATTTTCAACAGCATCGCCATTTGTTATTTCGGTTTCTAGCTTCGGGATGAACTTATATTCAGGGGAATTCGAAAGTCCAAAATTTCTAGTCAGTACAGCAACTTGAAACGGAAATTCGTGTTCTTCGCTAACATTTTTATGTGTCGTGTCCTTTAATTTTTTTAGATACTTAGCAGCCTCGTTTTCATCTTCTTGGATTGAAACGAGAGCGTGCTTATCTTGCGATTCAATATTATAAGTAATATCATTAACCGTCGATATTCCAAATTTGTAATCCTCTTGATGATTTGACATTTGGAAATGAGGAGGAAAGCCAACGCTACTAATGCTTTGGATTAAAGTCATATACTTCATCAGAACATTAGTCAAATCTTCTATGTTTTCCCCATCTACTAAAAGCAAAGGGCTCTTTGGTATTTCAGTATGCTCACTGGAATGTGTAAATGCATTGGCAGTTTCACAAATCAATAGTTCAATGAATCTATCAGTATCAACCTTATCGGTTGTAGATGCGAAAGGATACTCATACGTTGGATTGTTAATAACATCTTTTGCTATACTGCTTAATGTTGGTTTACCATGTTCCACTTCATTTAGATACAATTCTCTTCGGTATTCTGTTTCATTTTCATCAAAACCAACCCAATTTTTTCCATTCCACAACATACAAGAGTTTACTATGGTATCATGATTAGATAGAGTTATTGCCGATGAGGTAGTAGGTTTTTGGATATTGATGTTTTGCACCAATTGATGGTGAGCGGCATACCAAATTGAGACACGTTCATTTTTAATATAACTTCCGTATAATAGCTTTTGGGGATTGTCGCGCAAATGCTGGGCATGGTTTTTACACCATGTGTTGAAGTTGAATGTTTTTTCCCTCTTGTGATAAATGCATGACCACGGGCTTTTTATTTGTAGTTGCTGTTCGTCACTAAATTTTACGGACGTACCCCTAGCCCAGTTTGCCGAAACATACAGACTTTTATCATCCGTTTCCCACATAAGTTTTCGTAATAATGAAAAACTTTCGTGACGTGGCTTTTCATTAAGTTGCGGATGCAATATAACTAAACCTCTTGTGCTTCCTGTTTTACTTAAATTCGCCCAAAGTTTTTCAGAATTGAGAGTATCAGCACAGAGCAAAGAAATTAGACATACCCCATTTGGTTTGCAAAACTTGTATATCAATTTCCCAAGCGTCATGTATGCTTCACATTTAGTATTGGGATCTGCCATAGGACGTGTCTTTAGTTGCGGTAACAGAACTAATTTTTGCTCTCTTGAAGCATTAGTTACAACAAAACAGTACATTAAAGCATTTACAAAATTGTATTTTTGCAATATGTAGTCCATGCAATCGTCAATTACAGCGACATCTGTATATTCCTTCATGATTGCCAGCGTATTAACAAAATCATCGTGTTTAATGCCCTGACACGGAAGAACCCAAAGAGTAGTCTGGATAGGCCATAGGCTTTTATCTTGAGCATGTTTTTTTATCAAGTCATATGAAACACAGTATTCAGGGAACAATAAAATACTGCTATCCGTATCTGCTGCTAAAATTTCTTCGCATTTTTTATCATGTATGGCCATTTCTTCAACATATGCGCCAGTTTCGGTATTTGCCAATAAATTTGCCTGTATTTGACACCGTGTAAGCTTAATAGATGCAGGTATATCAAGCACCGCATTTATATGGTCACTAAAACCTGGCAACTTTTCTTTCACCAATTCTAGGGCATCTATAATCTTAATATCCATCCGAAGCCTCCTATGTAGCTAAGCGCATATGTTTGAAATATATTTCTACAGGCATATCACCCTATGTTGAAAGTATACCTTGCCTCCATAGGTTTTTCACAGCGGTTTTCTTGATATGTGAAGAATGGTACGTCACTACCGTACTGTTTTTTCTTGAATATAGCTGTGATGACTATTTGCTCGCCCCTTTAGTGGCTCTTTTAACCAATACAAGTCCGAACTCTCTGCTCTCCAATAATGAATTTTCAAACAGGCAGAGCAGTCTTTCGGGTGCCGCAGTCATATCAATGGGAATACCGCACATGCTTTGGCAACCGCTATCAATCCGCAAATCACAACAATCATTAAACCAGCAGCTTGTGTTTGTATCATCGCCCGACTCGCGCTTGGTAAACGAAAACTGCCCAAGGCCATTATCTATCAGCATCCCCAGTAGCCGTGCGTAAAACTTTTCTTTGTTTACGCGCTTGCCGCCGGTTATTGTTATCAATTCATCTTGAAGCTCCAAATCAACTCTTGGGCCAATGTTGCCTTGCATGATTAAGTTTCTTACTTGCTCTCCGATTTTTACAATATCGCCCTGCTCCAAAGGGAGCAGGCTCTCTATTTTCTTTTTCAATCCGCCACGACCGGCAGAGTGGTCTACAACATCAAAATAGCCACAAAGTAGCAGCCTGTTTACACTTTCCCAAAATGCAAATCCACCGGTTGAATCTTAGCACAATAAATATCTCATCAGTACCACCCATCCACATTAAACTCGTAACTGAGAGTGAACTTATTATCGCTCTCTACTATAGTAGCGTAGTGATTGGGCGATATGTCAAAATTGTAGGGCCGGCGGCAGATGATTACATATTGATTGCCGTAGTCAAGTGATATATGCTCGACTATATCAGGGGTATCGCACAGCAAAATATCGGCATTGTCTATGACGAATAATTTGCCTGTCTTCCCTAAAATATCTTTGATCTCAGAAGAGTGGTTCAACAATACCACATTGGCGTACTTCTCTTTGTTCTCAGGTAGTCTACGCTGTACGTCAAGCCATTGATAAAACAGAGACTTTCCAATGCTACTATCCCCCTGAATAATGGTTACAGGAGGACGTAATTCAAAATCAATACTATACGGCTTCATTCGGAATTCAATACGGTTCAAACGGCATCCCCCTTTGTCCAGATAATTTGTTGCAGGCTACTTTCGTCAGCTACAACGTATTCATCATCAACCTGAATTTGAAGATGCGTAAATTTGGGAATATAAGTGTGCCCCAAGATTACAGGAATGCCTAACGCTGTTGCCTGTTCAAAAATGTCCAACAGAACATTTTCCCCTGCTTCAGTTATATCAATCGCTTTGTACTGGGGTAATGTTTTCATATGTCGTAGGTTCAGCAAAGTTTTTAAGCCCGTTGACCGATTATTTACATGCGTAACGCCATAACGGGTTTGCACAGGAATTCCAAGACGTTCATTCTCTCCGATAATTTTTGCACCATCATATTTCATCATAAAATCTTTGTCAGCTTCGCATAGTTGCAATCTGCTTGTGTGCACCTCAAATACAGCATCATTATCATATAGAATTTCAGAGTTTTTGAAAGATGACCTATCCGTATACAGCTTCAGCATAAATTTCCTATCTCCTTCCCTTGTTGCTCGCTCTCCGCTATTGGCTCAACATCCATAATTTCACCAATATTGCATTCGAGAACACGGCATATTTTCACCAGTACATCTGAATTCACATTGCCGCCCTTATACATCTTCGTGAGGGTCGTGCCGCTTATCCCAGCTTGGCTACATAACTCGCCTTTCCTTATTTTCCTATCTATCATCAGCTTGAAGAGCTTATTGTAATTCGCACCCAATTGAAAACATCTCCTTACTACTCGAAAGCATTCGAACGTTACTTATTCAGCATATCACACCATCTCAAGCAAATCAACAACATCGCTTGGATTTCACAAAGAAATTCATAAACATATTTGTTGTAGCTTGTTGGCATATAATGATGTAGCAAGCAGGGAGCGAGGAACACCACATTAATTATGCCATCATTAGAGACTGTTTTTACCTTGGATTATTTTCCTGATAAAATGTTCGCTTCTCTTCGATTTCTTCAAGTATTGGAGCAACGTCATAGTCGGAATATTTGCCCGCAGCCTTAACAAACTCTACAAGAACAGAACCGCTTAAACAGTGCTCGTAACCCTTGTAATTTACACCGCCAAACAAGCTTTCACATGGCTCGATAGGCTCGCTGTATGAAATGTACAAGGAATCATATTTGTGTAATTGGTTCTTAAAAGTGTAATTCGGGATATATAAAAGATGCTGTACGCCCTTGGCAGAAATATGACCATGACGTTTATACATATAACCATACACATACCATTCGGGTAAATCCCCTCGTAAAATCTTGGTTTGATACTTGCCGTTTGAATAAAGATAACGGTTAGGGTTTTCTTCAACCGCGAGTCTGCTGCACTTGAAGCTTACCTTGCAATCAGTATAAAAGGTTGCGTGGGGAACTCTCTTTTTGGGTTTATTCACGATGACACTTCCTTTCGCGTCATATTTAGCAAGTCAGCACCGACAACGGTACAACATTCACCCCATCAACGCGACGGTGGGCAAATCCATTACCTGTGATAACCGTAAGTGCAGCAGGGGCTTTTGCTTTATCGGTGTCAATCTTATTTGCAAATTTTAATAGATTTGAAGCCGCGGCATCAACTGCACCGATGCCGAGTTTAACTTCAAATGCACCGTAAGTCCCATCTGCGTACTCGACAATTGCATCAACTTCCAAGTCGCGTGAGTCACGATAATGGTATACCTTACCCTGGGTAGCTTCGGTATATATCCGTAAGTCACGGATTACTAACGACTCAAACAGCAGTCCGAAATAATTTAAGTCAGCGGTTAGCTTATCCACAGACAACCCTAAAGCTCCAACTGCTAGAGATGGATCAACAAAGTGACGTTTCGGTGATTTTCTGAGTATGTCAGATGAGCGAATATGCGTATTCCATGCAGGTAGGTTTTCAACAACCATTAGCCGCTCAAGAGCATTGATATAGTCGGCTACAGTTTCGTCGTCTAAGCTGCCATCGCTCCCACCCGCATCTTTTGATAGTACAGTAAGCGTCGCTTCCGTAGAAATATTCCGAGCAAGAGATTGAAGCAAACGTCTGACTTTGTATGGGTCGCGTTGTTTTCCAGAAACCTTGCTAATATCAGTTTCCGCAACCAATGTTACATAGTCACTCGCAAATTGTAGTCCTACTTTTCCGCCTGCATCAATTAGCCCGGGCCAACCGCCTATTGTAATCTTTTCAGCTATATCGCTTAGTTCAAACATGGCAACAGCAGAGATTGGAGCTTCACCATTTAACATTGCCGCTAGGCTGACTTCGCCGGTTGACCAGCCGCGCTCAAACATTGACATGGGGCGCATTTTCATCGTAGAGAAACGCCCGACACCTGAGTGACGATTTACTTTATCGTCAGGCGTTGCTGAACCAGTAAGAATGAACTGCCCTTTTTGCTTGCGTTCATCAATCTCCCTACGAACGTAATTCCATATTTGTGGATACTCCTGCCATTCATCAAAGAGGCGTGGGACATCACCGGGCAACACAAGCTTAGGGTCAATTTCCATCATCATTTTGACCTGCTCATCTGCATCAAATCGCACAACGCTTGCCGCTACCTGTGTAGCCGTTTCGGTTTTGCCACAGCCTTTTGCGCCTTCTATAAGAACCGCTCCTGAACCCAGTAAGCGTTCGGAAAGAATTTTGTCTGCAAATCTTTTGCTGTAAGACATATGTGACACTCCCTTGTTTCCAGTATTATATTTATAATATCACTTCAACCTCTAAATCACAATCATATTATCCGCTTAAATATAATTTATTCATCCGCTATATTGTGAATACATGAATCGTCTGTATATTAGAATCTGCCGAAAATTGTTTCTGATTAACTTCCGAATAATCAGCTCTTTTTGCGTTTCATAATCTCATCGCACATATAGTAACGCAAAACTCATCATTTTATTGTGTCACTTACCACGCTTCATTATGACAATATAGCCGTCACTAAGCGGTATTCGTTCTTATATCGGCTTTACCCGCATAGCACAATGTGTGTCGCTTCTACGACGCACAGAGCCAATTATAAATGGCATTTGCTAATTCTCGTATGCCTTCACTCAAACTACCATGTATAATAATATCTAAACATAAAATAGGGAGTGTTATGAACATGAATCTTGTACATGAAATTGAAGTTTATTTGTGTTATTGCGAGAATCAAAAAAAACTGAGCGCACTATCACTTAAGGCGTATTCTATTGACCTAAAGCAATTTGAATCCTATGTAAGTGGCGCAACAGATGGTGCCCTTTCAAAAACAACGCTTTCGGGATATATGCAAGAACTGCATCAAAAATACACACCTCGAAGTGTAAAACGAAAGTTGGCAAGCCTCCGAGCGTTCTTTAACTATTTAGAGTTTGAAGAAATCCTTGACATGAACCCCATTCGAAAAATCAGAATGAAATTTCAAGAACCAAAGCAGTTACCAAAAACAATACCACTGCGTTCTATTGAACAGCTTTTGATGATTGCACATAACGAAGAAACATCAAAGTCAACAGAATATGGGACATTTGTTGCGTTAAGGAACAAGGCAATGCTAGAGATGCTGTTTGCCACCGGTGTTAGAGTGTCGGAACTTTGTTCGTTAAAAAAAAGCGACATTAACCTAGATGATGGAATTATTCATATATTCGGTAAGGGAGCAAAGGAACGCATTATCCAAATCGGAAACGCCGAAGTTATAACCTCTTTACGGAAATATCATGAGTATAATAAAAGCGAAACGGATTTTTTTTTGTCAATCGCTTGTCCACTCGTATCTCGGAACAGTCTGTACGCTTCATGATACAACGACTTTGCGAGAAGGCCGACATTGCAAAGCATATCACCCCCCATATGTTTCGCCATTCATTTGCTACGTTGCTACTAGAGGAAGATGTCGATATACGCTATATCCAACGAATGCTTGGACATAGCTCAATCCAAACAACACAAATATATACTCAAGTGACAATGGAGAAACAACGCCAGATACTAACGCTAAAGCATCCGAGGAATAAGATTAAATTGGAATAATGCAAGGAAAGGATTGTATTCTTACGTCGAAAAAACACATGTTTTCGAGAAAATTTTCGAGAAAGTTTTCGAGAAACGCCCAGTTTTTTATTGAACATACTGGGAGCATATGCTATAATTTTTTTTGAGTACAGGATAATAGCTGATTATCATCGGTTTCCAAGGTGGTTTATATGCTAAGTAGCATTAATTCAATAGATAATTCATATAAAATTCATGATTGGGACTTAGGTGATTCGTTAGGTGAAGGCTTCGAGTCCTTTATTATTAGCGTTTTGACTAAACAATTGAGCAAATATTTCCAGTATGGCACAAGACTTTTTCCGACACCCAAGACAAGAGATGACGGGCGAGATGCCGTAATAATTTCTCCAGTTGATTTGGAGGGTATTTTTAATCAAACCATAAAACTGAATGGGAATAAGGAAGTAAAAATATTTATTGAATGCAAAAGCTCCAACGCTGGTAGAATCAGCTTAGATAAGATAATGGGAAGCGTGGCTAAAATAAAAGCAGCGTGTCCACATTATTATGTGTTCATTACAAATACATCAATTACACCACATGCGTATCACTGTGTAGCAGAGACCTTGAAAGAAAATGATATAAAATTCATATTAATAGATCAAAGCATACTTGTATCAGTTTTAATTCAAAATGGATTTTCTATTGGAGCAATGCCACCGTTACTACACCCGGATGTTTATGTTGAGTATCAAGTGCTTACACGCAAGGAATCAGGAAAAAACGTGTATGACCTTTTTCTGTTACATCATAATCTCATGACTACAGAGTGCTTGATTTCGCAGCAACTACTTAGTGACCGGAACTGGGATGTCGATGAAGCTGACTATACTTTTATGCTTATGCCATCTGGTACGTATACGAAAAAAATTTCAATTATACGAATGTTTGCAGACGGTATAGACGATTTATTATTCAGCATTAAAACAGGTGGCAAGGAAACTCAAATACATATACAGGGCAGCGATATGAGTGTCATATTTGAAACGCCGCTCGTTGGTGTGAACCACTATGATTGCGTATCAAAGCTTGCAAAGTGCATAAGTGCCAATGATGCGCTGGGTGTGTTTTATATATGGGGGGAAGCAGGGGTAGGAAAGACCCGTGTTTTTCAAGAGCTATATAAACGATTGGATGGTCAAAATTTTGATTTTGGCTTCTTTTCCGTCAAAAAAAACAAAAACACACTTAATTTGGATTTGCATAAATTTTTAGATAACAACAATTATTTACCTCTAAAAAAACGCTTTCATTCGTTTAACGAACTAATTATCCAAGCAAAGAATGATTTTAGGAGAGCTATTATTCTTATTGATGACTGTCATAACGCACCGGATACATTTTGGAGTGAAGTAAAGGCGTTATCTGATATAGACGTTCCAATCAGCATCATATTATGTGGTAGGACTGACTACAGTGTAGGCACTATTGCTTACTACACTTTTGTTCAATGGTCTATCGAATGCAGGAATGATTCTGTATGGCAGCTAGAACCGCTTACCCCGATGGAAACAAGCAACTTAGTACGGGCAATAATTCATCGAGTGCCGGAAGCGGCTCTGGAGCGCATCTGTAAGCTGAGCCGAAATAACCCACTCTTCATCGTACAGTTTATTGAATACCTATTGGAGTTGAAGCTGGTTGCTATTGTGAATAGAAACGCAGTAGGGGTAACTAACACAAGTACATTCAGCTCTAAGCTTTATATCCCCGAAAAAATACATGGAATATATGAACAGCGGCTAAAACACTTATATGAAAACTATAATGGAATCCTTATGGCAAATTTCCTATATATTTTGTCATTGTTTGAAGGAAGACAAGCACTTGACGATGCAATACGCTATTTTAATGAAAAAACTGAATGCTTGAATTTATTGATTAAATCAAAGTTCATACAATTGAACGAAGATGGGGAGGTTGTTTTTGAACATGAAAGTCTAATGATATTTTTTCGCCGACATCTTAGTGCAAATAAAATATTGCAAAAAAAGATAGCAGACATCATATTTAACGATGCTGCTTTCTTACTGGATAATATGAACGTATTAGACAAGGGGTGCGTAGCTTACTGGGCAGGAGACATACCATTGGCAAAGGCTTGTTTCTCCAATATCGTTGACTGCCTTAATGATGTAAGCAATCAATCGGCATTTAACATTAACGTGGAAATCCACGACTATTTGATTTATATATGGGAATTATACAAGAAAGAGGCGACTGAAAAGGAACTTCTCGGTAAGGTATTAAAGGCCAAGGTATATATTTCACTTCATCACTTCAATCCAATAATCGCCATTGATGATTGTGATCACGCATTGCGACTTTTAGACAAAAGCAAGCTATTTCATAGTGATGTTGCTCTAAAAAACGCCATTTTACAACAAAAAGCACACTGCTTAATAAATGCTGGATGTCTTACTGATAGCGAAATATTAATGAAGAATCTTCTTTCAGAGTGGATTATTGAACCATCCAGATTGAGCAGTGATACATTATTTGACTTGTTTGACCGGTTATCTGGTATCTATACTAGATTGAATTGTAAAATGTTATCACAAAATTATAACGATTTATCATTTAGGGAAGCGAAAAGGTCTTCAGATCATGGCTTAATTGCGCTCGCGTACTTAAATAGGAGTAAGCTTCACTATTATAACAATTATGAAATCGCTAAAGGGAGCATTGAGAATATATATCATATCCTAAATGATGGAACATCAAGGCGCATTCTCTGTTTAGGTAAGATTTCATTTATGACACTTGAACTCTTATATAATGAAGATTGCGATTACCAAAAACTTTTCGATCAAGCATATGAATTGATTAAAGAAGCTATAGAGGGGAATTATTCTCATGCTATTATTAAGATTTACTTGATTCTAGCAATAGCTGATTTCATAATTAATCAACACAGCGGTTCATTTAGCAATACGCAAAAACTTATCTCAATGGGAATAAATTGTAGTATTAAATATGGGATACCGACAAACATATGGCAATTCTATAACCTATTAGGCATTGTACAAATTCATATGAATATGGAAACGGAAGATGTCTGGCGTACTTTTGAAACTGTTTATGCTCTACTAGAGAAGCAAGATTTACTTTGTTTGGGCAATCTTGACTTATGTTATGGAAACATATTAGCACTTAGCAACATTGGTTTTTTTCTTCAGTCATATAAGTTTGAAAATGACTTCTATAAAAAAATGGCTTCCGCTTCCTATTTTGGAAGTATATTAGACAGTGATTATAATGATAGTTCGATTTCAAAGGAGTACACATATTCTCATTCCATCGAAAAATTAAAGAGTGAGTATAGAAAAGCACGAAAAAAGCAAATCCTATTTACAAATGATTCTACGGGGGATATTTATAGAGATAAAAAAACGGGATATTTCATACCGATCTCATAATGTGTTGACTGTTTGTGAGTGTTTAGTAATTTCAGTCATTAGAGAAGTGAGACATGGCTCACCAGTGCAGTTTAGTTGTCGTATAGTTATGCTGGCTATCATATTGCCGATAATAGCTGCTTTCGTAGGCTCGAAGCCTAGTAACATACCGATGGTTATGCCAACTGTTGCAGAATCACCTGCTCCACAGGTGTCAAACGGCGGTGTAGCTATTCTTGTTTTTATATGCTTGAGACTACCATTTTGGTAAAATAAAATACCATTCTCACCGACAGTGATAAATAGTGCAACATTTTTATCTAATAGAGATATGCAATGTTTAATCTGGGGGACATCAAAATCGCTAATTACCGTTTTATTATCTTTCAAGATATCGAGAACAGATTCTTGTAACTCATGATGATTACATTTTACATACATACCCATATATTTATGAATGCTGTATTTTGTGTCAGCAATGAAAAATATTTCCTCATACCGAAGTGCTAGGCTTTGTACATACCCCCGAATTGATTCCATAACACTTTGTCCTTGTGCTTTAGAAAACTGCTCCACAATAATAACTGCATCGACATTTGGGATTATGTTTTCACAGGCTTGTTGTAGTTGTTTAACAATTTCATCGTCAAGTTTTCTTTTGTTCAAAACCAAGACCTCATTAATAATAGCTGCGTCATCCCTAATAAAACGATGATAGGTGTTTGTAGCCAATAAATCTGCTTTGATAAGCCCTGCTGAATCCATTCCGAGTCTGACTATTTCATTATGCAAATCATATCCGGCACCATCATTTCCAATAAAGCCAATTGGATAAACTGAAACCCCTAACGCCGACAAGTTTTTCGCAACATTGCCTGCACCTCCGAGAGTTCTCTTTACTGCGCTAGTACAGTAAGTGCATAAGTCAGTATAATCCGAACTATAATCGAGTTTTGAATCTATGAAATAGTAATTGTCCAAGCAATAATCCCCAATGACAGCCACACGAATATTATTAATATTGTCTTTAATCGTGGCAAAATCGGCACATGAAAACAACATGCATCATTACTCTCCTCATAATCATGATAATAGTAGCATTATTTATCAACAAGAAAGTTACTTACAACAAGAGTATCTATGTCGGTTTTCAAAAATGTTTGGACGGCATCAAGAGGTGTCTCGACAATAGGTTCGCTGTTGACATTAAACGAGGTATTTAGAACCACAGGAAAGCCTATATATCGTTTAACTGCGAGGAGCATTTTATGTATAAATGGCTCCGACTGAACAGATACAGCCTGTACCCTAGCAGTATTATCGACATGGGTAATAGCAGGCAGGTGGTCTCTATACTCTTCTTTTACCATGGTAGCCATGAGCATAAAATCGGATTCTAATTTCAAATCAAAATAAACAAACTGCTCGTCCGATATTACTGTGGGTGCAAAGGGTCTAAATGGTTCACGGTGTTTGACACGCTTGTTTAAGATATCTTTCATTTCTGGGTTGGTAGGGTTCGCCAGTATGCTGCGATGACATAAAGCGCGAGGACCGATTTCTGTTCGTCCTCTATGAATGGCGACGATTTTATTTTCAGAAATTCTTTTTGCAATTTCGTCAGCTAAATCGTCGTCATTAAAAATGTGGTATTTGAGATTTGCACCTTTTAATACATTTTCAACTTCATCATCTTCATACGAAAGACCAATATATGGCAAGTGAACAGTAAATTTCTCATTATTCCCAAAATGTTTATTATATGCAAAAAAGGAAGCTCCAATCGCTTGGCCGTCATCCCCCGCTGGCGGCAATATAAATAACTTTTCCAAGTCAAAGCGTTCAATGATTTTATGATTTAACAAACAATTCAAAAAAACGCCGCCGGCTAGACATATATTTTTACTGGGATACAAACATAAAATATCACGCACTAAACCTAACAAGATATGTTCTGTCAGGGCTTGAACGGTACTAGCGATGTTTGCTTTTTCGTCATTTACATATTGTTTATAAGACTTTCCTGACAATGCCATGTTTACAGAAATTTGTTCTAAGATATCTTTGTATTTAAGTGAAAAGCGGAACAAATCGGATTTGCGATATACATCGAAATCCATTAGGGGCTTACCATATGAAGCAAGTCCCATTGTCTTTCCAGAGGCACCCCTACCAAGCCCCAATAAGTAGGTAATCTGCTCATACTTTCTTCCAACGCTAATCTCTGACTCTTTGATGAATGACGGCATATAAGGCAGTATGTGATGACGGGGCTCATCTATACGCTTAAGCGGTTCTTGTAATCGCCTGTCTATACATTTAATCTTTCCAGCATTCCCAACAAATAAGGATTCAGCTTCTTGTTTGCTGTCAATGTAATCGCCTGCACCGTCAGCTACTATTATTAAGCTATCATTGAAGCCCGACGAGTGATAAGCGGCGTATGCATGTGCTTCGTGGTGGTTTACAAAGTACATTGGTATATCTACGCATCCGTAGTGGTCCATAAACTCTTCACGATATAAATCCAGGACGGATTGACCCTCCACCCCATCATAAGAAATACCGATGCTAGAAATATTATGAATTGATATCCCACAATATCGTAGTAAAGCGTCAATTGAATCCCATGGTATATTGGTTGAACTCGAATATTTAATGCGATCCAACCGTTCTTGGGATATTGCGCCAACAACCAAGCCATCCTTGACTAATGATGCACCCCGATCATGGCCAACATGTATACCAAGTGATATCTTCATTTTGAAATTATCCTTTCTGCACAAAGCACAAATGGGCGATTAATTCATTTTCAACAAATATTCGCATCACTGATTAATAATACAATAGAGCAATGGATAATTATGTCATTTAATGTTTGGCCAGCTCAAGATAATCAGCTATTATCCTGTACTCATACAGGTTTTTCAGATGCTTGACATCGTGGCGTTTGCTGATGGTGATGGGAGCAACCTCGATGTCGAAGAATGCTTTCATTACTTTGTCAATTCGCCTATAGTTCAAAGCCTTCTGAGCCAGTAGCAGCGACTTCTTCTCAGGCACTAGACCTATTAGCCATAACATCTTACGCCCAATTGTCGCATCCTTTATCTTCGCCTGGATAATCTCCTCGGCTTTATTTTTCTTGTAAAAATTGCCAAAGGATACTATCCGCATAAATGTTTCCAGAAATATTTGCTGTCTGCTGTCGCACAAGTCGGCTATCTGTTTCGATATAGAGGATTTACTGATATAGCCTCGAATGGCTTTTGGCTTTGTCAATTTAACTTCGGCCCTGAGTAAACCATCACAGTCTTCTGGTATAGATTTCTGCCCTATATTAAAATATGCATCGCTTGCCCGTTCTCCATGTAGGGCTTCCAAATCGTAGAGTTGAAACTTGATGCCGTTCCATACTAAAGCCAATCATCATAACATTTACGCTTACGGGGCTTAGACCTCAAGAACTAATCGCATTGATGTGGGAGCATGTAAGCCTAGAAAACAAGTCAATCTCTGTTAAACAGGCTGTGAACAAGGTCAGAGAATTTGTCGAGGAAGGCAATGTTATCTCCAAAGGCATAACGGTGGGTAAGACCAAAACACCCAAAAGTGTACGCACCATCATAATGCCTGATGCAGTTATAGACGCACTTGTTGAGTGGAATGAATATTGTAATACAAATGAAATACAAAGCAAATTTGTGTTCCCAAATACTAAAGATGGGGGCATGAGGACATATTCTGGTTTGCAAAGTAGCCTTGAACGCTTCAAGAAGAAGCATGATTTGCAAGAGGAAAATATTTCCTTATGTGCATTCCGCCATACCTATGCAACAATCCTGCTGGAGCAGAGAGAAAACCCCAAGATAGTAGCTAATCTCATGGGGCATACCCGTGTAAGTACGACCCTCGACCTATATTCACATGTCGTTGACGATGAGGTTTATAAGCAAACTGCCAGAACCCTCGACGGTGCCTTTACGAATTTAACAAATAAAAAACCGGAAGGCCATCTACCTCCCGGTCATGTAGCAATTCGCAGTAAACCCTAACCCTCTAAAATTGACAGCAATTTTGACAGCAACGCCGATAAATTCAGGCAACTTTAGAGGGGAAAACCCTAAGCTCTCAAGCAGATTTGAACTGCCGACTTCCTCCTTACCAAGGAGGTACTCTACCCCTGAGTTATGAGAGCGAACGTAGTATTTATGCGGGTTGTGGGGTTTCCGCACCCGCTTGAAACTCAAATTGTAGTAAATTTTTCAGTAATTGCAGTAAACCACACACAGGAATATGCCATCCTTACCGAAGAAGTACTCTACCACTAAGTTACAAGATCAAAACCAACAAATTTTTGCATTGCAAAGATTATCATACTAGTGATGCTTACGTCAAGTTTTTTGCAATCTTTTATATCAGCCGCGAATCTTCTGCTGCACGCTGGTATTGTTCCATTGCGTATCGCTCCATATGCTGTAGCACACGGGGTACATGGTTCTGTGTTTCCTGGAATGGCGGGATGCCCCCATGACGGCGCACTGCGCCAGCCCCTGCGTTGTATGCGGCCAGCGCGAGGCTTAAATCGTCGTCAAACATATCTAACATGCGGCGCAAATAGGCCGAGCCGCCGTCTATGTTTTGGCGTATGTCAAATGGGTCTGTAACGCCTAAAGATTCGGCTGTACGCGGCATGAGCTGCATAAGACCCATTGCACCCGCGTGGGAGACCGCATCATGTCTGCCATTGCTTTCTGTGCGAATGACTGCACGAATCAGGTTGGGGTCAAGGTTGTGCCGTACCGCAGCCGCTTCAACTTCTGTGTCTATTGCGCGGCGAAGCAATGTGTTGCCTTGTGCGCCTTCGTTTGAAATGTATTCAAGAATGGCACTGAATGGGACATTGCCAATGCCCATTGGTTGGCTACTACTTTCGGTACGCTCAGCATCCCTTGCCGTGGGCAGATTGTGTGTAACGGCATGAGAAGCCCCAGCCGCATTTGCATTACGGTTTTGTTGCTGCACTATGTTTTGATGCATGGCATGACCACCAGGAATTCGGCTTAAAATCCCATTCATTACTTCATTATACAAAGACATCGGGTTAATCATTATCATGCACCTCCATTCCACACGATGACATTATACTCAGATTTTGTCCGTTTGACAATTGAAATTTTCAACATGGTTGCGTAAATCTCATTTACATAGCGTTTTTCATCCCCATTCAACTAGTTGCATTTTGCAACTGGTTGAACATGAACGAGAAGGCAAATCATTACAATAAATATCTATTCACATCTTCCTGAGTAATTCCAGGGTGCAAAGCAATATTTAATGTATTGGCCACCACATTGGCAAGCCGCCCAATGACTGCGTCAACTTCCTTTGGGGTGACAAACATATTGCCAGGGTTAAGCATTTCAGTAATCAGCGCGTATCTTTCATCGTCGGGGATATGCGCAAGCATATCATAGAACGCGCCGCCTTCCGCTTCCGAAACAGCCGCTGCCATGGCACCAAGCATCTTATCCATTGTGTCATTCACCAACGTTGCCGCATCCACCACTGTGGGTACACCCACGGCAATGACTGGTACACCCATGCTTTCTTTGTTAATGGGTGTTCTTCTATTGCCCATGCCTGCTCCTGGGTTTACGCCTGCGTCTGACATTTGCACCGTGGCGTTTATTCGGCTGGTTTGCCTTGCCGCCAACGCGTCAATGGCTATGATTAAATCGGGCTGTATTTTTTCTGCCACGCCTTTTACAATTTCAGCGGTTTCAATACCTGTGATACCCATGACACCTGGGGTTAATGCACTGACAGCGCGTAAACGTCCCTTTAAATCATGTGGCACATCATCGCCCATGTGACGCGTCACCAATAATTTTTCGCACACTTGCGGGCCTAACGCGTCAGGAGTCACATGGCGATTGCCAAGCCCCACCACCAGAATGACCGCTTCTTTATTTAAGTTATGCAACCGACCCAATTTTTGGGCTAAAATTTTGGCTATTTCTTCATGGGTGTCTGGGTCATTTTCTTTCATGGATGAAGACTCTAAGGTTATATAATTTCCGATGGGTTTGCCCATTGCCGCTGCGCCATCTTCGTTGGTTATGCTGACCCAGGTCACGGTTATGCCCAAGTCTTCATCTTCTTCAATAGTAATTTCTACACCCGAAATTTCTTCGCCTGTTTCGTTGTACAGGCATTCGCGCATTTCAAGGGCTAAGTCTGTTCTTATATTTCTTGTCATTATCATCACCAAAACTTATTATGGCTTTTTTGGAGAAATTTATTAACCTTTTACAAAGAAATGCCGATACTTATTTACGAAGACTTGTTTTTATGAAAATGTCATAATATATCTAGCGAAGCTAGGGGGATTATAATGAACGTTAATTCGACAAACAACGCCAGTTCAAATAGCTGGTGGGATAATGGAAGCACAGGATTTTTAGAACGCCAGCGGGAACTTGGTACTCATGGAAGGTTTACCCCAGGGGCAAATCAGGCTTCAACATCACCAGGTTTTCAATCTCGTTTAACAAACGCCAGAAGTGCCGCCGAAGGGCTTAGGACTGCCACACGTGATATGCAAACCGCCACACGCGGGGCAGATAATGCCTTCGATGCAAGAGTACCCACCTCTTCTGACACAGACATCATGACCATTAGAGATTTTGACGCAAACAGACTGCGCACAACCAATACGTCAAATATGTCTGTAGAAGTGCATCAAGTGGCCACCGCCCAGCGCAACGAAGGCACTGCATTGAGCGGCACTGCGTTAGCCACCTCAAGCGGTTTTTCAGCAGGCAGTAATCAAATTACAATAGGCGTGGGCGACCAAAATTTCAACCTAAACGTTAATATCTCTGCAACAGACACCGTGAGAGATGTGCAAAATAGAATCGCCAGCGCGATTAACAACCGTTCAGATATTGCGGTGAGGGCATCTGTCACCACCGACAACGGAAATACCAGACTGACATTAGAGTCTGCTCAAACAGGCGTTGCTACAACAGGGCAGCCAAACTTTACTGTAAGCGGTGCCGCCGCAAACGCCGCTGGCATCACTGGTGTAACTCAAGCCGCCCAAAACGCCGAATTTAGAGTAAACCGCGGCAACTTCACAGGTGCAATGCAAACATCACGCACAAACGATGTTGAACTCGTAAGCGGCATCAATGCGCGCCTAGCCGACACAGGCACTGTAAACATCACAATGGAAAGAGACGAAACCGCACAAATTAACGCATTCCGCAACTTAGTGAACCAATTCAACGACCTTGTAGAGCTTTCAAGAGACAACCCCAACAGCCGCAATGGTGACAGATTGGCGCGGGATTTGGCTACCTTTGCAACAACCAATGCCCCAGCCCTGGGCCGTGCAGGCATTAGCATGAATCGTGACGGTTTTTTAAGTATCAATGAAAGCCAAATGCGCACAGCGGCTGAACGTGGCGAATTAGAACGCTTGGCTGGTGGCAGTGCATTAGGTCGCCTGGAACGCATCGCCGACAATGTAATAAGAAACCCAGCCGGTTTTGTAAACTCAACAAACGAACCAGGCGAAGGTTTAGATTTCAATCCTTTCCAAGCAAACCGCCTGAACAATATGATTAATGTAGGTATGTTGTTTGACTCTTGGTTTTAAAAGAAAAAATAACGCAATTCAAATTTAAAGCCGCGCATAAGCGCGGCTTTAGTTTTGACCTGATATTATATCGCGTTGTGTGTGAAGCTAGCAATTTTTTCGATGGGTATTTGTGTTACACTTACTAGCTATCAGATAAACTGGTGAAAAAATCCCTAGTTTTTCTGATGGTTTGTAGATGCCAGCTATCGGATTAACTAGGGTTTTTGGAAAAAGGAGAAAATGCATAGAAATGAAAATAAAACCCTGTTATTTGCTGTTTTTATCGTCATATTAAAACGGTTTCTTAATGCTTACCTTGGTATGGTCCATTCTATCCCTTGATAGGTATATTGCACTACCAGATTTTAGTAACTTTATTTCGTCGGGGTGGTAAATAAATTCCCTTGTCTTCCTAAGTGACCCTAGCTGTGTACTTTCCCCTTCTTTTATTTGATACGTGGATTGCATGGCTTCCCTTGTGCCGAATACGCTTGCCCAATTCTCCGCATTTACTGAACTGTTTTGCCTAAGTAAAATATAGTTGTTGCAGTTCTCAATTATCTGTTCTTTGAAATGCTCCGATACAGTATCGAGGTCGGATAAACTTTGAGTTGATAGTACACACGTTACATTTGCCGCTCTGGATTTGTTCACTAGGTCAAGAAACGCATCTGAAATATATACATTGATTTCATCATAGATACCAAATATGCGTTTTTTCTTCACTGCAAAAAATTTACTAACCGCTTTTTTACTATCAATAACAATTAGCTTACCAATTAGCGGTGACATTTCGGGATATAACAAAGGATTCAAGATAAACAATATGATTGCATTTTCTTCTAATGCGGTATAAATATCAATGCCCGAACTATCGAAAATTTGCCCTAAACTGCTTTCTTTGATGGTGGCGAATCTAGCTGCTGCGCTCTCGGCTATTTTACCGCTAATCTTGGCTAGTTCGCTATCTTCAATGCGTTCTGCCTTGCTGATTAACTCTTTAACGCTTAAATCTTTGCTAAGTTTGTTAAAATTATCAACTGGTAAATATTTTGTTAGGCTATCGAGTGATAGCGGTATACCTTCCATATCAAGTAATTTTAATAACCGTTGAATATAACGCTCGGTATTATATTTGTAGTGTTCTTCGCTCCAATTTGTCATATTGATAAGCATATCCTTGATTACGTCTGTACTCGTATTTTTGAAAGGGTTGTACTTGTCGCTTTGCTCTGGATCGTTAAAATTTACAACGTAAATTTTTCGCCCTGTGCAAAGTGTATTCACAATATCAAGCAAAGACCCTTTATCGGTATCACCTTTACCATCAACAATAAGCATTGGATAGTTATACTCTGCCCCTGCTTCAATGAAGTTGGATAGGGCAACAGTTTTACCGCTCCCTGTCGTACCGCAAATAAAAACGTGTTTTGCATCACTTGGAATAAACACGCTCTTTTTATTTGCTGATGTACCAATACAAATTTTTTCATCTATTTGTTTTGCTTCTTTGTATTTTGGTTTCGATAATGCCTTGGCATGGTCACGCTCAAAGTCAAATATTTTTGTCTTTGGGCTGAACATTTGAAATGTCATATATACCCCTAAAAACATTAAAGCAATTGCAATCAAGACAATTATACTAATCACATCTATTTCTGGCATATGATTTCCCCCAAATTCTCAAAGCGTAATATTTCCATATTGGCATACTCATTTGAAAGGTTACGGAGAGTTGCCAAAACTTTATTATCTTCCATAACCCATACTTGATTATCATAATTGAGATAGTTGTCCCTAATGTTCCGCTCTAGGTTATTTCTTGACTTTAGTGTCAACTCAATTTCTACTGCATACCGCTTCCTATTATGCAAAAATACAAAATCTGGGTGGTGCTTCCTTGTTCCAAACCCATCTTTTATATGCAGTTCTCTTTCACTCTCCATATCTGCAAGCGAAAAGCCGTATTTTCCCTTAAAGCATATTAGCGTGTCCAAGACTTTTATATCATGGTTGATTTGTTCTAAGCGGATTTTATTTTCCCTCTTATTTGCTCCAATTAAAATACGCCCTTTGTGTGTCACGGTGTAAAGGTATGGTAGTCCATACAGATATTTTTTTCTAGCCAAATAGCCAGCGTTGGTTAATGCTGTTAATCGTCTATCGCATGACCTAGCACCAGTAAATTTGACTAATGCCATAACATGCCTACCCAAACAAAATTTAAACCGATAGACAAGCATTAAGATTTCTCTATCTCTCTCTACTATGACCATTACTAAAACCCCTTTTATATGCTGTTATTGGTTGATAGCTGAAGGGCAAACGGAAACGAAGATTATTCATTTTCGTTTGCCCTGATAGAGTGGGTCGCAAGTTTTTTTAATCTTGCACAGGCACACTCTACAACTCCACTATCTACATTATTTTTCTTTTTTTGCTCCAACTTTCTTTTTGACCGCCATACCATGTATAACGATTGCTAGACTACAACACCAAAAAGAAAAAGGAGACTTCCCCCTCTATCCCTTACCACTGTTCCCCCTCTCCCAACACTGCCTTAAATACTCTATATTCTTTACGCTTCGTGCCGTGCCTCTCCCCAAGTGTAACGTCCACGTAGTAAGCAATGGGTCTAGGGTGTGTTTTTCAGCCTAGACCCATTGCTTGCGGAATTGTAGGGAGGGCTAAATACGGAGTATTTCGGCACATTAGAAGCATGATTTATATATATTCCTATGTCTTACATGATTAGAACCCCTTTTGCATGAGTTATTGGAACAACTAAAACAGTCATTAACAAGCGATTGCGCTTGTTTGGGAAATAAAAAAATTAGGTTGTACTGGAATCTTTGTATTCCAGATCTAACCTAATTCTTTCTAGCCCTATTAGCAACGCCTTTAGTCTTTCAGTGTCTATGTCCTCACGCTCTCTGGCTTTCGTTATAATTACATTTATAATATTCTCAACAAATGCTTCCTCGTCCAAGTGATGATATATAATGCTTTTTAGTTCGTGTTCATCAAACGCTTCTTGAAATATTTCATAGGTATAGAAAAATGCTATTACCTCATTTATTAAATCGTGTCTTTCCATATATTAAAACCTTCCCCCTTATTTCTTTTTTTCTACAAGCAGGCTCAAGAAGTCTGCAAACTTGTAAATTGCACTACGCTTTAACCTTTTGAACTCGTTGCTGTCGCTGTTGTTGAATCCTAAAAGGTCAACAATTTCGTCCTCATATTTTCGATTGATAAAGTATTCCATGATGTATAACTGCTCCACATCTGACAATACACTTCTAGCCCAATAATAGTTAGCTATGTAACTTTTTAATTCTTCCTCTTTTAAGTCTTTAGCTGATAAATTAAAAATGTCCTTCCCAATTTTTACAAATGGTTGCTTGCTGTATTCTGATGAAAAATCATAATTGGCTGTTAAGCCTTTCTGTATGTTTAACTTCGCCAGTTCCCATTCTGCATGTTCTAAATTCAAAAAATAACTATTAACCTTTTTCTTTGTTTCCTCAAAATTGAATTTGTCTAAATTTTGTCTTGATAATGTTCGTTCTCTACTCATAACCATAATATTTAATTCCCCCTTACCTTCATCTTACAAGATGAATAATGTCATAAATTATCACTATTTGTAGTTCAATCGACTTTTTATGTCATATTTCGACTTCACGCCCTTTCCGCACAAAAAAAGAACCTGTGAAAAACAAGTTCTTTGCTAATCGGGAGTAGCCCCAATTATATCAATTATAACAGGTGCAGTTGATAATGGAAGGGTAAGTTCCGACAAATTGAAGGACTTTAGCGTTACTTACTTTCAATCTAGCGTCATTTACCTGTTGATTAGCGTTATCAAGGTAAAAAATAAAGAACGGTTTTTCCGTTCTTTACCCTAAGTTCCTATGTAAAAGTTATCATTATCTGGGTACAGTTGAGGTACACTTTTTTCAGTTCTTATCAAATTATGATAATTCATGAGATACCACAATCGCCCTAAACAGGGCATATTGTACCATAAGCAGTTATGTACAGTTGTATAAATTTGTCTCTGGTAGGCTCCTCCATTTAGAATATATGCACCATTGTTACGGTGTTTATAGATAGTTAATGCAGTTCAAGGTACAGTTCGGGTACACTTTGCACTAACAGTATAAAGAATTTTCAAAGCTGGGTGGCTTATAAAATTCTTTTTTTGTGGGTTCATTTACTGAACCTATTCTTTTGATTGAATCCAATGCTTCAATCAGTTCATCTTCGGATTCTGGAAATAAATGCGCATAGATTTCTGAAACTATTTCAACAGTATCACCTAATCTTTTGGCAATAAGTTCAATCCTAACACCACTACTGATTAAGTAACTAGCGTGTGAATGTCTAAAACCATGATTTGTAATTCTATTGATAATCTTTCCATAAACATTTTTTACTTGCTCAAAGTAGTAATCTTTCTTTGTATCTATTGTGGTACTCGACAGATGCTTACTACCCCCAAATACAAACCAATTATTGTTGAATCCTTCAAAGGTTCTATAATACTCATATAAATCTACCATTAAGTCATACAGTTCTTCGGGCATTCCAATTTTACGATTCTTTCTATTTTTAGTATTAGTAATCTTGAATCTAAAGCCATTTTCATCTATTTCATAGGTTTTATTTGTTATTGTTTTGTTGATACTTACCTTCCGTGTATTCCAGTTTATATCGTTCCAAGTTAATGCTTGGGCTTCGCCTTTCCTAACCCCCATATAATACAGGAACGCAAAGAATGCTTTGAAAACAATATTTTCTATAACGCTTGTAAATAGATTATATTCATCAGGTATTATGTATTTTATCTTTTCTTCGTCTGTTATTACTTGCTCGCTTTTATCGCTGAAATTTCCGATTTTGCTTGCAACATTTTCAGTCAATCCGCAAAAATCAACACCATATCCTAATACTACTCGCAACTCCTTAAATAAAGTCCGTTTGTATGATAATGCATAGTTTTTTGTGGAATCGTTAATTAGGGATTTCCAAGATAAAATACTTCTAGTATCAATATCATGAATATTAAATTTGCCAAAATAATTTAATATATGATTTTTCATGCGATTATTTTTGCAATGCTTGGTCGAGCCTTTTATGCTATCTTCCGTATAACTCAAATACTGGTAATACATTTCTTCAAAGGTTATATGAACCTTTATATCTTTTATTTCTATTAAAAATTGGCGTTCAGCTTCTTGTGCTTCTAGCTTAGTATAAAATTTTCCGCTTTTCTTTCTATCTCTCTCGCCAGATGGCTTTGTATAACAAGCTGAAAAATACCATTTTCTGCCGTCTTTTGTGGCAGTTTTTGACTTAAATACAGCCATTGTTTAAGTTCTCCTATCGTTATTGATTTTTCTCTCATACATAGCCATTTTTGCTATGTAGTCAATATCCATGTTTAGATAATCAATAACTTTAGACATAGGAACTTTTTTCTCTTTACCGCCTAAAGGGTTTTTACCACTGGTTCTTATATCCAGTTCAATTGCATTTCTTATTTGACGAGCCTTATCTCGTCCATTACCGCATAACTGCTTTATATCATTAACATTTGCCCATTGCTTGCTTATTATCGCAAACAGTTCACCATAGGTTATTCTTATTCCCCCTCTTTTTGGTGTAGCAATATGCAATGACACTTACATATTACTACATATCTTCTTAATAAACTACGCTTTTAGCAGTGATCATAGATTTTTTAGCCAATCTAAAAAATTATGCTCACTGCGAATGGTTACTGCTCTTTACCCCTAGCCGTTTATTTTAAGTGCCTTTCTTAAAATAAACGGAAGCCAAGCGGTAGCACGGCAGGGGCTTACTACTATTTTTAATGGATTATTGTTTCTAACTGTTCAATTCTTTTGGTTATAGGTGGGTGCGTTGCCCTTATCATTTCGCTAACGCTTTGAGGTTCTTCCATTGATATTTGATATATTTGAATGAGTACATTTGCTAGTTCTTCATCATAGCCCCAAATAAGCGCAAGAACGTCTGCATAGTATTCTTGCTGTCTACTGTGATACATCAGAATCAAATCACCTACAAATGCAATCAGTCTAATTGGTGCAAATAGTATGGAAAAGAAAAACTTTACCGCTCCACTCTCTAAGCGATCATGAATCTTGCGCAACTTATTCATTAAAAACGCTATCGGAAAATTAGCAACACGCATAAACAACGCCATTTTTGCATCATGGTTATGATGGTGCGCCAGTTCATGCGCTATCAAGCCTTTTAAATCTTCATCACTAAGCAAGTCTATTGCACCTTTAGTAAGTGCAATAGTTTCACGCCCGAACGCCTGTGCATTTATGGTCATACTCTCTTGAATAAACAAGTTGATTTTTTGCACATGTGCATCTTCTTCTTCACGCTCTACATACGCCCGATAGACTTCTTCAAGAAGCGGTAGCAAGCGTTCTTTTTCGGCTTTTATTCTTAGCGGTCTAATACCAGAAGCCCACCGCCACAATTTTTCTGATACTGGTAATGATGCAATAATTAACAGCACCACATAAAACGGACCATACACTAGAAAATAAAATCCTACCCATAAAAGATACAATCCAAGTTTAAGCATTTTCTTTTCTCCTTTGGCTCTCATAATTTATCCATGTCGGACATGTAATTGATGGAACTATGTATATTGCCGTTTTTTCTTGGCTAGAACTTAGACTTTATAAAGAAGAAATGCCTTGCACATAAACCATGCAAGGCATTTTCATTATTGATGATACTGTTAAAACAGGAATAAAAGTTATTTTATCGCTGTGCGATTCTGATTATAACAATCGGCAACATTCGAGATTCCTCAATAGTTATATCTCCCTGCCAGATAAAGTATGTGCCTGTAGATTGGACGATTGCACCACTTAACGTGATGTATCTGGTATTTACTACATTGCCATCATAATCAAGAACGCCAACGGAAACTGCTTCCCAATTGCCATGTGGTGACGGAAAATAAATTCTGACATTATGAGTACCTACAGGGAAGTCATTTGTAAAAAATGTGCCAGACTTTTCATCAATGCCAAGGTCAAAACTCTGTCGCTCTCCGTTAGGTTGAAGTATTGATAATCGCAGTCTTGGGAAGTTATTCACAAGCCAATCCCTAATATTTGGGTCAAATCCATGTAAGCCATTATAACCAAAAGATAGCCCTGTTGTTGCTGTCTGCATTGGTGTTTGAACAGGTTGCTGTTGTTGCATATTAGCGTGTGGACATCTTGTGTGTAATCTGCCATATGCAATATACACAAACAGTCTAGGTGTTGGGGCGATTATATAGTATGAAAGCCTTTCCCCTAATGTACTAACCCTTAATAATGGAAATAACCCTGCTATAACGCAAACATTAACAGGACACCTATTTAATAGCAAACCGCCAAATTCTACTCCTCCGCCTACATCAGCCTGTACACCAATTGCACCTATACCAAGAATACGCCCTCTAGCTTGAATATTGATTGCTAATGATGCCCTTCCACGAAGAACACCATAATCAACATTTAAGTCAAGTGATGATTCATCTTCTACCCTTAAAAATGGAATAGGTGGAAGCAATCTACTAAGCCCTAAATCTACATCAGCACTATACATAGCTGTAAGATAGCCAAGCCTTCCGTCTGCTGTGACACGTAAGCCAATTGGCATTTCAACAAACACGCCAGGAAACGGCATTGCACCTATTACAAATAATGGTACTACTCTGTCAAACCCTCCACCAATTGAAGCAGTCATGCTTTTTTCAACAGTTGTTGAAAGTGTCAAAGAATTTGGGAGATTAAGAAATCCTGTAGTAACTTGAACCCTTGGTGTGTACATTCTTATATCACCAGTTATGCGTATTCCTTCAAAGTGAAAATCTGTAAGCCTTAACTCCATAAAATCAGTTGGGTTTCTGATTATCTCAATGCCATCTACACCTTGCAATTCCTCGGCAAGCCATATCCCAGTTGATATGTCTGATAACAGATCAATATCAACGGCTAATTCAAACTCTGAAAATATTTCTTCCAAACTCTCTGGGATTGATGCCACAACAACCGTATTACTACCTTCATTTGTAACAGATATTACACGCCCTGCAAGCCCCATAGGGTTAGCTTCGGTTGGCTCTAGTACAAACATTTCGCCAATGGTAAGCCCCTGTATCTGAATATCGCTAGTTGGAAACGTGATAATAAATGTGCTTTCTATTTCTTCAAGTGTATATTCTGGTGCATTGCTAATAACTGTTACGTCACTGCGATAAACATAATGGAAAACTTCCTCAAAATCATGCTGTATGCTAATTTCATTTAGAATATTGGACATGCGAACAACCAAAACTGCCGCTTGCGCTCTTGTCGTTGACCCGCTAGGGGCAAAAAGATTATTTGGCATTCCTTGGATTAGTCCGATTTCAACGGCTGTTGCAATTTCGCTACGGTGCGTTATGTCGTGATTGTCATTAAATGTTGTTTGGGTATCTGTAACCGCAATACCAAGCGCACGCACCATCCAAAGTGCGGATATTTCCCTTGTAATTGCACTATCAGCACCTAAAACATTGCCATGCTCGTTAGGCACTATAATTCCACGTATAACCGCTGTTGTAATATTTGCATTAGACCATCTATTGATTGGTACATCTTCAAATATTTCGTATCCATGTGTTGCATCAGCACCAAGCACCCCGACAACAAGCGTTGCGAACTGCTCTAATGTTATTGGCTCGTTTGGACGATATGTGCCGTCTGGAAAACCATTGATAATCTGCCTTTGGGCAAGGTACATAATTTCTGAATATGCCCAATGCGTCTGCTGTAGGTCGCTAAACTGGATTGTTGATTCCAAGTTGTTTGCTAGTGCCGTTGTTGGCATCATTGCAAATAACATCAACAAAACAAGTGCAATGCTTAAAACTCTTTTCATCATGCTAAAAATCCCTCCTAGTGGCTTTTTTATCGCCTTATTCTTCTAAACGACATTCTATCTAGCATTAAATAATCATCATTGAGAGAGAACTCAAAAACATCTGCTCGCCTTCCTCTGTCAAAAGAACTGCCCGAAACATGATGAAATGTTATTTGGTTACGGGATATAGTAATAGTCCCTCTATCTTCAACAACTCCATCAACTCTAGGAGATTGCCATATAAAATCACGCCCCCTAATTGTAAGTTGCTCGTTATTAGTGATTCCCCCTGGTCGCCATTGACCTTGCCATACTCCATCTAAACTACGACTATCTCTAAGCCACAAGCCCATTACTATTGCAATCAAAACGCCAACCACCAAAAATGCAATCAAGATACGTTTTGACTTAATAACTCCAAGTGCTTTTTCAGATTCCAACTTTTCAACCTCTTTTCTAGCAAACAAAAACCCTTACTTGGGCTTGCTTTCTTTATTTGGTTGATTCCGCAAAAGGTCTACTTTATGCGGAGGGTTATTTTTGAAGAAAATTATAAACCGCACGGCTAAAAATCAATTCAGCAGTACGGTTTTGAGTGGTTATCGGGAAAATTCGGCAGTATTGACAGCAAAAAAGCCCCATGTTACTATTTAGGCGTTCTTCCAAAAAAGGTAGACCTTTTGCGGAAGAACGGAGAGGATTCTATGACACGCAAGAAATACGCCTATGTACGTGTGTCCAGCAAGCAACAAAAGGTATCAAGACAAGTTAAGGCAATTATGAAACTTGGTGTTTGTAAAAGTAATATCATTGTCGAGAAGGTAAGCGGTAAAGATTTTAACCGTGGCGAATACTCAAAACTGCTGGAACGGCTACAAGCAGGCGATACGCTATACATTAGCAGTATTGATCGGCTTGGTCGTGACTATGACGGCATTATTACGGAGTGGCACAAACTAACCAAAAAATTAAACATCATTATCAAAGTTATTGATAATCCCATTCTTGATACTGATAGCAAGCCCGATACCCTAATTGATAAATACTTACAGGACATAACCTTGCTAACTCTAGCCTTTCAAGCAGAGCAAGAATGGCACAACATCAAAGAACGCCAAAAAGCTGGCATCACTATTGCCAAAGAAAAGGGCAAGCCTTTAGGCAGACCAAAAATTGTAAGGACTGAAAAAGAAATACGTACCGTTCGTGATTGGCAAAAGGGCGATATTAAAACCCATGAAGCTATGCAAATATTGAACCGTAAAAAATCAGCGTTTTACAAACTGGCTAACGAACTTAAAGAATGATATAAAAATGCCCTTTGTTTGAATCATTCAAAGGGCGTTGAATTTTAAATTAAAATTCGGGATAAATTCATAGAGGTAAATTTAATGGAAGCAAAGGAATTAACTATTGGTTCAATAGCTATAATGATTACGTCAATTTTGAATTTAATCAGTGCCATTCTTAATTTTTTGAATAATTCCGAATTGCTTTTCAATAACATAATATCTCTTATTCTTCCTTTAGTCCTTATATCATTATGTATTTACGCAATGATAAAAATACATAGGCTAAGTAAAGATAATAACGGTATTAAAGAAAAATACAAAAAGCTGGAGCAAGACTACAATAATGAAATCTTTAGTTTTAATAGTTCTCAATATATGATACACCGTTTAAAGAGAACAGATTTTAATGACTTTAAAAATAAAATGTCAATTGTATATACATTGAAAGATAGCAAAAAAGATGGTTGTTTAGACTTGGTAATTGAGTACAAGTTTGCAGGATATAACGATTCAAAACGTGATATTTGGAATATGCATATCTACTCAAGTAAACAGTCTAATCTTGAATCAAAAGTAGACGGATTTGCACAAGATGGGGATAATAAGCAACTAAAAATCTTTCCTAAACCTCTTGATGGCACAGGCGTTATATTATGGGAGTTACCATTCACAAGTGCAATCAGTGAAAATAATTTTATTAATTATTCTTTTAAAATTGACTGGTATGAATACTTTGGATTAGATTATTCAGAACAAATTGCTATTGACCCTAAAAATTATTCCAAGTACACAGAATCAGTAAAAGTTGGGTTCAATAATGATTCTTCTGCTGACATTAACTTAATATATGTTTACAGATATATTTTAAACCCTTTAAGTAAAGAGGATTTATTCATTATGCAGAAAACTGATAATCAAAAATGGGAAGTTGATTTAAACGAAAAGCAAGATTGTGTTTATTTATTGAAAATTCAATACAACAAAAAAAGGTAACTAATATACCTTTTATACTTGAATTTAGAATTATCATAGTTTTTTGTATGCTTCGACTTCTTTATTCCATTCGTCATCACCAGCACGAGTTACTCCCAGTCTTTTTAATATGTCATCATAAATAGTTGGAAAGCCCATTGCTTTGTGTCCGATATTGACGCACCCTTTTTCGATTGCATCTCGTTCTATATATCTCATTGTCATTTTGTGATAAGTGTCATTGACATACTTGCAAGTCTCGCTAGTATTAGGAAAAGAACTATGAAGCCCTGTACCTCCAAAAAATTGAAATCCATGAAGGCGAATTTCATCTTCTTTTGGCTCATGGATAATATACCCTATGTTTTTATCTTCATGATTAAAAATCATGTACCCAAAATGGTTGGGCTTAAGACCTTCCTTTATTTTCATATTAACAAATTTTTGTATTTTATCTGTTTCTAGTTCCATTGCCTTTGTTGATTCATATCCAAAGTCATCTTCTGTTTGATCCATTAGGCTTTGAATATAATACCGTACGCAGAACTCATAATCTTCTTGGCTCATTTCCTTTAAATAAACATAATCTCTGTATTCTTTCATTATTAAGACCATTCCTTTCTGCGAAAGGCACAAACGAGAATGAAAAGTGCCAAACGCTGTCAAATAAAGTGATAGAATAAGAATACAGAGGCGGTAAACTACAGAACACGCGGAGGTAA
>Ga0136643_10000664_pt1 | contig 38713 bp, 15 predicted proteins | sample TergutLab28metaG_FD_96883 | JGI IMG/M metagenome (GOLD analysis project Ga0136643, IMG submission 96883) | Labiotermes labralis P1 segment gut microbial communities from Petit-Saut dam, French Guiana - Lab288 P1 (version 3) (version 3) | ecosystem: Host-associated > Arthropoda: Insects >...
ACACTTTTCTCTGGCCAATATCTCCGTAACCATTGAACTTTGGATATAGGTGTTTTGGGTTATATCGGTATAGTTTGACCTAAGGAACACTCTCCCGAAGTTAGGTCCTTTCCTCCTGGGACAGCCTGTATATATTTAAAAAACAAATACCATTTAACTTCCTAGTGTCAGACATTTTATGCCTCTACTGTGACAGCATACTTCTAGCTATGTTGTGAGGTATCCTGTTGTTGTATGGACTACCAGTGGAGGACCCAAAAACCACCACTGTTTCCAGTTACAAGAATTGTCAGACATTCTCTGTCATCATTTTTTACTTGTGGGTGAACATTTTCGTCACGTTTGGCTACCAACACATCTGCTCGCAACACTTAACATGAGCCACAGTATATTCTTTGAAATTTGTTAAAAATATATCAGTGGATTTCTGCAGACCATTGTATTTTGTTTTATTGGCCATTTAAAAGTTAAATTATGGGCACCTGTTTCACTCTCAAATGGATTATGCATGAGAAGTGATTTGTACTATTTCTGACCAGGACAGCCATCAGGAAAAGGCTGTTTTGAGTTACTGTTAAGTAGTGGATGCTTGGTAATAGGAAGTAGTGATGTAGTGATGAGAAATCCAACTTTGGTAATGATGAAAATCCACTGGACAGGAAACTGCTCTGCTGCTGTTTGAAAAATTGTTTATGGTCTCAGACAGCATTCATATAGTGTAATTATTTGAATTTATGTATCAGTGTCCTGTCAGGTATCACAATTTGTATGCAGTGGTAATTGGTATTCCACCTGTAACATCTTCTGGTGCCTTTTCCATCCGTCACAGTGAAATAATTAAGAATTTGGCCTTTTCTTTTTGGCATGGTTCTTGTGGACCAATTTTGCAAGTATTTTTATACTGAGGATGTAGCATAATCTGTTGGTTACCATACTTCTTGCAAAATTTGTTTGTTAGGTGCAGTATAAACTTGTATAAATTTAATTATCGTAATGTAACCATCAACCAAATTCATTTTGATTAGAAAATATAAAAAATGTTCCAAAATATCAGAAGATCCCCCCTCCCCCCAACTTTGCTAGACCAACAACACATAAAGTAGGTGTATTGTTCCCTACATTAGAATATTGTGGGAGCCAAAGTAGTGTAAGTAACGAGTCACCATATTCTAATGGTCTATTTGTTTGCCTTTTTCAGGCCATCCTGTTAGATGGCAGGGGCCATCTTCTTGGCCGTTTGGCATCAGTTGTTGCCAAAACTCTTCTTCAGGGTAATAGGGTCACTGTTGTCCGGACTGAGCAGATCAACATTTCAGGAAACTTTTTCAGGTAATACTGATCTCAAATTTAGAGCTTTGTCTCATTTATGTTTTGTGATTTATACTCCCCTTCTGTTACACTAAGGCAGTTGAGCAAATGGGTTTGTGGTGGGCTAGATATTTTGTGAGTAAAAAAATTTCTGTGGATATGCATGATGTCAGGTTTTATCTGTGGTGTAAATGAGGTCTTTGCAATTGTAGGATTTTTGACAGCATTGATGGTTAGTCAGTTACCAATGTTTGGGAAAGTCTACTGGTCCTGAAGTGGCAGTAACTAACCACTAGTAAGTGCTGTATAACATTGCAGAAGAGCGGCGATCTCATCTGTGGGGATATTTTATCAAACTGTTATCAGAATAATACTATATTCTGGTTTCAGCATACTTTTTGGTATTCAGATGTACTGGTTAATACTTCTTTCACCAGATAACAGGGAATATGTGGATAATGTGTAAATAGTTCTGTTTCTGCAATGGACAGTAGATAATAAATATTGAAACTTAAGATCATATGATTAGTACTAAGAAAGTAATTGGAAGTGCCTCATGAGAGCACAGAAAGTAGGTAGTTTATATATAAAATTATAACAAAGGTATAACTCCCATATGTGTGTGTGTGTTATTGTATTATTATTATTATTATTTATATTGCTGAAAAGGTTCTTTGTATCCTGAATGCAGCTCCGCTGAGTACATTTTGTCATTATGATACCAGCAGTCAGCTGGACATGATTAGCCATGTTACTGCCACGGTAACAGAATGAAGAGAAGTCTTGGATGTACCATATTTAAACTTCAAACTGTGAGAATCAGAAACACATTTTCCATGTCCTGTGTGAGATCTATAAAACAGATGTTGCTATGATGCTTGCGGTAATTTGCGGCTGATTAATCTCTTGTATGTTGAGATTTATGTCTGAGCAAATATGAGAAAATCTATAATTCAATTTGTATGTTCATTTTACTGGTAATGTAGCAGAGTAACTGAAATGATGTATTTTCAGGGCCAAGCTGAAATATCTTTCCTTCCTACGTAAGAGGTGCAATGTGAATCCAGCTAGAGGTCCATACCATTTCAGAGCACCAAGCAAAATTCTGTGGAGGACAGTTAGGGGTAAGGTGATGCTCTGTAATTTTTCTTTAACAAGATTCTTTATAGCCTTATATAAATCACGAGCTAGTCATGAGTCATGAGGAAGAACTGGATGTTCCTACTTTCTAGTTGGTCTGCAAGATTCAGACTGCCAGCAGAACAAGCAAACACATAACGTAAATAAAAGTTTATGAAGAAAATTACCCAGATTGCAGAGATGCTAAAAATACCCTCAGTCACAAATTTTTGGCACATCTGCAAAAGATTACATTCACACACACTGAAGTTCTTCATATGAAATTGAATAAAGTGGAAACCACAGTCCATTGAATGGCATGCGAGGGATTTCTGAAGGGAATGTTCAAGCACAGTGTCCCCCACCCCTCCAGTTTCTCAGCTGTTGTGGGATTGGTGAGCAGTGACAACCATGGAATTTCCTCCTTGCTGAACCATCCTTTCAGTACTGTTGTGCCAGCCTTAAATAATATTTATTTTACAGAGATGTTTTCTTTTTGAGTTATGTAGGAGCTTAATCTTCTCAAGTTTTTAGGGAACTGGACCATTGATTTTGATGGCTGCTTGTGGTACTGGGTGCACAGTTCCTGAGCACCTAAGTTTTGTGCCATGGCGTCTAATACTTGGTGGGTTCTCTTTATAATACTATTTTGGCACTTGAATTCTTGAGGTGTCTGTGAGATATCTTGGAACTTTGTGTACTGCTGACTGCTGGTGTGTCCCCATCATGGTCCAGCCATCTGCTTCAGGGTGTTTTTATTCACTTCAGGTTACAGAAACTAGACAGACCGATATGTGGTCATCTTGCTCTTCAAGCATTGAGTTGTGAAGAATATATACCCCTGGTGTTTGCAGTTCTGATTGAAGGCATTGCTTTATGCATCTTTGATGCCCTCAAAACTATCCCGATGTGGGAATGGTATGATTCCTTGTGAGGAGCTTCTTGTAATGAAATCTGTCCCTAAGACTAATGATTCATCACCAGGTTGGGTAAGATCTGCATGGTTTGTAAATCCTTAAGTTACTTTTGGCCTTGGTCTGGTTCAGCCCTCAAAAATTTTTCATTTTTCCTTTAGATTATATTAGATGTCAGATTTGTAATAAATCCATGGATTTCTCCTGTGCTTTATTAGTGTTAAATTAGGAGGATTGAATGTGTTTCTTGCTTTATGATTAGATTGTAGTGTAGCTGAAGTTTTGGTCTAAGTAGAGTCCCCAACACAATCTAGTGACACCCATAATATTGATTCTGCCATTGGGCTTACTGGGGTTATTTTGGGTTCTAACTTGGTGGTACAAGAACATGTACCATTCCAGAACACTCATTCAGGTTTGTATCCTACATGCAGCATTTTGACAGAGGAAGTTAGATTAATGCATGCTTGTCATATAGATCACGTACAGTGAGAAGAAATACAACAATGCAGAGCTCAGGATTTGTGACAGGATATTTATGTGACAATAACATGCTTCATATGATATGATATAGTGTGGAAGTGAAGGCAACCTGGTTGAGGAAGGTCTTAGGCTTGAATACTGTTTTTACCTGAATGCAAGACAACCCAGTTGAAGATGACCCCCAGATAAAATGTCTGCTAAGAAAAAGTATTTTACCATTAATTTCATACTGTTATTGCGCACAACATGTCGAATTCTGTCTGCCTCTACCAATAAGTGTCACTGTCTCCAGCTTCACAGTCGGTGCCTTTATATTCTTCACACTCTTACCTTTGCCATCCTTATCACTGTCATTCCACAGCATATCATCAGTCCCATCCATTGCATTCGATGTACAGCACTTCAGGTGAGATGTGCTGCCATGCCATTATGATCCATATTTACTAAATAATACATTTATATTTATTCATTTATAAACTTATTTGAATCCACGAAGATTCACAATTTTCTCCACAGATGGTGTTAGTGGTGCTAAAAATTTTCAATACAATGTGCGTATTTTTGTGTAATCTCTGGTCTTATCGGTCTGGGTTCATAGCTCTTTGTATGGTTTTTAATGTTTGTATTGGTCCAGGTTTTCTTTTTTAACTTGTAGTTAGTTTTTTAAATTCATTAAAATAGTCATTTCCTGTGGACTAGATCTGTCCTCGGGTGCATATTGTAAGACGTTACCGTTTCTGTTGTGCCCAGTGACTGAGAATAGCTCATTGTAAGAGGTCCACCAGTTTAGGTACTTCTTTGCCAATAAACAGAAACTGAGCTGGCTTTCAAAACATAATGCTCCCTTAAAAAATTAAACATTGGGTAAAGTTCCAAATTAACACTTTGCCAACTGGATGGTCTTTTAGTGAAATACCTCTGGTTCCCGGACGTTTTAAATGCTTTGAATGTTCATCCCCATAACATATTCTTACTTATGGTTTGGCACTATAGGTTACGCTCCTGAGCCCCAGACTGCAGAAACTGCATGTACATAGTCTAGTAGCTCTTCGCTGTGTGGTATTTCTCAAAACAAGACCCTTTGTGAAGCGGAACAATGCAGAATTTACAAATGTATCTAGTTTCACTTCGCTTCTTATGTGCAGCACACACTTTACACTGTCTTGTAGTATACTTCTTTTTTCCCTCCCCACCACCAAAAATTATTTCCAGTTTGTGTATTCTGAAATCACCTGAGAGTCTGCCTGGCGGGTCCTGTTTAGGCCCACTTGGTGTTGTTTGCTTCTCTGGCAATTGAAGGTCATCAGAACTTAACTCACTTCTATTCTGGGCTTCTGATATCCAGGACCTTCCTACCTTGTGCAGGGAGATCATGTACTTTACTTTTTTGTTTGTTTTTAGTGTCCTCTACACAAAAAATGTGTTGAAGAGAGCGCAGTTTAGCAGATATAGTACCACTTTTTTCGACCATTTTACGGTTTTCCTCAGAACTGAGTAAAAACTGAGTTACTGGTCTGCCCTTTCTACACCCTCTATGAATTTATTGTACTAGCCAACAGCATAAGGCTTCTTTATTTCCATGTTTGTTTTCCTGTCTTTCCTTCCTTTGTTTACAGTTGTTGCATCATGAATCGTACTTACCATTCGCACAAGTCCTCTCCTTCCAAACTTGCACCATTACATCACCATTCGTCGGAATGCTGACTTCTCTTTTTTCAAGTGCTTGCCTTCCTCACGTCACGTGGAATGCTCTTGTTAGCCCTCATAGTGCCGCAGACTGTCAATGTGTCTGTCTAGCAATGTCTGAACTAATCTCACACTGTTATAAAAATTGTCTTGATAGGTGTGAGGAAAAATGGGCGTGGAAATAGTGGGGTCAGTGGACCACTAGAAGCTCGCAATTGTTTACGTGAACTAGTTGTGGGGACGTCAATGTCACTGCTGAAACTTTCATTGATACTGTAATCAGAGGTATCAGAATGTATATCCACATATAACTCACACAAAATATCGTCCTCTTGCAGAACATTTCTACAGAAACCCATGATTACAACTGAAGGAAAACAGGGAGAGTATCTGAATGAGTGGTCCCTTTGTTGCAGTCTTATAGTTCTAAAAATAGGGCGTCATGGCTGGTCTGTTTGTAACTTGAGACCCAATCATCCTACATGAAGCTGTCGATAACCTTGAAGCAAAAAGTGGGCCAGACCAGCTGACAAACGGATGTGCATGATGCATCAACAACACGTGGGATAGCAGTCACGCATTTCTGCTTGGCTCGACGTCAAGGTGTTAAGAAGATTGTGTCAGTTAATTTCAGTCATACTTTGTTATCTCCTTTGAATTTCTTGACCCTTGAAAATGGCAATATTAATAAAAATCCAACCAGATGCAACAGTATGCAGTCTGATTTATTTTACTGCAAAATCACTCTGCATGTTTCGGGTGTCCACTGCACCCATCGTCAGGAGTACTAAAAGCTGTAACCGCAACCTCCGGTACAGGCCATACTGTGAAATACAAGGATTAACTGGAATAAGCTAACAAAGTTGTGTTAGCTTGTTAACTTCTGATAGTAATGGGTAGCGATACAGTAACATATTTAAAAAATTCTAAGGTATGAAATATCTTAGAAGTTTACAAGTTAAGAATTCTTTGGATAATAAATATAAATGGTTAAAAGCGTAATAGGAAGATGCAATGGGTGAAGTTAGTTAACAATGTACTTGCATATTGGTACAGCTACTTCCCTCCAATGTGGCCAGGTCGGGACTGGTTTTTGCAAATCATGTGGTAAGTATAGATTGGTTGTGGGTAGGTAGTTACGTAAGGCTCCAGCATGGCTAGGTTGGGACTGGTGTGTGCGAATCGTGTGGTAAGTATTGAAATGACATGGTGTCTTTAAGGGAACCACATTATATATGTTTTGCAGGATATGCTGTGCATAAGCGGACTGGGGATCGTGGTTTTTTATGTAACGGATGTGTTCGTGGAACCTAAGTGTTAGGTTTCTACTGGTTTGGCCTGTGTAAGGCTTGTTGCATGTTTTACACATCGGCTTGTATATGCTGCTTTTGTCATGGTCCTGCATTGTGTTGTGGGTTTTGGGTTTGGTGAGTTGTTGCAGTGTGTTTGTACCTTTAAAGGCTATCTTTATGTTAGTCTGTTTGAAGAGGTTAGTTATCTTTCTGACTTTGGAACTGTGATAAGTGAAGGTGGCCCATTTTTTGTTGTTTTCATTGTTGGCTGTGTTCACCTGGGTTTTACGTACTGGCCGCCTTTACACCCCAGGAGATATTCCTGGTACTCATTTCTGTTAGAGGCTGAGTCAACCCCCGGGGCCATAGTGTGGCCGGAAGGCTTATGTCAATGAAAATTCCAATGACACCATCGGGAATCGAACCCACAACCTTCCGGCTGGTAGTGCATTTCCTCAACCAACTGCGCCACTGCGAGCCCCCCGATTTAGGATGACCTTACATATTTAAGTGCCACCTACATTCGTGTAAATATGGTATTCTTGTTGTTAGCAACAGCATTGCCGTCATTTACGAAGATGGGGAAGTTTTATTTGTATTGTGTTTAAACTGTGGGTTTTGCCTGTTCTGCTGGTAGTGTGAATCTTAATGTCCTGACTTAATGAGAAGAGTATCTTGACTTTTTCATAGCAAAAGTCCAGTGATGCAGAAGACTTTTTATCCTTTAAACGACCAGTATTCACAAGCACATGCTGAAAACACATTCCTAAAAATTCATTTCATACATGTAGGCAATGAGGAAATTTACTGCATGTTCAAGACATTCTGCATAATTTCTGTTTTATTTTCTGCAGAATGCTGTTTATTTCATATTTTATCTTTTTCTTTTACAGTAACACTTTATCGTAAACCATACAGTAAAATTTAAATACCAGCCTGGTCGTTTGAAGGTTAAAGTACTCTCATTTCAAAATCGTACCTACGGGTTTCATCAGTGATTACATAAGTCTTACCTACATTATTTGATGTTCATGATACAAAGAGTTTTATGAGATGCAGAATATTTAATTTGTGATTGGAAACACATGATTCTGTCTGCATTTTTATTATTTTACTGTTGTGTCTGCGGTAACAGGCATGCTTCCACACAAGACAGAGCGAGGAAAAGCTGCCTTGAAGCGTCTGAAGGCATTTGAAGGCTGTCCTCCTCCATATGACAGAAGGAAGCGGATGGTGGTCCCAAATGCTATGAGAATTATGTGTCTGAAACCAGGCAGAAAGGTTAGTTATTAAATAGTGTGTCAAGAGTTTTAGGAGAATAAACTTGGCCTGTGTTGTTGATGTGTACAGGGCATCAGTGATTACACCAAATCTTACCTACATTATTTGAGACTGATGATATTAAATTTTATCTGAGATGCCTAAGTTTTTTTTGTTTCTGTGTACTTCCTATGTGTACTGTACAACAAAAATAAAACACTAAATTTTCTGTGTGCAAAGCCTTCAGAAGTGTTTGTGTGCAATTGGCATCATATTTCCAGTCTTTCGTGATTTTCTTGCAATTGCCTACATGATACTTTTTTTTTTTTTTGCATTCTATAATTACAGCTACTTTAATGTTGCATGCTAGTTGTGGCACTGGCATAACCTTTTATTTTGGAGGGGGTGGGGTGGGGTGGGCAGTATGTGCACTGTATATGTTATACTTGAACAGCTACTAACGTGACTTCTACAGTTATATTTTTCAGAAGTATTTGAGAAGGCTGTTTTTAGTATGATGTCCAAAATCCCAGAGCTCAAACACTCTTTGCATTTGACTTGGTACAAATCAATTTGGAGATTGCCTTTACCTGTTCAGGATGGGTATTGTAATACTAACCTGCAGTTACCGTGCATCCTATTTGTAGGACCGGCGTACCGCTACCTCCCAGCAACTGCATTTAATATATTTAGCCAACAAATATACTTGCTGAATTTTTTTAAGCATTCTGTACAGTCTCTTTTTTTTTTCTTCACAGAATGCTGTATATTTCATAATGTTATCTATTTTAGGTGTTTTTACAAAATTCTGAAAAGCATCTTGTCAACTTTGTCATGTCTGTCTGCCCATCTGGCTTCCACTTGACAGATTTTCATTAAATTTACACTTGAGTAGCTTTTGAAAATCTGTCAAAATTCGAGTTTCATTAAAATCTGACAAGAAAAAATGGTACTTTACTTGAAGATTTACGTGCATTGATGATGTCTTACATAGTTCTTCTTAGAATGAGAAATGTTTCAGACAAGAAGTTTATGAGGAAATAACACACATTCTATGTTCCAGTGACATTTTTCTGAAAATCTTGCTCTTTATGAGATAATATTGAAAAATGCTATAGAGTCAGAGATGTGACAGATGACAATAGAACATGGTGCATGCACTTGGCATGCTCGATAACTAAGACTATAAACACACACTTAGAATATGTAATACTTATTGCTTTTCCATGGCATCATTGGTTGTGTGAATGTGCCTCAATGTTGTGTGTACATTGCCTATCTTGCGTTGGTTCACAAAATATTCACACCTTAGATAAAGGGTGTACTTAACTTTAAATGTCCAAATTTATCGCTACAAGGGAATGGTATGTTCCACTCATATGTTTTGGTTTGTTTGTTGTGGTAAATATGTAAGGAGTACATAACATGTATTTTACATCTTGAGTAACAGTAAAAAGGGGCAATTATACATATTTTTTTTTTTTTTTAGTACTGCCATCTGGGACGTCTGTCACATGAGGTGGGATGGAAATACAAGCATGTGGTGCGTACGTTGGAACTGAAGAGGAAAGTGAAGACTGTTTTACGGATCCGCAAACACAAACACTTGAAGGTTAGTAGACTTCACTGTTTCTTGATGTTTCCGGTTAAGGTCTTTTGATCCCTCCAGCATCTCTTTGCTGTACAAGAATGAATGACTTTTGAGAACAGAGTGCTTACAGGTCAAAATTGCAATTATTGAAAATGACAGGATAATGCTGATCAGGTTTGGGAGATGAGACAAGTGGCTTAGATTCTGTCAGGTGTCTGAATCAGAGTGGGAGCATGGTACTCCTGGAATTTTTTAATTTGTTGTAAGTACTTGCAATACATTGTGGATGCAGGCATTTGGAAGAAGTTTGCACCATTCTTCAATGCAAGACCTTCAGTGTGTTCATACGGGTTTCTATACACCCGTGGCTGAGCACTTCTTCAGTGCTTGCTTTTAACACCTCATATGGTGTGTGTCATTCAGTATGCCTTGTGTTACTGGAATATAAGGTAGTCTTCTTGTCCCTTTGTATGTACTTTAATATGCAAAAAATTGACGGAATGCATAAAGATGTGTGTGTGTCATAATTTCTGTTTACATTTTATTTTTATTGTGTATGTCAAGAATTATCTTCATTTCCCTGCTCTTTTTGCCTTCACAGTTTCTACATTTTCACATGTACCCCATTGTTTATGTTGGCTGTCCCATCCTTCTGTGGATTTTCTGGCATAGATTGTTTGAAACTGAAATGTCCCTTGAAATAAATGTTGCTTTTTGTACTGCCAAATTATGGGCAGATTAGGAACTGTGCTGAGCCTGTTTGTTATGTTTATGTCTGGTACAGTTCTGTATGTTAGTGACTGGTACACTTATATTCATGACCACTACAAATCGCTGTAGGTTTTGTAATTCTTTCCAGACACACTTCGTAATTGAGATACAGGTATTGTGGGTATTGGCGTGTTACTGAAGTCATGTTTTTTTTTTCTCTCCCACCCCACATCATGCTGGAATATTAGACTTGATGACCTTTTCTTTCACTGAAAGCTTGGCCTTCCTGAGCATCTCTCAGTTTATTGGTTCCTGTAAACTTGTCCTTCCAAGAAACTACTTGATGTGTAGGTTCCAGTAACTTGGCTTATTTATGGCTCTGATTATGTGACCTTGACTTACAGTGTAATCAGTGGCATCCACATTGACATGCACTTTGTAAGACTGGGCTGTTTTTGCAGTGTTTTATTGTGTTTGAGGGCCAGAGTAACATAGCAACTTAACCCTTAGGCACTGGAATTAAGTGCCCAGTGTACTATGAAAAAGACCAGGGATTTGAATGACCACACATTACTTTGCATGTTCTTGGAAGACTACAGTTGTCGTTTGGTTATTTCATCATCACACTCTCTGTTGACTGTAATTGACTTTCACTACCACCACTATGTTTTGTCTTCATGTTGGTGCTGTGATGTGCATAATTTGTTGTCATTGCTTCTCTTTATTTCAGAAACTTACTCATGAAGCTGGTGAGAAGGTTGCAAAACAAGTTGAACCATACACCATAGTCATCAAATCTTTTGGTTATAACTGAAAATGTACAGAAAGTTTTTGTGCTGACTTAAGTCTTGTGTCCAAAATACAGAATTTCAAAGTAACACAGGTTTTGATTTATGTGAATTTCCTCCAGCCTGCCACCAGTTTTTATGTTGTGTACAGAATGAGACTGCCTATGCTTATCTTGTATTCAGTATTTGTAATTTAGTATTTTCATGGATTCTTTGCACAGAAGTGCTTGAAATAAATTCTTGATCAAGTACAGCCTTTCTGTCCATCAGAAAGTAGTGGAATGTTGTATTGGAAGTGCTAGAATTTGTTGGGGTAAATTTTGTTCATTATTGGTTCAGGGCAGAGCCAGTCTGTGGAAAAACTGTGCCCAAGGTAAACCAATCTTTTGATGTCCTCCTAGTCAACCAGGTATGCAACATTAACAATTTTTAAGTTTATGAGTGATAATTCATTTGTTGATATTATAGTATGAGAGCCTGGAAACTATTGCAACTTTTGTCAAGGTAATATTTTTGTAGAATGTGAAACAATTTGGCAGTGGAGAAATTTTTGTCTTGAGGTTTGTTTTGATATGGTTACTAATGAACCATTGGACAGTAGGCATGTGAAATTGGTGTGGAGACAACATAAACTGTGCAACACCTAGTGGTGTAAATGTGTTTAAGTGAGGCAGTTAGTGTGGTTGAATATATGAGAACATTTATGATTGATTTGCTAAATATGTGTATTTATTTACTCTTAGTGCCTGACACATCATATTTGTTGCTGTGTGGTTGCAACTTGTATGTTTGTCAACTGTAAGAGACAGTCATCGTGGTAGGTGGTGTTAATTGTCACATGGCCCCAATTTGCATTTTTGAAAGACTTCGTAATCAGCATTTCACACTGGCACATAAATGTTCGAAGGAATTATACTAGCATAATAACATAAGGAAAGTGAAATAAAGTTGTGAAACTTGTTTGGCTCCCAACTGTGCTTGCTTCAGTAGCAAGTGTTGTTATAGAAATAAACAGTGGTATAATTATAGTCATTTGTTGCATGTACTTCAGTAACATAATGGCATTTGCTGCATTTAGAGTAGTGGAAGTTACATTAACTAGTGTGATAGTGAATTTAACCTGCTACCAGCTGTGTACTGCATTTATTCCAACAGTATATGTGTGGTCAGACTGGCCACACATTGTGTTTTTGTACTAATAGTTGACCTTTGGGAGCTGGAATGGCATTGAATAATGGCAAGGCTATGAGCTGGATTATTGATTGATAAAGATTAAATACTCTTGCAAAACTTGTAAGCTGCACAGTGAAAGTGGAATAATTACAGTTGCTTACGTGACATTTTGAGACAAATGCAAAATAAACCTCGGACTCCATTTTTGCAGAGTTTTGTGGTAGGTCCTTTGTCCTACAGTTTTTGGTAGTGTATGGTGGGTATACAATGAGTTTTGGAGATACATGTTGACTCCATCTGCAGGGTGACAGAATTGTCTTGGTAGATGCTGATGTGATAAGGGGAAGGGAGTGGCTTGGTGATACAGATAGGTTACCACTTAGGGCCAGTGTGTTCCTGCTTTTCTGATAGGGTACATTCGTTACAACGTACCTGTATAAATGACCCTGCTTCCTCTCGTGAATCACTTTCTGTTCCAATTGGCCACATCCCTTGCAGGCTACCTATGTAACTGACCTACTTCCTTTCCTAGATCACTTCGCTATGTATGAAGACAGTTCCTTCATATTGAAGATGGAGGCAGTATGCCTCTGTGAAATTTCTTTCAGCAACTGTGTGTAGTGTTAAAACTCAGTTTGTTATTATCCTTTTGGCGCCGGAATTAAATCCCCCCCCCCCGGTCCACTTTAATGGCTGTTCAGCTCACTGCACGACATATATATGTCGTTTGGTGCCAAAGGGTTATTTGAGAAGCCTGGACTGAAACCTTGAAATTTGAGGCAGCAAGCTCATATATGTTGATGCTTGTTTGCAAACTACATATTGCCATCTTGGAAGACTTGAATCTTTAAAACAAAGGAAGACATACTAAAAACTAAAAGCAATGCTGACAATGCAAACAAACAGAATTTCTTAGAGAGATAACAAACCTCACAGGTCAAGGAGCAGAGGAAAATGGCAGTTAACAAGTGTGGCTGGAAGGGGTTCAACAGGTCATCTACTTGCTTGATGATAAAAATGATGCTTGGGGTTGCAGGTTTCCTGTTCAGGCAAAATTGTTATACAGCCGCATTTTAATGTGTTTAATATGAAACAATAAATGTTTTGTGACATTACAATGATTTGACATAAAGTGCAATACATATGTACCAAGTTACTGTATCATAAAAGTTACTGCAAAACCATTAGTAATGTTCACTTGACTTTTTGATCATTTATATTTTGTACATTATCTCAGGCTTTTGATACATGGATTGGTTTTGTGTAAGATGTCATTCATGAGCACATGTACATTACATTACTGATATGTTTGTAGTAGATGTAACAAGGATCATTAAGTTTGAGACTAATGCTCTTAAATTTTTCTAGTGATCTATTTTACATTTATTAGATAATAAGGTAAGTCAGCAATTGTAATGATGTGGCGTCTTGTAGTGTAAATCTTAAGTATTTCTGGTCTCATAGTGCTAATCAAGGAATACTTTTATCTTATATTTTTGGGGTATCGGATATAATTAACACCAGAATGGGTTTGCAAATATACAGCTATGTTCTAAACCCAGTTAACCTTCTTAAGGACAAACCATTTGTGAAATTATGGGGCATGTTGTTTTTGTGAAGAACATTCACAGAGCTCATGTGGGGGATAAAAGAATGGGAAAATTGACAGAAAAAATGAAAGCTCAGCATGTCCAAAGATGGTTAACTCTTGAATCATGGTGCCAGATTAATTTAAACATTTAATGTATTTTTATTGTGATTCTCATGTAGCACAAGTTTGGAATGCTTTCTTCTTATGGTGTCTGAATTCAGTACATGATTTCCCAGAGCGTATGAACACACACAGAAGTGTGTGATGGACCCTGCCACAGTAGTGGATTTACTCTGGGTAGCAGGAAGAGTTAATTCAGATTTTATTGTACCTAGTTTTTATATGTGGAAGAGGTACCACTTAAGACAGGGCTGAGTTAGTATATAATAACATATAATAATGAATTGGTATGGGCTGGTGGGTCCTAGCTTCAGAACCTGATGGAGCCAGATTTTCTGGACACATCCACACCAGCCCCCAAGGCCCACTCAGCACACATCAAAGCAAACAACAGATGGACAGATGGCTGAGTTCACTTGCTGTTTAATTGACACTACCACTGTCACATGGGAGGTGTTGTAGTTGTTAGTTGTACGAATGGGCTTAGACTGATCCTGTAGGTACTGCAACCTGAAATGCACCTATACTACCAGCTCCTCCTAATGATGAATGTGTGTGTGGAGCATTAGTGGCATGGACACTGGCAGGAAGAAAAAGTGCTGGGAGAGGAACCTGTCCCAGTGCAATGTTATGTGTCACAATTACATCACAGAGTGCCCAGGGTTGGAAGCCAGTTATCTTCAAGTGCTGGAGGTAGGGTAAGTCTCAGTCTGCTTCAATAAAACCCTTCTGTCAAATCGGATATTTAAGGCTGGTATGGGTGTAATAACTAAACTTCTGAACATGGTAGACCAAAGTGTTGTGAAGGAAGGGACAGTTGATGCAAAGAACAAACAGTTTTCCTTGTTTTAAGAATCAGGTTATGAAGGCATAGAACTATATGCAGGTGAGAGGTCACGATTGGGCACATGCTGCTTTGCTCCCTCTAGTAGCCATTAAATAATAAGCCAGATGAGCTAGAGAGCTGACAGGGATGTGAAAAAGTTCTGATGTGTCTGTTAGGAATTGAAACTTGACTGTCCATTGTCCATTGTGATTCAGCTGTCCATGGCTGTAGAGGGATGGGGAAGATGATATTCTGTTATCCCTTAGTGACTGTATATTTGTAAGTGTGAACATGAACATATGAACTGAAACTACTTCAAGGCGAAAATTTTCTTAGTGTGGGTGTGAGGGTCTCTCACACTGAGGGAGGATGTTTTTGTATTGGGTGCTGGGAATGAGGTACCAAGGGAATAGAGGACATTAAATAATGAGGAGATGCATGATGTTTACTTCTTGCCAATCATTCAGTTGATCAAACCAAGAAAGATGAGATGGGCAGGGCATATAGCACATATGTGGGGGGGGGGGGGGATGTGCATACAGGATTTTAGTGGGAAAAACCTGACAGAAAGAGACCACATGGAAGACATAGGCATGGATGGATATTAAAGTGGGTCTTCAAGAAATAGGGTGGTGGGGAGAAGTGTGGACTGGATTGATCTGGCTTAGGACAGGGACAGGTAGGTGGTGGTCTGTTGTGAATGTGGAAATGAATCTTTGGGTTCTATAAAATGTAAGGTATTTCTTGAGTAGCTGGGTAACTATTGATTTTTCAAGAGTGATTCTTGTGAATGGATTTAACTTAGTTATGAGGAATAGATGTAAAATTTTTGCACATGTGTTTGAGACCATGGCAACTGAAGGCTGATTCTCTGAAGAGATCAAACTTTTCATACCATACAATGACCAGTGTTCCACATTCATACTCAGCTGCAACTGACTATAGTTTAGATACTGACTGTCACCCAACACAAAGCAGAAGAGGGGAGACAGTAAATGTGTAAACTTACATTGTCATGTAGCTTCTTTGCAGCAGACATTCATATACAATCCTTGCAAAACAAAGGAGTTACATTTCTTGAAAAACACCTTGTTCATTAACAGTGATAAAAATGTATTCAGTGAATTTGTGGAGAAATATTACCTACTTATTTTCAAAACAGCACCTTCATTTATAGAAATATGTTACAAATATATAAAGTGTAGGAAATTTAATGAAGTACGTACAAGGGAAGGTTCTGTCGTAAATGGGTCCCTTGTTACCACAGCATAACATGTGGAGGGTGGTGTGGTGGTTAATGGGGGACCAGCAACCTGATAAAGTCAGCTGTTATGTTATGTTATGTGGATCCTCAGAGCTGGTGGGCTTTTATGACCTTGGTAGTGAACCTTCAGATTCCATAAAAGGTGACAGACTTGTTGAGTAGTTTCATGGCTTTTGATTGCTCAGAAATTTTTCACAGAGTTGGTTACAAGCAAGAATTGCTGGAGATGTTGGAGCAAAAATGGGGTTGAGCACAGATTATGCTGGTTTAAGACTACTTGACCTGATGCCATAACTCCTGACAGTTAAGTCACGTGACAAAAATAGGCAACATTTTGAACACTATGAATACAAAGGACATTACGTACTGAGTATAGTCAAAACTGTTGTGTACATGTGTGCTATTGAAGATAGATTATATTTGAACTCCTGTAGACTGCTTGGACATTTTCCATCATCAGTATTAAAATATAATCATTGTGTAGTGACAGTTGTTTTGGAAGCCTGAGCCTGCACACTGGGACTGAACCTATCCCCAGGAACATGGTGTATTATATTTCAACACAGATAATGGAAGAAGTCTGTGAATTGAAATGTCATACACCATTGTCAGAACCCTGTAGAACAGTTTAGGTTATATTGTTCACATTTTAAAATATATAGTCATTTAAGCAGACAAATTGATCTGCTCAGTACAAATTAGTATAACCCAGTTAACAGACTTATAAGCTGATGTCCATAGTAAAAATTAATTTTTTTGTACATCTCACTGAAGTTTTTATTTTATTTTATTTTTATGAGAAGTGTAATTGGGACACACATAACTTGGCTTGAGTTAGAATGGTTCCCTTCAAGCATGAGGTACATGCATTTTCTTCATGTTCTGTAAATAAACTTCAACACTCCCTACACAACACAGCAAACATTCCTGCCAATGAATCCTAAATTAGGCAGGTTCTAGTAGGGCTGATTTTCCCATAATTTTAGGGAAGAATGACAGAACTATGAAACATTCTGCTTCTTATTATGACCACAGAGATCATTCTTGTGTTACACATTTATTTCAAAACAGCTGATTTTCTTGCAGGGCATGTAGCAGTAAGCCTTGCAATAAGTTTATATTAACGGGCTGTGTTCACCTAACCTCCTAATTAGGGACCACATATTTATTTGCTAAACCTACCCCATGTCAAATACAACTTGTATGATAAATACTGAACAACAAACATGTGAACCATTCAATCATGCAAACATGTGAATGTTGAACTTGCTGGGTTGACAGGTAATAACTTTCCAAATTGTAAGGCATGTTATAATTGAATCTCTTTGAATGTAATATCTACTTGAGTGTAATACAGCCTCATAGTTAAGCTTCAGTGGTTGCCATACTGTGTTGTATCACTGTCAGCTGTGATGTAACTTTGTACAAGTAATTTGGAGGTGCTGACCAATTCCATGAAGTGGAGTCCTTCTTAGGATGCTAATTGTCCCTGTGCTGTGTATGGAACCTGTTGCTGGTCCCTACCCTGAGCTAGATTGAGCGGCACACTTACTGTACATTTTAACTTCGTTCTGCGTCATGATCTGCAATTGGTAGAATTAGAAACATTTGTAGTATATCATGGTGCAGTGTTCCATTGTCTGTGCTTTCCAACATAAAAAATTGTAAGTGATCCATTACTGAAACAAAGGATACATTAGTGAGGCCGAATTACTTGGTCTGTTTTTTACAAAACTTGACCCTTGTTTACTGCATGCAGTCTTATAATGATATTCAATGTAAATAGTATACTGGTTTGGGTTTGTTCAGACTTCCTGTGAATTTTCAAGGATCCGGAAGACAGGGGGGCATAAAATTTTCAAAAGTCTAGGAGCCATTTCAAAATGTAAGGTGCCAAAAGGGTTACATGAATCAAGTTCCATATTGAGGACCCATAAATATTAGGCATCACCATACAAAATTAGTTGTCATGGTGACCTGGTGTCCAGGATGTGTGCACCCCTGCCTTAAGGAATAATATTATCTGCACAAAATAGGAACATTTTGTAACATATTTACTTAATGTTTATTATGACATTTGTCATGCAGCACACATTTTAAACCATTTATTTTAATAATACAAAACACTTGGTCATTTCCCATGTTACATTTGTGCACTGCCCTTAAGATTGTCCAGTAAGAACCAAAGCATGAAAATACAAATAAATAAATGAATGAAGCATTTTATCCTAAAGAGTATACTGATGGTTTTGCATTTAAACTGGGAATGTTTGTCACACTTTCCTGTGTTAGAGTTTATTAGAGGGGATGTGTTCTGGCCACTTTACTGTGAAGTGTGAGTGAAATAAAGAACAAAATTACAGAACTCATCACAGTTATCAGGGAATGTGTTTGAATAATAATGTTACATCACCATTATCAGGGGATGTGTTTGAATAATAATACTACATCATAGTTATCAGGAGATGTGTTGGAATAGTAATGCTACATCACAGTTATCAGGAGATGGTTTTGAATAGTAATTCTATATCACAGTTATCGTGAGATGTGCTTAAACAGTAACGTTCTTCTGAATGGATTTAACACATTTTGATTCTATTACAGTACAGTTACCAGGGAATGTGTTTGAAAAGTATTTCTACATCACAGCTGGTAGCTGTTACTGAAAGAATGGCAAATAGCTTGTGAGTATAAAATTTTAATTCAGTTATCCACTACAGACTACATATGTCAACATTTGTCTTCATATTCAAGCATGGAGCCTTTCACAATGGCTGTGTTTTCCGAGTTGCGTGTGGTCTTGAAACATTTAAGCATACAGATTGTGGGTTTGAATCACAATACATGGATGCATGTATGTGTTGTACTATATGTACTGTGTTACCCTGTGTGATGAGGTTTTGCAGTGAGCTGTACTTTTATACTGTACCCAGAATCCTACTGAAGATTGAAGGATTGTGATTTCATAATTAATTCTGCATCAGAATACATCATGGGCCAAACCTATTTAAAATGATGACAACTGAATTATGCAGATAAGTATGTAAATATTTTATTTTAATGTTTATTGTGGTAATTGGATTTGGAATGAGATTGATTTTTTTTCTAGCAATAGATAGTATATACCCATTTGGCTCTTATTAATGAGGCTGAGACTGATATTTTATCAGAGACATAGTTTATTTCATATACAAAAATGTGATGATGATCATGTGTATGATGGAATTAAATGATGTGTGCAGTACAGAACATAATCAGCTTATAATTTCAGATACATTTGTCCTTTTAAAAAATGTTGATGATAATGAGGACATCAACAGGTCTTCTATTACAGAAATAGTGGAGAGGCTATCAAAATTGTTAGATGCAGTCTTGGATGTTACAAGCTGCAGCAGAATAAATATGTTTTAACGAAACTGTGAAACTGATAACACAGGAACGGGGCAGCTCATCTGGGTTGAGAAAAATTAAACTAAATATCTTACTAAAAGTTTTCCGTAGGACTTATAACAAAAAATTTTATTTAGATATTTTGTTTAATATTTCCCAAATTTCTGGGAGGGATGCAGCCCTCCAATTCTGCTGGATGAGCTGCTGCTGCATAGGAATGACGGTACATCTCATTGGTTGCAGGATCCATCAAAACAAATGGAAGTGATCTGAAGAGTTTAATATGACATGCACAAGTGAGAGAATTATATCAAAATGGATGTTTGAGAAATGTGATCTGATGTTGTGGGACTGGATTCAACTTAGTCATGGTAGGAGCCAGTGCTAAGATCTTGTGGATTTTCAGGTTCCACAAAACATGGATGATTTCATGACAAGCTGAGCAGTCATCATTTTCTCAAGCAAGATTATTATTTACCTTTGATGATACAGACACATGTGCAATGTTCATTTAAGATATTAAGGTGGACATAGCTTCAGAGTTCATATACACAAAGTGACATTAATAATTGTTACAAGTGCATCACAGATATATGTCTGACATACTAACTGTAACATTTATAGTACACATATGTCAAACTGCATCATGTGTAATTTTATCACTAGAGAAATTTTTTTTTTTATTAGTATGAAACTTGGTTGCTCACATTATGGGAAGAAAATAGGATGAGGCTGTTCAAGAATGGACTGCTGAGGAAGACAGTTGAGCCTAAGAGGGAGAATGGAGAAGATTGAATAGTGAGGAACTTGATGATCTGTAGTCACCAAATATATGAGTGATAACATCAAGAAGAATGAGAAGAGAAGTGCATACAGGGCTTTGGTTGGGAAACCGAAGGGGAACAGACCACTGGAAGACCGAGGTCTGGGTGGGAGGATAATACTAAAACGGACCTTCAAGGAATAGGATGGGAAGGTATGGTCTGGCTCCAGATAGTTACTGGCAGGCTCTTCTGAAACTTCAGGTTCCTTAAAATGTGGGGAATTTCTCGACTAGCTGAGGAACCATTAGTGTCTCAAGGAATAAGCTGCATGAATTATTTTGAGAAAATTGGTTTATGAAGAATGGATGAATGAAGTTCGAACTACAATTCACAAGAATCATGTGCAGCAATCAAGTTCCACTGAAAAAAATGTTTACATGTTCTAAACTGTAATGTGACTCAATGGAGGGGAGAGTAATTTTTTTGAATAATAAAACCATATTTTTGTAAGAAAGGGTTGTTATTGTGAATTTTATGTCAGTGTATCACCTGGTGTGTTGAGTACTTACATTTTACCCAATTATGACGACACAGTGAATTGTTGCCATCAGCAGAAATTAGTGTGGCATGTAACTTGTGTACAATAAATTTGTTTGGAGGGCTACCTGAGAACTGTTTGGCCACCCATGCTTGAGACACAGATAGTATTGCCTCAGTTTTCTCTTGGAATTACTGCATTAAACCATTGAATTGTAAAACCAAAGCCAGCATATGCCTTATTTGCAAGTTCAATACCATTGTCATACATAATTTCAATTTTAAGAGTTTTGCAGAAATTCATGCTAAGGCTTCTGAAATGCTTGTCTTCTTTGCATGGTATCGGATGGTTGTTTGAGGAGAATGTTCAAGTCTATCACCAATATTATCCAGTGTCTCCTCTCTGAGCCCTTGACATTTTAAGTCTATTCTTTTGTCCAGTAATGACCTGCATTTGGAAATGTAACATTCAGAAATTTATGCTGGAATCTGTTCTGTTTTGTTCGTGACTGCTTACCACAAGCTTGCACCACCACACAAAGTGTATCTCGCATATGGCGTATTTGACATGAAGAAACACAACTGTAGCATCTCCCAGGATGCAAACCCTGTGCTCACAGTGTGATGTAATGAATTACCTTCTGTATAACTAAGATCCTTGCTTTATCAACAAATATTTCTGAAGTCATTTTTCAGGGAAACATACATAGAAAGAGGGTTGCCACCATAGTTTTAACTAAACACCCCCACACCAATCCCTCCTGACAGTCTGGCGCCAGATACTTATGCTGTAAAGAGGCCATGGAGCATGCAAAAATGTGTTTCCTCAGCAGCCCTTCAACTGAAGAAACAATAAAAATCTTTTATAATTTACCCTTGGAGATTAAGAATGTTGCTGATAACCAGAAATCTTTAAAATTGCTCTGAAAAAATGTTTATACACTTATTTATATTCTATAATGGAAGAGTACCTTAGTCAATCATGAATTATGTATTGTATCACAAAATTCCTTATTATATTGATACTATTTTATGTTCATGGGACCGTGCATCGCAATTCTATGTCAATAAATGTCCAACAAGATGCTACTATACACAGTGTATTTTATCTGTAAACTGCTGCACATGTTTCGGGTGGTTTCTCCACCCATCATCAGGAGCACAAATAACTGTATCTACAGCATCTCGTACTAGTCAACAGTTGTTGCTACCTGTTGCTATCGTGGAGGAGCTGAGGCCACCCAAAACATGTAGAGCAGTTTACAGATAAAATAAACTATGTAGAGTTGCATCTTGTTGGACATTTATTGACATATATTGATACTAGTTTTGAAGTTCTATCTATGTACATTGTATAAGTATTCATTGATTGTCTATTATGAGCTGATCACATTTCCTTGTATAAACTTGATGTGTCTTATTTATGTATTATATTTATAAATTATTATTATATGTCTTTTATTGTCAAGACTAATTCTGTACTGTGCCTGTTGTTATTTTGACAGTTCAAAACGTTGTGTATGTCCTCTGTATAAATTTCTATACGCTTTCAAAGTTGTAAAGCTCTTTTTGAAACACCCTGGATATCCACTTTGGTGGATCTGTGGAATACTGAATAAATGAATATGAATATGAATGTAAGCATGAAGGTGCCAGAAACTCCCCAAGGAGCACAAAGGGAATCACTCTATTGGACAAGGCATCATGTGATTCATTTTGAATTGTTCTTAAACTCTCTAAATTTCAGAAGCCTGGACCATAAGTTTATTTTATTTATGACAGCCCGTTTTGTTGTCAGCCAGTTGTGACATTGTTATTCAACCTAAAACTCTTGCAGGACTTCTTGCACCTTGCTGCAATGCATCAACCTTATACTGATGTATTTAAGTAAATTCTTCAGCGTTTTCTTCTCTTTAATTCTTACGCCTTAGCCAGCAACGACTTAGCCAACTAATAAAAAATTACCATAATCAATGGCATGGGCCATCTCCAACTACATACATCAACAACCAATCCCAACTATGAGTGAAGGTGAATGTCCAATCCAAAGAGACATTGCTGCATCCCCCGGGCTTAACAAGGATGCCCGTTTGATTGCGTAGGACTGGGAACAAAATCAGGCAGCAGTGAACATGGGTTGTGTAAGTCGCTATCCCTAGCAAGCCAATGTCAACACCTGGTGACTGCATGAGCTGACTTAATTCAGCTTTGTTCACCACCCTTCATGTGTCTCATCATTGTAATACATGTGTGCCTCTGTCATCAGCTGACAACAACTCTTATGTTTAAACATCTTGCAAACCCTTAAATGAGACCCTTTCACAAGAGCCATCATTATGAGGGGAAAGGAAGTAGTATTTTTTGCTAACAAAGAGAAACCAACTTGATAGTCAATTGATATAACAAGATTGCTTGGTTGCACAAACCCATTTGCTGCATTAAGTGCTGTTAAGTTAGGTTTAGCATCAAGGTTAATTATTTATAACAAACTTATTAGTAAATAAGAGGTTCTATATGTGATTATCATGAGTTACTCTGAGTCATGAGAGACAGCAATAACAAGCAGAGACCATTACTTTAGTAGAGCTGAAGTGATAAAATTAATAAACCACCCTTTGATGGTAATAGAAACTGAAATAATATATCAATTATGCAACTACAGCTAAATTACTCAAGCTTGTACATAAGTATTGTAAATATCCCATGATATACGGTTTGGTGAAGCGTGGGTTGTAAACATTTCCAGGAAATAAAAAAAAAAAACTACGGCTATTTAAGTAAGCAAACTGTAGCAACATTATTTGTTGTTGAAATACTTAATGACAAAAATCATAGGCAAATCTAGGAGTAAATTATTAGTAAGTGATCTCTTCTCTACTTGGAATGAGGTTAAGCAGATATTTGAGTAAAAGTATGATGTTAAAAAGAACATGAGATTATTATGCATTTTATGTTTTCAGTGGCAGAGAGGACACCAGGAAGTGTGTAGCCTCCTGGAGTAGTCAAATATACACAATGCAGTTAGAATTAGAAGCAGGTTAAAGGATCTGTAGTGAAGGTAAAGTTGTACGATCCAAGAGATCAATAATTTGGTAAATGCGTACTCTGCATGGCAGTTAGTTGGTGAATCTGATGATAGAGCCAAAGGTGAACCAGTGGTATTAACAGTGTGTACATACAGTGTTTAGAGGAAGAGTGTAATTTTGCCAGTTAAAGAGAGGAGGTTTATGTTGCACAGGATACATAAAAGGCCAGAAGTAGCCAACAAAGAAATGTGCAACTGTGGATATATGAATAGGGAAAAATGGTAGAAATTATGGTTTGGCAAACTGAGGAGTTATTAGGGGAATAATACATCCCAGATTGGGGCAGGTGTTGAGAGTAATGCAGACACAGGATTTAATGCACACATAGTTACAGCTACGGACACAAAGATTAGGTGTCATGCATGTGGAGCATTGGGTCGCAGTACTACAGTATGCCTAAAGAAGGGTAGAAATGCTTGGAGGATGAGTAGTTTGGGAAACAGAGAAGTTGGGACCAGGCCCATAGTCAGGGGAGTGCAAGCGTGTGCAGTGCACGCACTAGGAATTGTGAAACATCAAAGGTAAATGTGCTGGTCAGCCTGCTAAATGATATGTGACACCCCACTGCATCCACAAATTGCTTCTGTTGAACCACCACAGTTGGAAAAAACTCATTTTAAAAAATATATGTATATGCAAGATGTTTTGTGCATACATGTTATATGTATAATAAAGCATTATATACATATATAAACATATGTATGAACATGCACTTGCATTGGAAGCTGCTGTACCCCGTGTTCACGGTCTGGCTGTGGGCCTGGTTGGGACAGGGAAGCAGCCCTTATGGGTTCTGGTAATAATGCTAGGCTGCACACAGGCAGTAGGTTTCCCTTTGCATGTGTTTAGTTTAGAAAGAGGCATGAGAATTATGGAACAAGAGGAGATGCATATATATATATATATGTACTGGCCGAAAATTGTGTCAGTACTAGCAGCATCAGAGATGGCATTGTATATAACTCCCAGAAAACCTTAAATGTCAAGGGCATATCAGATAAGACAGACAAGAGGGGCAGATGAGATTAAATTATGCACTTTGGGATACAAAATTGAACACATGTAATTGATATGTGATTGTGTGCTTGGGAAATATATTTTTGTGTAGAAAAATGTTCCAAGATAGATTACTATAACATGGGTCGTAATGGGAGAAGTAAGAATAAAACTTGATGAGCATAGTGAGGCAACAGAAGTCAAAACATTATATGCCATTTCAAAACCGTGAAGTGAAACTGTTGTCAGATTACCAACAAATTCACCAGCATTGCAACAGGGGTAATCATGACATAAGAGATAGGCCAAGAGTGCAAATGGCAGAATCATAGAATGTATCTTACAAGTAGTCTAAATGCAAACAATCATAAGATCAAGATTGATTTGCCTAATGTAGGGTTTATAAGAATGTTAAGAATGGATGACACACATGTGAGTCATTAACATGAGAGGAGCAAATAGATGCCGCTGCTGATGGAATTTGAGAAATATACTTAGGGCTAGAGTGGAAATTTGAAGTGATGAGCAAATGGGATCCATTATTAATGCATGCAAAGACAGTGATATATATTTCACCTATTCGAAGGCAAACCATTAACCACTACAACAGGACAGCATGCAATTCCAGATCCATGCAGAGACATTGCAGTCATAAATTACTGCATAACTGGAAATTTACAGGGGAATTAACCGAAACTGCATGTTAGGTATAAGAAGGGAGCCAATCAGGCAATCACCTATCTACCATTTTAACAAAGAAAACAGAAAAGTACCTCAAAGAAGCAAATTTTGAGGTTAGCCATATCACCATTGGAGAATTTTAATCTTATACTGTTGATAAGAGATTCTGTGAGCATGGGAAAACGATCAGCAACAGGCTTTTGAAACATGGAAATGCATACTGCATAATGAGCCATTGTTGCAATACCCAATTTTGAAAAGTGATAATGATGCTTGACATGAACTGTAATGGAATTGGAGGCATTTTGAATCAAGGCAGCTGGGAAAAGATTTACCAGACAACAGAAGAGACTTATTCAGCAACCAGAAGAGAAATGATAGCCATCCTGTAGGAGTATTCACAGTTTAGACTTATATGTGGGGAGAAAGTTATCATTGTCACAAACCACAAGGCTTTAACATGAATGTTAAAATTAATGATCCCAGTTCATAAATTGTGAGATTGAGGAGAATAAAAATGGTTGTGTGTTGGGTAAGATGCATACAATGACTGCTGGAAGTGAGGAAATAAAGGTATGCCTGGAGAAAGAAGAGAATTGGAAAGTGAGGGAAAGAGAACACAGGACAACCATGTACAAAGGAAGAAGTCCAGGAATCCATTGTAAACTCTGATGAGACAGAAGTAGCAGGTACAAAGATAAATGATAAGGAGAAATCGGAAACTTTGACGGAAAGACACATTATTTCTGTCGGTGGTCATAATGGGATGCCTACAGTGTACAAGGTACTAAAACATTGTATTAATTGGGAAGGAATAAAGGAAATGTGACAAATGCCAGAAGAATAAAATGTCATAACATCACATCAGAATTAAACTAACTGTTATAGGTATCTCTTAGGTAATTTTTGAAAACTGCATTGTTATCATTGGGGTTGTCAGGCCAAGTGAAGCAGGAAACATGCATTTTGCCCATACAGGATGTTGTAAAAAACAGCTGAACAAGCTGCTATGGCATTTGTAGAAAATGTTATTTTAATGTAAGCACAGCCCCAAATAATCCTATCAGACTGCAGCACAAACTACTTAAGTGAGACCGTTATGAATGTTTGCATGCTACTGGGGATAAATAAGATTCAGTCAATAAGTTAGGCCACAGGCCCAAGGATCTTTGGAAAGAATGTTTAGAAGCTTAGTGGAGTACATTTGGAGCTATAAAGCAGTGGTTTTGAATCATTGGTATCTGTGGGTGAGTTGTCACACAACAAAACCCTCCCTTCAACTAATTACATGCCATTTTGAATAATATGTGGCAAGTTGCCATTCTTACCAGGCGTTTTGCAGCAGGGACTGAAAAGGGCATTTTATGTATATGATAGCTGTGTAAAAGGAATTGAAAACTAAATTATAGAGCAGTTATGCCATGGTAAGAGGGCAATTAAACAAGGGGTGCCATGATCTGGCTCTTCATGGACCAAATTTTGAAACAGGCAGGATGGCTTATTGTGAGACGATAGTGTCTGCCAGATCCGATCACAGAAGCAAGACGCAACTTACATAGTGCCACAACCTTTGAGAATAGAAGGAATGAATATTTAGTGCATACAAAATCATTATTCCAAGCACAGCTTGCTTGTATCAGTCTGTATCATAAGCACTGTACACACTATGCTGTAACTAACCATAATGTATTTACAGCCAAAGTCTGTTAATCTGGTGTCTTGTAATTTGGAAATCCTGATAATCCAGCACCTGAGGAGAGTAGTCCAAACACAGTAATTTTGTTTTTTACCAGAAGAAAATTTCATAGTTTCAACAGGCAAATTTCAGAGACATGTTGAAAAAACCCTACTAGAGTGTGTGTACATCAACCATTGTGGTATCTGTCCTGACTCCTTGTCTCCTAATTCAACAACTTCTTCGGCTATGTAGACTCCAAAAACACAGACAAGGAACCTGGTGATGTTGAACCAGCAGATTAAGAAAATATCCAAATAGAATACTTTTCTGATTAGTTGTACAGCCCAAGGGTAGGAGAAATAACAAAAAATTACCTGTAAGAAGTTATGTCAATATAGGTGTCATATGATAATCCAGAATATTCGGTAATTTAGGTTATGTCTGATCCTATGCAAGTTGGATTAATGGAATTTTTCTGTAATATATTTAAGAGTTTAGTATTGCTGTCAATGTACAAAGCACCAACCAACAAATTTACGTTCAGTCAACCAGAAAATGAATATGTCATGCTGGACAGCACTGAACAGTTTTGTGCCAGATTGCTCAAGAATGGTTTGAGTCTGTGGATGAAAATGAGAACTAATTAAGTTAGTGTGCCAAAAAAAATTCCCTCTTCAGATTAGTCACTCAGTTACTGTGCTTAGCGTAGATGTTACAGCCTATTCAGTTAATACCAAGAGTTTTGTGCGAAGAGTATTGGAGCTAAGAGAACTACTTTGGACACACTCAAGGGAAACTAGTTGGTTTTTTAGCCCCTGTAGCAAATCAGATAACAGCTACATTTTAGGATCAGAAGTTGATATTCAAATTAAAGTTTGTGGAACGCTGACATTTTGAGGAGATAGTACATCTTATGAAGATAAAATTATTATTAGTCTGTCACATAGTCTGTGTAAACGGCACGGAAAGAAATGCTGGTCCACCTGTGCATTTGGACCTTAATTGTTGTGAATTAACCATTAAAAACAACCTTACATGAATGGCAATTGGAATCACAATTGAGAAGTATCTTTACACATTATAATGAATTGGATTTAACCAGATGTAAAATGAAGGATGTAAAGAAATTAATTGAGGAACGTGAATGGAAAATGAGCCATGCCATGAGACTTTCATATGCATTGATATTAACACCTGTTGGTTCAGTGATGTTTGTATTATTCATTTGTATTTTACACTATTGCTGTTATTGCTGGTGCTGTCAAACATTTGTCGCACATTTGTTAAATGGTTTAGCAATGAAGCAAATTGTAGATCTGTTTTATTGGAGCCCAAAATTACCAACTGTATATACACTTACCATGGAGGTTTACAGATGCAGTATGGCTCACAGGCTGTCCACTTATTTCAAGGATTAAGCTGAATCAGAGGCTGACACAGTACAGGATGTTGCAGGTGCTATTTTAAGTACCAAAGCAACTCAAACCCATAACAATGAATCACCCATAGAGACACATTAGTAACCATTTCAGAAAAATATTTTAATTTTAAAACCTGCATTATCCAATCTGCCTAGTGTCACATCCCCCAAAATACAAACTCTGTACCACCTGTATAATGTCATTCAGTATCCCCTGGATAACATAACTAAGATCCTTCCTTAATCTAGAGATTTTCTATAAGTTATTTTTTAAAGAAAACTGTGTAGACTCAGGGCCATTGGCATTGTTTACAATAAAAATACTCCTGGCTTTCTGGTGCCAGATGTTCATGTTGTAAATTGATTTCAGATTGTGAATAGGCTACAAGGCATACAAACATGCACTTCTTCAGTGAACTGAAAAAATGAGGTAGGTGTGAAGGTGTCAGGATTCTTTGAGGCATAGAAAGTGAAACAGTCTTTCATCACAACACTTCACATGATTCACTTTGACCAATTAATAAACCCTCTGAAATCTAGAGGGTCAGAACACAATTAACACTTTCTATAGCAGGTTGTTTTGTTCTCAGTCAACTACACCATTTATCTCAGTCTTCAGCCTCCTGCAGGCATTCTAGCACCTTGCTGCAACACATCATCTGTATGTTGGTGTAATTCAGTAAATAAATCTCCATTGCTCTTTTCACATCTTGTTATATACTGTTCTTTGAGCTCTATTTGTGTAATTGATGCCTTACTCAGCTGTGCTGTAGCCATCTAACGAAGAATTAGTATATACATGGCTAACCTGTTTAGCATTTTAGCACCCGTTTGAATGAAAGCAGATACCACCATAGCCCAGAACAATACGTAGCATTATTGTAGCAGGGGCTTGGAATTACATTCAGGTGGCACATGCTTAGCTTGCTTCATGGTAGGTGTTAGTGATCTATTGGAGTGATACTGAAAAGAAATTTTAATTTGTGTAATTATTTATATATACTATTAAATGCACAAAAAATGGATAAAATTAAAGTTTGTCTATCTACATAAGCTCTCCTACATGTTTTGACAAATGTTTGCCATCTTCAGGGAGATGATAATACAAAGGAATTTTACAAGTGTAATTTTAACAAGTCAAAATTTATATATACAGTGTTAAAGAAGTAAGAGCAGCTGCAGACGTAATAGCATGGCTACTGCGGATATTATGTTGCTGACATATCCTTGGTTAAAAATTCATCAATGGGTCATTGTTTACCCTGTATATAGTTGTTTGCATATAAACATCTAGTATCAAAGTCTTCAGTCCAGAAGGATCAAGTCCCTATGACATGTATTAATGTGTCCTGTTTAGGATGAGAAGGTGAACATTCACTGAAACATGTAGGAGATTTTACGTGTATAGGTAAATTGTAATTTTATTTCATTTGTTATGTCTATATAAATAATTAAAATTACAATGCATGGAATGAATAATATTAAACTTAATTTGTATAGTTTCTTAGTTTGTTTATGCTGACATCAATCTCAATCTGTGTAAATTGGGTTTACCTGAGTACCATTCATTTCTTTCTCCTGATTGGCTGAGCAATTTTGGGCTTCTGTCAAACATTTACACTGTATAATTATATCAAACCCTTTAACATGCCTTACATTAGTAACCGCACTTTGTACTTGCTCCTTATAACTTCAGATATTTGGTACTTTAATAATTTTGGCAGGTGTTGGTTTGTGTTATTTGGTTAAGAGTAGGGCTACTTCCATTGTCAGTTAGGGCTAGAGAAGTCGGGCCACTTGGATGTGATCGGCAGCTATGAAATAGAGCTTTTGGTATTTTTGGGAAGCAGCGCAGCAGCACGTAGAACAGTGGGTCCAAAATGAAGTGCAACATAATCAGGCCATCTGCTACTCTGTAGAATATTCTACTGACTGCCCATCCAGAAGCCCATTGTGCCAGCAAAATGGAAACCTGGAACATAAATAATTATGGAATATATTTTTATGTGGAACATCACGTTGTGATGAAGATACACTCAATGAATAATCGTCCATCACAACTAAGCTCTTTTTGAATAATATATGGTATTAATGCAACATGTTTCGGCTCAATAAGAAGCCATCAGATGGTTAAGGTAAAATGTAATTTTATTAATTCCTGCATATCTGTCTGTCTCTTACTTGACAAAAAAAAATGTAGATTATTGTGTTGGCTCCATAACTGTTATCTTGTTTATTTGTAGGCTAGTATGATTGAGTATTAAGGTATTGTCATGGTAGTATGACCGTTAAATTCAGAGTAGAGTCCATTGTAAGATAGATTTGTTTCATTTCATGTGTTGATACTTTTTGTGACGTGTAATACTTTGCCCACCTAACAAGAAGAGAGTACAGAGTTTTTTGGTTGGTCTATGCATCCCTGTGAAATTGGGTGGCATAGCATTGTTACAAACTGCAGATACTCTGAACACTGCTGTGTCTGTGAACGTCAGTTATTGGACTTTCTATTTTAAGATGGTGGCAAATTTTGCCTGTGTTGAAATACCGTACATTCTTAACCTTAGCACTAAGTGGAGGTTACTGCTGGCATTAGCAACAATGCATGACTGAATTTACCTGTAAAGGACCTTGGTTATTTCAAATTAAATTCATTAATGAAAACAGTTCATTCACAAGGAAGAAGTAGGACTTGTAATGTTTTAAATCAACAGCTGTATAAATTTATAAATTTGACACCAGCTGTAATTGTAACAATTTATTTTGTGAATAAAATGTATTTTTTTAATGACATTTGAATTATCCCCCTCCACTTCTTGATAGAGTGAAAATTTTCAAAATAAATTGATTTCAACATGTCCATATTTCTGATATGTGACACAAATCAAATTGCACGTGATGCTTTACTTAACTCAGTAAGCGATTGGGCATTGTGTTTTTCTCAGTTTAGGTGGTTATTAATTTGTAGGCTGAGGAATTTTTTATTTACTTGCTGCCTGTTATATGTTTTTTAATCCTAACCAATGCTGAAAGACTATTATAGCGAATTTTTTCTTGTACATTTTATTATATTTCACTGGAGAAATATTAACTGAAGCAGAAAGTTTCAGTTTGCAACCTTCTAGTCTTGTATTACAATGTTACAGAATTAGACGAAATATTTAAGGTTTACAGCTTAAGTTAAACTAACTAAAGCTGTTAGGTCTGGAACACAGGAATACATAAGGATTTTTTTTGTATTGTACACCTTCTGTACATGGAAGACTGAGTTCTCGAACTTTACAGGGCTTGTGATAAATACAGACACACAAAATTACATAGTCATCAATTACTTGATTTAAAATAGCCTATAAAATGGTTTAAAAAGTATTGTGATGTTTTAAAATCCAAGCCAAGTGTTTATCTTTTTGTCTGTTAATAATGAATTAAAAACTTCAGTGTGATTGCATGTTATATTTGTTTCATATAGTTTAAGGCCTGTTGGTTAGCAGTAAACCATTTAATCTTACAACAGCAAGCTAAGTTTAGTATAATACAGAAATTATAAAGGGGACTGGAGTAGCGTAGCCGTTTTACTGACTAGACTGTTTGGTCGGAGAACCGAAGAATCGTGGTTCGATTACCGGCAGAAGTAAGAGATTTTTTTTCTTCTACAAAATATTCAGACCGACTCTGGAGTCCACCCAGCCTCCTATTCAGTTGGTACCGACGGTTCTTTTCCCGGAGTTAAAGCAACTGGGGTGTGAAAGTGATCACTCACCTCGTCTAGTGACGAGATTAAGAATGAGCGGAGCTGTACCTCCACTTCTTCATATGCCTTCGTGTTGTGCACAGGGGAATATTTACATTTTACTGTGTTTTAAAAGTTGAATTCATAAAATTAAAACGTCCGCTTGTTAACGTCATAGGCGTAACTTCGCTAATAACATTTGAGGGTAGGAGTGGGGAAGCAAAATCTACCATGGGTATTAGGAATCAAGTAAAGGGGTTAGAAAGGAGGGAAGATTGATTTGAGCCAGTCATTTATATACATACCCCCTTTTCCCCCCCACTCTCGCCCAAATTTTATTTGCCCCTCTTCAACTCAGCACCCATAAACTATTCTTAGGTAGAAAAAATATTGTGTGTGTGTTTGGGGGGGGGGGGATTTGCCCGTTCCTTGTCCTCCAAGTTAAGCCTCTAGTTTACGTTGCTGTCACAGGCGATTGACCACTCTACCTCACTCCTTGGCGTATTCTGCGATCGTGTAGAATGAAATTTCCTATAATACTGCCATCAGTGGCGTATAGACCAAATTCCTTGTTAGGTATTCTCGAAATTGCATGGTCACAGGATATAGTCAGCGGGACTCCGGAGATATATGGGTAACATTCTTAGTGAAATTGCCATAAGGACAACATAGATCTCACAATTTTAATATCATACATATCGTGAGCCACATCCTACACCATCTTTTGTTTACCAGCTGCCGTGTACGGCACTGTATTGCTCCACTCACATATTAGTTCTTGCTCCTACGCGTTTCATTGTTTGTTAACTACGGTTGGATTGAAGCTTCCTGAAGATGGTGTTAATAAATAACGAAACTCGTAGGAGCAAGAACAAATATATGGGTTAAGCAACGCAGTGCAGTGAACGACAGCTGGCGAATAAAGAGATGGTATAGATATGACAGGTTAGGATTTGTGATTCTGAGCACTGTGACTGGCGTACGGTCCTCTTGAGATTTGGCGGCTTGTGACGTAGCAGATAGATACCAAGGTTGTGGAGGAAAACTTTACTTCCTTTTTGAGCTCTGTCTTGTACTTGACGACTAAAGAAGCAGGGACATCAGCAATTTTGGTATTTATTCGGATAGACGGCGTCACATCCCAGAGCACTTTCATGTTGAGAATGTGTTGAGAAATACAGACACCGCATTTCTGGTTAGAGTGTCTGTATTAGTGTCTTGATAAATAATTTGATTACTTTGAAATCTAATAGTTCCTCGAAAACTACACGTCCGTCGAATGAACTGTGTAGTAAATAATGCTGGGATAAGTACTTTGTGCTTTTGATATTACTTAGAATTGAGTAGTTGTGCTAATACTGTCAATGGAAGTTGGATCAGAGTCGTGCATTATTTCAAGCTATTGACGCTGTATAACCGAGGGTTTTAGGCAGGGATGTTACGGAGCGTTGGTTGATAGTCTCAGGCGTTTTGGAACAGCCTATCGATCCCATCTTCATCTGCTTTATTCTTGAATATGGGACCGACAGGTTGTCCCGAAACATCGACTGCTGACCATTGAAGGTGGGAACGAGAGGGCTGCGTAGGAACGTCGGTAACTGACTATCAAACAACGCTGCATAACATCGGTGAAGAACGAAGACCACGAGTCAAAACGTTTTACGAGTATAAACGCCTGCACTGGGGACATACCACACACAATACGTGTGAAATTGTTTGCCTACATTTAAGGCGATCTCAGTATTATACGTTCGTCGCAAAGTTTTCTTTCAAAAATATCCAGTATGACGGGTTGGAATCTGAATAATATGTCACTATCGTGACTGGACGAGAGGTTGGACAGCCGAAGGATCGTGGTTTGATCCTTGGAAGTGTAAGAATATATTTTCAAAAACGTTCAGACAGATCTAAGCCGCACTTAAAGAGTAACTGGGACTTTTCTCCCGGGGGGTAAAGCGGCCGAGGCCTCAAGCAGACCACTTATCTTCACCTAATGTCGAAGTTAAGAATGAGTGGAACTGTACCTCCATTCCCTCGTATGCCTTCATGGCTTGCACAGGGACAACTTACAAAAGAGGCTTGCGCCTTACTTTAATATATTTTTAAAGTCATTATTGTATAGGCATAATGCGAAATGGAAGATTAAATAAATGTAGCCTTTGATTAAATAGCGGTCACAATGTAGGATACGATAATTAACAGCTGAAATACTTCGGCCATATAATTGATCAGTCTGCCATCTTAATGCATATTTAGGCTCTGTAACAACTGAAATGTATTCAGAATTTTATGAAAGTTCGAACAGGATGGAGCTCTGAGCTTTATATAACAAATAAAATATATAGTCATGACTGTAGAGTTTGCAGCTGACCTTGACAAATGTTTGGGTTGGTGAAGCCGACCGTCCCTTTTTTGTGACCAGAAACCCACCATCGCTGAAGTCAACCTAGAGCAGAATCCGGGTAGGCAAGCATTTGTCTGACATGTTTGTTATTAGGAATGGTTTGAAACGAGAAGATACCGTGTCGCCATTGCTTTTGAACTTTACTTTAGAGTACGCCATTAGGAGGGTCCAGGTAAACCAGGATGGCTTGAAATTAAGTTGTACACGTCAGCTGACTTTATGCGTATGGTAATATATTGGGCGGAAGCGTACATACAATAAAGAAAAACGTAGAAGCTTTAGCAGTTGCTAGGAAGTAGAATGGACTAGAAGTAAACGCTGATAAAAATAAGTACATGGTCATGTCTTGAGGGCAGAATTCAGGACGAGTTCGCAATATAAAGACTGATAATAATTCATTTGAGAGGGTGGAAGAATTCAAATATTTGGGAACAACTTTTTATTAGTGTAAGGACTACTGCCACCAAGTGACAACTCAATTGCAGTCAGTAGTAGTAGTAATAATAATAATAATAATAATAATAATAATATAAAAGTTCTATTCAGGAAGAAATTGAGAGCAGATTGAAGTCAGGGAATACTCGCTATCATTCGGTGCAGAATCTTTTGTCTTCCAGTTTGCTATCCAAAAATATGAAGATTAGAATATATAGAATTAAAATTTTGTCTGTTGTTTTGTATGGGTGTGAAACATTGTCGCTCATATTGAGGGAGGAACAAAGGCTGGGATTGTTTGAGAATAGGGCGCTGAGGAGAATATGTGGTCCTAAGAGGGACGAGGTAACAGGGAAGTGGAGAAAACTACATAATGAGGAGCTTAGTGATATGCACTGCTCACCAATATTGTTCGGCTGATCAAATCGAGAAGAATGAGATGGGCGGGAAAAGTAGCACGCATGAGAAAAAAGGAACGGTGTATATAGGGTTTTGTTGGGGAAACCTGAGGGAAAGAAGCACTTGGAAGACCCACGCTTAGATGGGAGAATAATATTAAGATGGATCTTCAGGAAGTGGGATGTGCGGGTATGGACTGCATTGATCTGGTTCAAGATAGGGACAGCTGGTTGGCACTTGTAAATGCGGTATTGAGCCTTCATGTTCCATAAAATGTGGGGAAGTATTTGACTAGCCGTGAACCAGTTACATGCTTCAAGAAGGACTCTACTCTATGGACCGAGCGAGCGAGCAAGCAGTAAGTAAGGTAAAGCAAAGTAAAGTAAAGTAAAGTAACAGGAAATGCACAAATATAAGTACAAGTAAAAGTAACCCCCCATCGAAACTGTGCAGGTCAACTGCAACCCATTAGTTCAAGAATAAATATTAGAAGGCAGGAATAAACATTTCAAAACGCATTTAATTAATAACCTGCAGCAGTCTCTTTCTTCTTGCTGTCATAACATCTGGATACAAATATGTTAGCTAAGTGTACTGGATCTGTCTGGTTTGCCCCCAACAATGGTCTTAGTGAACACGCACAGTTCTCAAAATTTGAGTTCCTTACAGCGACATTACTGAAGATTCTTCTGAGGTGGGACACTGTGGTAACTAGTACAAATAAACATTGACGTTTTGAAAGAACATAATACTTTCAAATCATCAGTAATTACTTAAGAGTCCGTACGGCCTACAATCTCAGAAGACTTCAACCTCTGCACCAAGTGACCCTGTAAAGCGCAGGTTTAATTTTCAGAAATTCTACATTCTGCCCACAGAGTGCATTTATGTGTTTCTATGGATCTGCTAAAAAGTACGATTAATTTCCCTATGCAATATTTAATGATCAGTATTTGTAACCGAGACGGGTAGTGTTTACTGTGCGGTACGAACTGATTCTTCAACAGTTTTTTACTTTTATCTTAGTCTTTAAAGGATTAGTGATGTTTAAATATTTTTATACTGTAAGTAGAAATACAGTGACTCCATCTCTGGACATAATATTTTCTTCCTTGATTTATTTAACGACATCTTCAATAACTCAGTTTATGTGGTATCGAATGTATGACGATTAATAACGAACTATGAACTGGAAATGATAAGGATTTAAGTCGATGCATTACCCTTGGATTTACCTGGAGAGACTGAGGAAAACAAAAGAGAAAACTGAAAATAGCGGGTTTCGGAACCGAGGTTTGAACCAAGACCAAGCGAGCACGAAGCAGGAGCGCTGTCCACTGGACAGCCATGGTTTGTAAAATTCATTATAATTTAAAACTAGTTGGTAAGCTGACCCTGGTTCAGCCAGTGAAAGCTACATCTATCCAGACAAGCATGACTAATTCCAATCCAAACAAAATGTCAAAAAGCATTTATTAAACAATCCAGGCAATGCACGCATAACATAACATTGAGGGGCTTTCATGCAACCATTGTTGCAGTAGAACAGCAATAAGTATTACATATTCTGTGTTTGTGTTTGCAGCCTTAGGTATACAGCATGAAACGCTCATGCACCATATTGTCATCTGTGACCTCTCCGCCCCTACTATATTTTATACTTTATCTCATAAACGGCATGATTATCGAAAGAAATTTATTCATAATAAAATGTGTGTTTTGGTTTTCTCTACAACGTTTGTCTGAAACATGTCTCGTTCTAAGAAGAATTGTGGAATTTATCAAAATACAAAGATTAATGTAAGCCCTGCATTTCGTGTGTAGCGTCGTTTCCTTTGCAACAGTGTACTTGCATATGTTAGACCTCATAAATTAACTTACTTTGTATGAGGTACTTAAAATTGCAATAAAAAATTATGAAGTACAGTAGGGTCGATTGTCAGTGATATTAATATGATCGCTGCCAGGAAGTAAACTGCTATTGGTTGTAGCACTCAGACTTCGACTAAATGTCCCTCTTTTCTCGACTTCAACATTGTACATTGCTTTATACCTCGGGGTGTTATTATTTCATTGTATGAATTCACAGCGAGGTGTATAAAGTAAAGTTTGTAGAAATTTTGTGAAATACATAGAGCTGCTTAAGTTAGAAACATGTTATTTAAACGATAACTAGTAATGTAATGTATTACACATTGAAAGCTTGTAACAGAAATATATAGAGTATTTAGTTCTGACAATGACGAAAATTACAGTTGGCACCGTCCCTGACTGCCCCACATTGAAGCAGGCGATCGCTGATACGTACAGCTCCTGAAAGAAGCCATGTTGGATTTTTGTCTGCAAGTCCCTGCTGTAGTCCTCTTTGCTTGCAGCCGAAGGACTGGATTATACTGACCTAAATCACGTACGTTTATGTTAGTGCTTCTGATTTGCCTAAAGATAACTTTAATGCCCTTATAAATGACTTTAAATTATTCAACAGGGTGGAGAACGGAATTTTACTAGAAATAAGATTTACCTTCTCACTCTGTAATAAGCAACAAGAGGCGAGGAAACACAATACGACCATTTATGTCGGAAAATACCACGTTACGTTAACACCTGAGCCAGCAAACTCTATTTCGGAGATGCCCACAGTCTCAGTGTCAGTACCGTGACGCGAAACCCAAACCATGACGAAACTAATAATACAGCCGTGTCCCATAAATGATATTTAATTATGTTACGTTTGTTTCCATACCTTTATGATTCGGTGTAGTTAAGAACCCTTTAAACCATCTGAGCATCACACACGTGATGGGTTTTATTAACACCACAACCTCGACATGGGTCATCCTCAGGAGGGATTTCATGAAAATGTTTTTTCACGCCAAAATATTAAAACATATAATGTATGACGTATATTGTCAGATTTTAAACTGAAAGAACAATCTTATGCATATTCGACCATGCATCATCTTGATATTTGAATAAAGGTAGACCAACTTGATGACACTTGCTTTATTATGTCAGTTTACTGCTCAACATGTTTCGGATGTTAATACATCCATCTTCAGGAGCTTGCGAC
>Ga0136643_10000665_pt1 | contig 38665 bp, 23 predicted proteins | sample TergutLab28metaG_FD_96883 | JGI IMG/M metagenome (GOLD analysis project Ga0136643, IMG submission 96883) | Labiotermes labralis P1 segment gut microbial communities from Petit-Saut dam, French Guiana - Lab288 P1 (version 3) (version 3) | ecosystem: Host-associated > Arthropoda: Insects >...
GCTTCCTTTCCTCCAGCAATGTCAACGACCAAGTTTCACACCCATACAAAACAACAGGCAAAATTATAGTTCTATATATCTTGATCTTTAAATTTTTGGATAGCAACCTGGAAGACAAAAGATCCTGCACCGAATGAAAGCAAGCATTTCCTGACCTCAATCTGCTCTTACTTTGATAGTCAGACTACTTATACAAAATCTTTTGTTCACATTTCTCTGTCTCTCATTTTCTTTTATATACAAAATCCTTTGGTCCCATTTCTCTGTCTCTCATTTTCTTTTATGGCTGCTACGCGGCAATAATCTCGTAGCTCAATACACGTGGCGGAAGAATTTTTTTATAGTATTATGCTCTTCGTGTTTCCGATGTACAGTGTGACGGACGGACACTGTTCGTTGTATGTGTAGTTACTATATCGTTGTTGCTGTCATTTTGGAGAATCTTGATATAGGTCTTACTGCCAGCACAAAGTGAATGCATAATTGGGTGGAGACATAAAGTTTGATGGGTTTGTTTTGTCGTTTCAATTGCAAGAGATGAAATGACACTTCCAGAGTCTGTCCAGGCAGAATTTGAATATTCTTCCCAAGCCGTAGGCTGCTAAACCGTCGCTGTACACAGTTGAGGTCGTAAAGTATCGGGAAGGGTCCTCGATGTCGATATGCACATGGAATGAGGCAGGAGCTTGCGAAAGGCTTCATAAATTTTGACCGTCCCCAATAGCCAACAGAGGTTGATACTAAAAATCGAAATGACTTTGGTAGTTTATTATAAGACCTTAAAGGTAAAGGTAAAACAGTCCCATTACAGGCCTTGACAGGCCCAGAGGGTTCCAGGAAGTTAAGGCTCCCAGACTTCGTGACAACGGCACAGGATGGTGGTAGGTTGTCAGCCTTACGCACCGGCCACCTTTACCCCCAGGAAATACTCCTGGTACTCATTTGTGTTAGAGGCTGAGTCGACCCCAGGGCCATAGTACGATCGGAAGGATTTTATGTCAATTAAAAATCCACTGACACCAGCTGGGATCGAACCAGCGACCTTCCGATTTGTAGCACAGCACCGGAGCCATTGTGCTACCGCAAGACCTTAAAGGGGATTCTCCAATTTACTGGCCGGTTGCTTTTTTGGGTTATGTCGCGCAACGCGAAAACGCGAATAGTGAAGACGTATACTCCGTAGAATTATTGTTGAAATTAACGGTTACGTTCGGATCCAGGCATTTGTCAGTGATAAATATGGTCTACATAATGGCGCGCGCACACGTTACCATATGCATGCATGTAGAAACTTACATTTAAGCTTTTGCGGTAGCGAAAGCACCTGCTCTTCGCCCGGATACTTCTTAAAATAAACTCTACTGGACGAGTGAAATTGCTAATGTCCAATTAAAATCTTAGGAATTCATATTCATTTGGATCTAAAGGAAGTGTGTCGTATATCATGTCTTGTCTGTAAACAGTAACAGTGCACCTTGTCCTGTAAACTTACACATGAAACAAACGCTGAATTATTATCATCAAATTCAGGACCTAGCAAGTTACGAAATACACATATAGCATTGGGACTTTGGCGCGTTCTCTCTGTTATTGCCTCTAGATGCCGAGTGTTGGAAAGCTAACGTTTTCTGCTGTGTTACAGGTAGCGTAAAATAGCTATTTCAAGCGCATTTCTACAAGCCACATAAGACCGGACCGAAAACATTATTTTTGTTGTTATTGCGCAAGAGACGCGTCAGGGAACATCATGTTCACGTTTTATACCATTATCAAGAGGTTATTGGTAACATCGCGTGTAAAAGCAAGATTGTGGTAGGTAGGTACCGAATTGGTGGTATCTGTCTAACAAAAGACAAAGGGTCGAATTTCATAGGGCAGGGTCTTATTAAATGAAAGATTTAAATGCAATTAAATACTTGGTTTGTTCTTAATCATATGCCCGTGTATTTAGTACGGTGTGTCGAATTTAAGAGAAGCCTGGTTTCCTCAGTCTTTTGGGCAAACCCGGCACCTGCTGCGCTGCTGCGGGAAGCTGGGGTAGCTGCAAGGAAACCATATGAGCTCTAAAATTATGTACGTTGTGTATGTCGGTGTTCTGTTGTACTGGAGCATTGGTTTATATTGAACACTGGATGTTAATTCCAGAAACAGGAAGGAGTAGGAATACCTTTCCTTGATTTCCGGTCATCAACTCTCGGCTGAGGAGGCGAATATATTTCTCTGATTTATTATTCATGTTTGTCTGTTTTCTATGCCTTTTCAAAAATTAGTTGATTTTGCGTGTGCGCCATGTGTAAGGGATGTAGCGTTGGATGAAACCCACACATTTAGGAAGGCTGGTGTGTTTTTGTGCTGAATTGTTCAAGACACGTACAGTGTGTGTATTTATTTTCCTATTTACATTTCCTTTGGCTTAGCCGAGAAAATTGTGTTTGTAAGAAGAAACAGCGGTATTCCGTGTGTGCGTCCGTCTAACAAGCGCTCCTAATTTTATGACTGTTACACAAAGTATTTTGTTTCGTTCCTTTTGTGTCGCGTGTTCCTTTGTCTCGCTGCCGTCCTGCACGAGAGGGATAATTTTTATCCCGCCCAGAGCAGCGAATTATAGAGTAGCTGCTTGTGGCTTTTGAGGCCTTCTGAGTGTCGGGTGAAAATTTTCCTTCCTTGAGTAAATATTCTTGTTGTCTCTGTGTATTTTAGGTTTTGAATACGTAATTATATTTTGAAAACTTCTCAGCATCAGGGAATATGCATATAGATTATATGCATTTTACACGGTTAAATAGTGAATTATTATACAATATAAATACGTCTTGACTGAAAAGTGTCTGCTGTTTTCGTAACGGAAGATATTTATCTTCGTGAAGCTCACGATTAATATTAGAAATAACATCCATGATCAGCGCCATCTTCAGAAACAACCTGTTACCAATATTAAAATGTATTTCGCCTGTTCATTGGTTGCAACAGATTTGTTAGCCGGAATTCACTGCATTGTTACATTGATTTAAAATCAACCCCACCACGCCTGCTGTTACAGTAATATGGTTTTTTGCAGCAACTTACTGAAACACTGTTTAATTTTCTTTGTACAAAAATACGAACGTAATTTTGTCCGTGAACTTACGTAAGCACCACACCATGAAGACATACAGGAAAATGGTGGGACAGCTGCTTAGTAGGTATAATACTAGATTAATTATAACTTCATTTCTCGGCCTCATGTCTCCGTTGGACAGGAAGGAAGTTGGTCCGTAGTGCTGCCTTGGGATTGCTGACGAACAGAAAAGCTCGTTTCCTGCCTGAACACGAATTCCGGTCAGACGACCTGTAACGTGTTATTATAGTGACTGAGCTATCACGTAAGACCAAAATAAAATTGAATTGAATGTATGAACTTAAAGAACTGACCAGAAAGTTTCCATATAGGCTGTACAATCTGTCTGTTGCACTGTAAATGAACTAGTGAGACATTCGTCGGATGTAGCGTCATCACACCGTCGACAACAGCTCGCTGCATGCTAACTGCTGGACCTTCGTTATGCGTCGAAGTGTGTCTCCAGGATAATGCGTATACAGTCATTATCGGCTGTTTTCTGAACACTAACTTTCACAGTTTTTCGTCCTGCCGGATGCTTGTTTGCCGTTTAAGCGTTAAGTTCGTAAACTATCTAATTTAAAAGTTCCTGAGACCTCAAGTAGACCAATAGCCTTAAAATGATTCATCCTCCATGTATTTTATTTAAATGTTGCATAAAAAACCCCAGTATCACAAAACACGTACGCAAGCTTGTATATGTGTTGCGTAAGACTGTTGTTTAATATAAGGTAGACCTATTGGTCTTGTGAGTTTTGTGTTGTGCTAATTTCTGTGCGATGTAATGTTCTTGAGAAGAGTGCTCGTGCTCTCTCTCTGCATCTTCACGTAAAATATGTTTTGTGCTGGACGTGGAGGCTACCACGAGTGTTTGGCATTCGATGTAAACCCAAATATCAAATTTACTATAAATTCGTTCAGTTGTTTCGTGGGATGAACAAATGGTCTTTCCCATCGTGTGTTTGTTTGACACTTGTGGAGAACGTGCGAGGGCTACGAGTAGTTAATGTTGACTTATTCCAGTGAATGTAACAGCGAAATAAGAGCATATTACTTCCGCGGATGATAGCTGATGTGTCACTCGGATTGAGAGAAGAGTGTGCGTGGTCTGTCGGCGTGAATGGAGTCCTTAATTACTTCACAATTAAGAATCCGGATCTGTTTGAATTGGTTGCTCCAGGATTAAGAGGGGAGAGATTACATTGTGGCAGTGGTAGTGTTCCTTCTTTATTTATTTCTCCGGTCTATAGTATTAAGTTGTAAACCCTTTCTTTATTTTACTGTTACCTTTATTTATTCCTACTCGTTACAGTAATTTTTTTCTCTCTCCCATCATCTTTATCTTCTGCCCTTTTCCTTCGTTTTGTTTCTTTGTTTTCTCCCTTTCCTCATAGACCGTTTCTGTTCTTAATTACGTTTTTATTTCTCTTTTAATGTATGTTTATTTTGTTTCGTACTTTGTTTCATTTGCTTCTTTCATTTCTGGATTGTGTTAATTCTTCCTTCTTTTATTTTATTATCTGTTCTCTTACCATTTTTTAATGATTTCTATATTCACTGTGTTTTTTTCTTCTTTCGATGTTATAGTATTTTTTTTTAATTTGTCTTTAATTTTTCTTTCTCTGCTTCATGGATGGCGCTGCAGTGCATCTTCTCTCTGTACCATGTAAGTTCTTATTATGTCGTGAGGGAAATTGCCTACTCCAGCTGCTTGAAGACTAGTCATTCTCGCGAATGGGTTGTCGGGGCTGTATTGGATTCACTGTGTACGCCAGTGCATCAAGAGTTCCCCACTTATTCCACGAGCCCCCTTTCATCAGTTGCCTTAGCCGTTCCTTATATTCATACTACTTGTAAGGAGTAATCACTTAGGTCCCTTCCGTCTTTGATTGCCCTCGCTCACTCATTGAACTGTTTTGGCCACACTTTAGAAGTGCCTGGCCCAGCAGATGCAGGACTAAGAAACAACCGTTCGTCGGTTAGGGATCGTATGCGCGACCCTACCGTGCACCAGTAAGAACTGCAGTGCCTGTAAGGGTACGGACGTACTGCAGGCGTGTTGCTTGGAGGCAACTGGGATAGCAGGTGCCTGGCCGCACTGGCTTCCCACCATCTAGGCTTAGAGGCCGCCTGGTAAAGTTTCTTGTTAACATCGCTTTTCCGACATTTACCCGATACCCCGCTGTCTCCTAAGCAACACGTTTGCAGTGCGTCCGTACCTGAACTCGTAGACGGCAGTGGCGTATTTAGTTCCAATGGTTCGTCGTTCAGTAATCGAGGACAGTCGTACCGACCTTTGAAAACGCAGTCCGCCCCAGTTGATTTCCGGTGTACAGCGAAGAGAAGTCTTTCAACCTCCATTCGAAATTAGGTGATCCATTTTCTTGTTGACTGTTGGAAGGGGTGTTGACTCAACTGTTTGTCTCATTTTCAGAACGCACGTTTCGCAGCTGAGGATATTTAACAAGTGGGACTCACATGCAGCATGTATGACAGGGCGTGCACTGATAGTTATGTAGGAGTGAAGTTCTTGTGTTGTATAGCTTGGCAACGAAGGTTGTGGTAATGTGTTTTTGGAGAGATTATTGCATCTTTCTATATGGGTCCTTATGAACAGTGATAGACCGTCGGGTACCAAAGAGGGCGGGGAATTTTTTGAATAGCTGAGGGACAATCGACTTTTGAAGAAGTTGGCTCAAAGGACCTGGCGCCTTCACATTTTGCAGACATAACCAGCAAACGTTTTACGTTTTGAAATTGACGCTGCACTGTAGCTGCACACAACTGTAGGCCCGTCAGTCCGCTGTGCACATTTTCATGTGTACGTTTCGGCAGACACGTTCGTCCACTTCAAGGTCACATATTTTTTTTTAACATGTAATTCGACTGCTATGGCGGTAATTCGCCAGCCGTTCACTACGGAGGCCTGGGCTTTATTCAAGTGGCACTGGAACAAGTTTGTATTCGAGTAATTTTCTCTTCTGCTGTTAGTATAATTCCACGTACTCTGCATTTTCATTCATCCATCACCGACGCTCTACCATCTCAGTAATTGACGTCATGCCTAAAGAAGCGGTAAGAGCAACGTCTACCATCATGTATATTCCCTTCCAGTTTGTAGTCATTCACCATATATATATATATTGTCTGCGAAGCGTCACAAAAGCGAATGAAGTAAGATTTTCTTATGCTTAGATATCCAACTAATAGTCCAGTAGGGGAAATTGGTTCTGTGCTCTGAAAATTGAAATTTAACTCATGAAACGTTTTTGACATTATGAGGGCCGTGCGTCGTGATATATTCTTATAATAAAACCAACAAGAAGCACTAACTTCTCAAATTTATTTTTGGAATAGGACTCTACATGTTTTGGACAGTATATCTGTCCATCATCAGGACTCTAGCGCTGTATACACAGCAACACGTGCTAGCAAGCAGTCAGCATAATATGTATGATCTATACCTATTGCTGTGTATACAGTGCTAGACTCCTGATGATGGACAGAGATACTGTCCGAAACAAGTAGAGTCCTATTCCAAAAATACATTTGAGAAATTGGTGCTTCTCGTTGGTTTTCTTATAAGAATCACGAAACTTTTTTTTTTCCAGTCCGAATTTATGGCCCCGCTGAAAGAAGTAACGGATCCATCTGTAACTGCAGTCTGGAGTTGGAAGGTGGTATTAAAACGATTCTCAAAGAAATAAGTCGTGATAAACAGGATTAAGCTTGCTCAAGTTGGGGACTAAAGACAGTTCTGGTGTTTGCGGCAAAAAGCGTGGCGTTCCATAAGGGGAATTTCTTGAAAGGGCTCATTATCGGTTTTGTAAGGAGTAATTAGTATGGAGAATACAGCTGCTGCTTAGCCGTGTACCCTGTACATCCACGTCTCACTGTCTTGTAACGAAACGTATAATATGCTGTGTGTCCCCGCTTGATATCCTTGAACCAGTTAACGTTTAGTACACTTATCTTTTGGCCCTGATTCGCCATTTCATAATTAAAGACACCACGTTCCTCTGTGTGTCACCGCTAGATGAACTTGAACCCATTAGATTCTGTATGAAACACCCGCCACCATAATTCACGTACATTTTTGTGCTCTTTTACTTCTCGGTCCTGGTTAGTACCGACATGGCGACTGTGTGAAGGTACGGGTTTGTGCGGTATTGTCGCCCTTTACTGCAAGGTCCAGTAATTTTGTAATAGTTATTCGAAAATATATGTAAATTGGTCTGAGGCACCTTAAAATGTGAAACAAGATAACCCTTGGTTTTATGGTAGTAATTAAACATGCGGTAGAGCTGGGGTTGTGAAGTTAGTGAGGCGATAGGTCATAATCATGTTTGCATACTGTACATGAAATGTTGTTTATATGTAAACCGTTACGCAGGCGACGCAAGGTGACGTCTAAGTTCCCGAATATGACATATATTTGTGTCTGTCTTACAGGTAAGCTATGAGTGTGATGTCCGTGGCAGTACGTGTTGCTTCTCACACGTCACGTGTGAGTACCGTGTATTTGCTGTATCTGTTTGTTTTGTTGCTGCTGATTGTGTGCACACCGCGCTGCAAAATGTTGCTGCTGATCTTTGATAGGAAGTTGCTGGATATGACGCCATTTTTTATGAGCTTTTCGTCTTCGTTTGAAGATGATACTTCACGTGCGTGGTGGGTATTTTTTTTTGCAACAGCCGGATTTGTGCACAGGGCGGTAAACAGGTCAGGGGCGTGCAACCTTCATCGTTTCAACTATTGTGTAAAAAAGTTGAGGATGTACACAGAACGGTCTACGCGATCGCTCACCGATTGCAAGTTGATTTTCTCCACAACATTTTTCTGAAACATTTTTCATTCTAAGAAGAACTGAGCGAGATATGATCATAAATGTATATTGTTCTTCGTGTAGAGTATCCTTTATTCATGTCGGATTTGAATGAAACTTAAATTTTCTCGACAGATTTTCTAAAAGTGTTCAAGTGTAAAATTTCATGAAAATCTGTCCAGTGGGAACCGAGTTGTTCCTTGTGGACGGTCGGACAGAAATGACGAAGCTAATAGTCGTCTTTCTCAGTTTTGCGAACGCACCTGAAAAGCAACAAGTTGAGTGAATGTGCTTTATTAACCGTCGCTGTCAGTTGCAAAGAGTGTGTAGCATCGGCGATGAATGAGCGTGGGACATTGGAGGAATGATACTGACAGGGGAAAACCCCAAATACTGTACTCGGAGAGAAATCTGTTTCATTGCCTTTCGTCAACCACAAATCTCACGGACTTATGACGAACAAAGGGGAATCAACAAGTCAGTGCTGTATGTGGATATAATGACTCTTCTGAGAATCATACAAATCACATAAATGCATTATGTGGGCATAACATAGAATTTCTGTGTGTTAGACCTGGTGGTACATGCAATAACTATTATGGATAGCAAGGGTGAATATTCAGTTCTGTCCTATATGTTAACAGCATCAACACACCGTCACACGTGCACTAGAATTAATGTGGTTCATCCACTGACATCATACGTCTTTTATTCCTGCGTGCAAATCCATGTAAGCTCAAAGGGAAAGTACGTCGGTTATCAGCGTTGTTAATAGCCCAAGTATGTCTTTATAAGGTTCAAATTTCAGGATATCAAAGCTTTAAATCGTACTTTTGTAAAATTAAGTTTTCCAGGAAATGTGGGTATTAACAAATTTTGAAAAGCGTTCCATGGATCATCCTCAATTAATTTACTTCTTTTTAAATTAGGAATCAAGTGAAGAAAAGCCACAAAATAATGTTGGGTCTGATATGTCCTATGTGCATGAACGTTTGATAGAGCACAGAAATAAGTTCCGTGTGATTGAGGGACACCGATTTACAAAATCTGTTCAGTATACTTGCTTAGTACGTGCCATGTTCATTAGTACCTGTTTGTGTGAACTTCCGTTTTCGCTCGTGAAACAAAAGAACTCCGAAGTATCACGATTGAAATATGCACATACGTATGGCACTAAAAGTAAAGTGGCACAAACACAAGTTTTACAACTGATATTAATAAGGTAGGCACAATAAAAGAGACTTGAGTTCTTGGGTGCCTGTTGGTTGGAGGAGCGATATTAGAATGGTGGTCTGCAAACTGCATGTCATTTTGCCAGCCTGGAAGTGGAAACCCGTAGGAAAAGTATTCAATGTAGGTACTGCATTTGGCCGATACAGAGTTTATTTTATTCTTGAAAATACATTAAGTCATTGTTGTAGGAGAGAATTATCGCATTGATGTTTGTAAAATATTAGAGGTTTTGGGCATTCGTGATGTACTGCGGTACATCCATCGTGTGACTTTATGAATTCTCTACATTTTTTTTAACATGGTGTGATCTTGAATCATGCGGAGCTGTTTAGAGCAATGTGACGACAGAACTATAAGTATCTACGGAAATGTGTCGCCAACAGTGCTTCTAGTCATGGCAGAGATGAAGATAATGTATTGTGGGATATTTTACCATGTCGACTTGCTGAGTGGTTACTATCATTTCAAGGGATCTTAGTGTCTTCATCTTTAGGATCAGGCCGTCCAAGAAAACAAGACTCGGCCACACATCCCAGAAGCCTTGAATCTTCAGCGGTACTGCTGTAAGAACCGTACACCACATCTGGCACAGATGTCTCAGTGCGTGTGTAGGGAAAAGCTCCGTCCTGTGAACGCGACAACACACGATGGTTTTTTTTGTCATCAGATTTATTCCGGTTATTTGTGAACTCTTGTAGAGTACCAAGAATAAAAGTCCTCCGTATTGTCCGTGACGCGTTCCATATTCAGGCGCCGTACTATAATTACGATTGACGTTCCATGTATGCCGTTACATGTTGTTCAAAGCACTGGGTCTTTGGAACGTAAACAGCCCATCGCTTGCAAAGAGAGTGGGGAGTTTGCGTGTGATATTGAAATTAGACACGTATTTGACAAGTACCCAATAACAGTGCTAATGAATGAAGAGCTCTGTAGCATTTCCTGCTTCTGTCTGTCTGTCTGTCTGTCTGTCCGTCTGTCTCTGCAAAACAGCGATGCGCCCGTGTTTACTGCCCATGTTTTAGACGGCACCTGCTGAAAACTGAAATGTTATGTAGTCCTGTGCCGGGCAGTATATATAACACTTTATAACATCTGAACGTCTGTGTGCTCCAGAACTTGGGCATATTTAGGGCTCTTGCAATTTCCCGAATTATAACATTTCTCTGACTACCTTCGTAGAATGCACTGGATGCCATTATATTTGAAGCATACAGTTGGCAACAATCTTCACACACGTTTGATAGTTGTTCACTTACGCAACTGTCATAATACTGGATGTTGTTATTTCCACAAATGCTTTAAACCATTTAAGAACTGCGTGATTTGTGGTCTTGACGAAGTTATTTATAAAGGTTAAGTTGGTCTGTGACGTGACGCCGTGTAGATACGTAATTAGGGATCGGTGTATCGAAGGAGCATGCTACATACATATTCAGAGGTATCAGGTTTTTCTTCTTGACTTTCCATTCAGATGGAGACAGCTAGGTATTCGGCTATTCGTAAATCGACACGGCTCCATATAGCAAGGCGGCCGTAATCGTACTTCAAGAACTGATGGTCTTTATTTGTATATTGACATACGAGTTTTATATTTTCCTTGTGTTTGCGTTCTGTATGGAGCCCCTGAAACTATGTGGGGGCAGTTCACCTTCCAAAATAGTCGGGTCTTGCAGCCACATGTATTGTACTAATATTAATTTAACGAGGTTACTTCAGCGGCGTAGATAATCACGTATAGGGAGATAAGGATATGCTGAAAGGTTGCGCCTTCGATCATCACGCGTTAAGTGGAAGGATGTGCTGTTGTTCCTGCCCGTATTTCTTCTGTTTCATCTCCGAAATTATTTAACGTATTTTGATAAATTTTGACATTTGAGGTATATAATAATACGCTTGCATTTGAATTGATATTACGTCTGTATCGGTAAGGGTGAAATCTGTCGTGGATGGTAAGTCTTGAACAGTATCTGATTCCTTGCTTTATGTCTTCACTGCGTCCGGTGTGTAGGCAATGGTGACTGGGCGAAGAACCATTGCGGATGGTTGTGTGTCAAAACATCTAGAGTGCATGGAGGTGGCTGCTTGCTAGAAATTTGTGTTATGCTTCAAAGAAAGTGTTGTTATTATTGTTGTTGTTGTTGTTGTTATATCTTGGTTGTGCGTTTTGTTCCTTGTTTTTGTGTATATGTTATACTCGTACAGTATTGCCGGTTTTTTTTTTTGTAATTGGCCGTTTAGTTGTTGAGACAGCACGTAAGTAAACAAGAACTGAAGTGCGAGATTTCAGGCTTTCGCCGCGAAGAAGATGACACGCTGCGTGAGAGCCCAGAAGAGCGCATTTCTCAAGAACTGAATTGAATTTAATCGCACTGTAAGAGTACAATCGAGATAGTGGCGTGACTGTATGGAGTCCACTGTGAAAATACTTCCTACTTCCTTCTGTGAGCTGGCTGTTAAAGCATCGGATTGCAAAGAGCAGAAGGTGACAAAACGCTGTCTGATTCATAGAGCTGCATTTTACCTTCCACAGGCGTACAAATAATGTACAGGAATTTGAATTTGGTGACGCGTGAACCACGCTGGATTTATGCTCTCTGCGCTGTGCTCATTGGTAAGGGACGTGCGATTTATATCGCTTTATTGTCTTCTGTCCCCTTGGGACGACCCTATGATTGGCTTTCATCAGTTAGGTGAACATGCAGCATGGGCTCATTATCAGCATTCGGCCACATTCCCGCAGGCATACAGAGGTCACCGCCCTGTGTTAGTTTCTGAACCGCTGGATGATACAAATAATTGCACTACTACTGTGCGTAGAATTGGGTGTTAAATGTGAACAGTAATAAATGGCGGATTTTTATAAATTTACGCACAGAAAGATAATTGGGGTTTTGCGTAAGTATGTTGTTGAATACTTGCATAAGGTGAAGGGTAAATAGGACAGATATATTGAGAAAGTAATAATACTGTATGTAAGGGAAAATAATATTATTATACTTAGAAGTGTACATACAGTACAGTCAGTTAAGCAACGGGATGCACCTGGTTGTGATCGTACATGTAAGAATGTTGCACCAAATGCATCCTTACCCCGCGAAGTGCAAAGTTTTTGTGTGAAACATGGCTTTGAAACGTTTGAGTTTTGGATCTACTGTGTCCTATGGCTATAGGATTGTTTGACAATTTAATTTATTGTAGAAATTCCGGAGACTCCAGTGAAGATTCCGTAACTTCAGAGTATCTTGCCTTCGTCAATTTAAGGAATTGTTAACCCTAAACTTTTTAATTATTCCCTTTTTTTTTTTAAATAATAAAGCTGGTTCAAAATTTCTCAATGCTCGCTTGACAAAAATCTCAGTGGAAGGACACTTGGAAGGGAGAGAGAAAGTGACATTTTTCTTTGTGCCTAGTTACTTTTTGTTTCTCCTTGGACCAGGAGATGGATAAAGCCAATTAACGTCATGGACCTAGCCAACTCCTGGGAACCGCAATCCCATTGAGGCTTTTCACTCTTCACGAAGAGTCGTCCTTTCTCCCAGACTGAAAGGCTGCCTCGTTGTTTATGTTGAGCGGGCTGAACAAAGGAGTGGATGCTCCAGCGTTACTCATTGCTGTAATCAGTGTCCTGCCACACAATTTTCTTTTATTTATGACCTCACAAAACAGTTGAGCGGAGAAAGTCGTTGTGTGTGGTTTATGGGTCTGTTTTCTCATACTGGGTTCGTGTTTTGGCTCTAATAGCTTTGGATATATGATGATTTGTTAGAAATTAGGACACACGACTCGTTCCTACTGTATGTTCGTTTCTGTAATTTAATAAAAGTGTTTCGATTGCTCGGTAATTTGTGGATGTCACAGGTGACTTTTGAGTGGTTGATGCAACGACGCTGGCTGTGTCTAAAACGGCGTGCCATCGTGTGGAGTATTGGTGATTGATGAACTGCGTAGGATTTGTAAGGAGGCTGTCGTGGCATAATTGATGTACTGGTTCGGCATTTGCCTGAGGGACTGAGGGAAAACCACGAGAAACATGCACCATGGTCGTCAGTGTCTCGGCTGAAGTTGTGAGCTGACGCTAGAACGTTACGTGTACACCAGCCTGCTCGGTTCCAGGGGTTGAAATATTGATTCTCTTCAGCTCGTTATTGCGAAGTTACTTGATGAGGTTGTGTTAACTGCCGAATTGTTTTGCATGTGATCCGTGGCCTAGATATGGCTCCCGCAGACCTCGCGGCGCGGGGTCCTCCAAGCGCACAGAATACAAAAACTTAGGGGTTCTTTCGGGCGGGATTTTGTTCTTTTGACGGAAGGTACAATTTTAGTTCTCTATTGTGTGATCTGAGAGCAGCGTCTCTTAGTTATGCGAGGAAGGGCTCCAATTGTCGAGTTGCGGCGCTGTTTCCGACTGCTTGTCTGCGTCGTTTAATGTGATGAGGTTGTTAGAAGCTAATGGACAGCATACTGACAGCATGGGTTTGAGTGGATATTGCTCTGGAATATGTCAGGTCCTGGGTAGGTTTCTAAATACTGCAGTCTTTTCTCTCTCTTTCTCTCTCTCTCTCCACCCCTCGTCCCTCTTCAACCCCGTTTTTGTGTGAGAATGTATGGATGCTACCAGCGGTAAAAATAGTTTTGTATACGGTAACTTCGCGCGCAACTCGGTGTTGAACAGCTGGGTTTTGACTGCACAAAGTTGAAAATAATTAAATGTGTGGGATAGGAGAATTCCGAACGATGGAAATTTTGAACACTGGCGGATAAAGGCGAGCGGTTGCTCTCTGAATCGCCGCGAAAGCTGGCAGCCTCGGCTACCCAAACATTGTATAACTGTTTCATGCCCAAAAGTGTATGCATTTTGAGCGATGGAGAGTCCTTAAACTTCGACGTTCGCGTAACCCAGTTTTTCATTTGAGATGTTGCGCACCGCGATTTTGCCCTACGCACTGTTACCACTCCCGTACTACCCGCTTTACATAAGGGATCACTGTACTCCGTAGCTTATGGATGTTACAAGAGTGGATACGAGATTCTTGGGATTCTGAACTGCATGTTAGCAGCTATTTCCAGAATTTAATATTTTCATAATTTCTTACAGAATATTTCCATATTAGTTACCATCGTTCCTGAATATTTTAATTGTGTCACATAAATTAAAAGTTGTCATGTAAATACGGATGTTGAGTTACATTCCGTTTCCCGTACTGGGTTGGTTTCTTTAAAATATGTATAATGAAACTTTACAGAACTCCCATTTGTCATCTTAATTTTTCACGTAATTACAAAAAAAAAAAAAACTCAGGAAGTGAAGTTTGTGGTGCGCGAGGAGACATTCTTGTCTTCCGCCTGAGGATATTAGCATTGTAATTAGGGCAATTTGCTGAGCGGCACAGCTTTCGTGGTGTAGCAAGCAGTTTTATTGCAAATGGAAAATTTTATTCTGCTTTGTTCACGTTGCTTAATTTCCTGAAACCAGATTATTTTTAGCTTACTTTTCCGTCTTTGAAAAGAATAAGACGGGCGATGTACGTATAACGTAACACGAGGCGCATTCGCATAACCATTAGTGCCGCGGAAAAGCAATAAATATTATGGATGTGTGTGTGTGTGTTCTTGCCTAGTTATCTGGCATGCAAATCGCATCTTTTCTGCGTCGTTTTATTTGGCATCTGTTGCCTCTCCGGCTGTACCTTATTTTTCCACATTACCTCGTAAACGGCACGATTTTGGGAAAATGTTAATGAATATGAAATGTTTGTTTTGATTTTTTATACAACTTTTGTCTGAAATGTTTTTCATTTTCAGAGGAATTCAGCGAGATGTGATCGTTATTGTACGTGGAACATTACGGAAAATACCCGCTATTGTTTCAGGTTTTAATTACTCGACAGATTTTAGAGAAATCTTTAGAAATAAAATTTCCTGGAAGTCCGTCTAGTGGGAGCCCAGTTATTCCATGCGAACGGACAGACGGTAGACTGACCGATATGACGAAGGTAATAGTCGCTTTGAGCAATTTTGCGAACTCGTCTAAGAAGGAGGTGGGTTTATGGGATCACCGTACTGTGTGTGTGTGTGTGTGTGTGTGTGTGTGTGTGTAAGCATCCATATTTCGAAGCTGGACTAGTTGACTGACTTTCCCGAACCTTGGTACGATCATAAAGTCATTGGATGTCACGTGATTGCCACATTTTTAAAATTTCCTGCAACATATGATGAAGACATGGTAAACGAATGTACTCGTGAAGCGGGAGCAACACTAGCGTTACTAATTGAGGGCCCTGTGCTAATGGCGGTACATCTTCTAAAAATATACATTTTATATTTAGGAAGAGAGTTGTGTGGAATGCGAAATAACAAGATGGCAGTTGTGAGAATTTTTTTTCAGATGGTAGTTTTATGGCGATAACCAGTGACCCACTTTAGCCAGTAATGTGTGATTTATTATCGTCGATATAAGCCTGCTTACACATCGTGTGTGTGTGTGTGTGTGTGTGTGTGTGTGTGTGTGTGTGAAATGTTGATTCGTAGCTCGGCAGTTACAGTCACAACGACGTTGCGAAATTTTGAGGTCATGTACGACATGTGTAACGCATACAGAATCAGTAATTTAGTAATACACGTAAGTGCTGCAAAAAGTGAAATAAGAAGATGTTAATAGTTCGGTAGGGATAGAAGTCTATGCAGCAGGCTGTGTTGTGTTATTTAAATTCTATCCAGATCTCCTTGCTATTGTGTCTACTTAACCGAGATGTTCATTGTGAAATCGACGTTTACTCTTTCAAGGAATTAAGTTACAGTGGTCTCGATACTGTAGGCGTAAGACGTTCTTTATCCATGCGGTTTCGGTTTGGAGGCCTCCTCAGATTCAGCGCTTGTTTTTCTCCAGGTTTTACACGTCCGTCTTCTTATTTCTGCATATGCTAGGCACACCTGTGCCTTTCTAACATTTATGCATATGTCAGGTACACCGGTGTCTTACAGACATTTCTGCATATATCAGGCACACCAGTACCTTAGAAACATTTCTGCATATATAATAAATAAATAAGTAATAATATTTATTAACTGCAGTTGGGTTGTCACCCGGTGGCAGTGGTTATATTACATATGTACAAAATATGAAATTGGTTACTAATACATTTAAGTCGGGAGGGCTACATGAGAAGCATGTAGTGGCAACTTGAAATCTTGGGAACCATCTCAGCATTTGCTTATAGACACAGGGAAACCAAGAAAAACCTGTGTCGAGGTATATATCAGGCACACCAGTGCCTTACAGACATTTCTGCATATATCAGGCACACCAGTGACTTACAGACATTTCTGCACATATCAGGCACACCAGTGCCTTACAGACATTACCTGTATTTCAGTTCTGCGTTTGACGTTGCACAGTGTAGCTAAAGTTTCAGCCTAATTATCACCTGCACGGAATTTACAGTGGTGGTTAACTAACTACATAACGTCTGCGTGTGAATCAGAGTAGTTGAATAACTTACAAACACGTGTTAATGCGTAAATGATCCTCCCATTCCCCTTCAGTAGAGAAATATGGGTTTTCATATGACTGGGGTGGCGATTTATTGTTCACGTGGCAACTCTTTCTGATCTGTCGCTGATATGCATCTGAATTCTATAGGGCTCTGCCTTACATGGTTGACGTCTCTTTTGTATGCTTGCAGTCGCCTTGCGATCACGATCCGTCAACTGACACAGATATAAAGAGCACGCAGATGGTGTATGAAAGCGTCTTGACGCCGCAGATCAGAGACATTTCTGTTCAATCCATTACCCGACTCTTCCACCTAGCTCAGTTTTTATTGTACTGTTCATTGCTAGTGCTATGGGACAGATTTGATTGATTGTATTGCTTGAAACTCGATTTTTTTTGCATCGAGGTTAATTGAGTTGTATTTCGAATTGATATTAATTAGGTAGAAAGTTGCCGTGCTACTAGTAGTAACTACGTGAATATGAATTGATTTGTACGTTGTGTACTTCACCGGTTCGCATTTCGTGTTTATGGTCGCAATAACTACTATACAGTGCAATAGTACTAGGCCAGTAAGTGGGAAATAAACAGACGCTGAAAGAGTCTAAGTGTATTTTAAAAGTTTGGGTGACGTTTATAGAATGTTTGGGATCTGAGTAATGTGGTTCATCTCTTCGCCAGCTCGCCCACATCTGTTCTAGTACTATCCAGTCTATGTAATTGGTACTTAGCTTGGCAATGCGGTCAGTTCGTGGAACTGACCTTTGGTTTTTGTAGTGTCGAGTAATTAAAATGGATGTTATTCCACGCGTTTGTTTGTCGATACTTCTGCGCATGGAGCGTAATGGGCTTTGAGAATTGGAGGTTAATGATACAGCTTCAGGATCGTTTCTAATGACTGACTTTACGGACCGGAGGAAAATTCCCTCTATTAGTGGACGGACGGACGAAGGGATGGATGGAAGGAAGGACGAAAGGAAGGAAGGAAGGAAAGATGGATTGATAAATGGATGGATGGTTGGAAGGGTGGATGACTTTGGACTGAATGAAATTCTTTTTCGACACTCCTCCTCCTCCTCCTCATTTTTCTTCTTCTTCATCTGGTATTACAGTCATTGGTGGAACTTAGCCTCTAGAAGCTTCTCAACAAAACATTTTTATGGGGTGGGGTTGTAGCCCCACGCCCAACCGCCAACCTGGAGGACCAGGGTAACCATTTTTATCTGGGTCATAACCTTTGACCTGTCTGGCATGAGTGGTCCTACCAGTAGCTACGCTACTGTCAGCATAGCTCTCTGGATCACTTTACCACGCAACCTCCACCAATGTATCAAAGTAAGGATACCTTCGGGGTCGATACTCTCTCAGCTACATGTTTTCTTTAGCGTCAAGTGGTGAATGTGGGTACGACTGTATTGTAAGAAAAGGTCTGGTATTGCTCGGTGATGCTGCAGTTGTATGCTACATTGAGAAAATCCACTAAAACGAATACAGTGAAACAAAATTCCCAATCGAATTGTAGCAAGTATTCAAAGAATTTTCTTTCTTTTGTAAAATCTTTTTCTGACTAATTTTTAGTTTTAATTGACATTCTGAAATACCTAAACTGTACCACATTTTCAAGCTAACTGGCACATTTTAGGCCTTTTCGCAGGACTATTACGAAAAACGACTGTTTGCTTTAAATTGCCTGTCTGTCCACATGGAACAATTCGTTTCGCACTGAACTTAGTTTCGTGAAGTATTACGTCTGGGATTAAAAATCTGTCGACTGAGTTCAGGTTTGGTTAAAACATAACGGAAATAACAAGCACTCTACGTGAATTATGCATTCAAAGTGGTATCTCACCGTTTGCGAGAATACTACGTGTAATATAGTAAACGGTCTAAACATTATGGCGCCACATGTGTACGATTTGTATGCTGGGTTATTAGGACAAGTGGAAATACAATTATAATATATATATATATATCTTTTTGCAGTTGATTACAGTCCGAGAAGAACGAGATGGGCAGGACACGTAGCACGTATGGGGGAGAGGAGAGGTGCATACAGGGCTATGGTGGGGAAACTTGAGGGAAAGAGACAACCCGGAAGATCCAGACGTAGATGGGAGGATGTATTAAGATGGATCTTCAGGGAGTGGGATGGGGGTTTTGGACTGGATCGATCTGGCTCAGGATAGGGACAGGTGGGGGGCTCTTGTGAATGCGGTAGTGAACCTTTGAGTTTCCTAAATTTGGGGGGGGGGGGTTTGGACTTGGAACCGGGTAGCTTCTCAAGAAGGACTCTGCTCCATGGAGCAAGAAAGTAAGTTCATTATAATCATATAATACGGCGCCATATTGAGATTTGTTGGGATGTGACGTACTACTCCACTGACGTAATCATCAGGTTCTTGCATTACGTTTCTATGCAGTTACTGATTTTCTTCCGTTTGCTTGTTACGTTATGCGTAATTAAGGAAACCACAAAGTGCAATCAGAGTATTGAATATTTGTTGTTTATATATGGGAAATTTGAATTTGATTTGCGCGAGATTTATTTACCTACAAATTGTGCACGAAATATTCTTTGAAGAAAGCAATTGAAAAATGTTTCAGCGGAGTTTCTATTTGAAGTTATCCTATGTATGACAGGTAAATTAAAAAAAAAGGGCACAAGAAGCGTAGACATGTAACAAATAAGTTCTTCAAGCAATGTAATAGGTATGTAGGTTTTCACCCTTTTTTATAGGCCACGTAGGCCCTTAGGGCGATTAGAGGTATAGCTCTACTCTTTTCTAGGACCTTCGGCACTAGATGGGGGTGGGGAGGGTCAGCCCCACGCCCCGACTGGCTCTACCCTCGGGAAAGACCCGGTACCCATTGTACAGGAGGCTGGGTGGGCCCCAGGGCCGGTCTGGACGGGCGGAAAACCTCGTCCCCACCGGGATTCGATCCCGGACCGTCCAGCTCGTAGTCAATCGCTATACCGACTGAGCTACCCGGCCCACAGCAATGTAATAACAAACTGTAATAACAGTGTAACAACGTGTAACGTAGCGGGTACAGGACAGCGTGGTGCTAGTGGACTGTACGGCATCCCCATCGCTTATAGTCCAGTGTGCAAAGATCCAAACGCGCCTCAATGTTGCGTTGTATGTGAATTTCATATCTTATTGTACAGAATATTAAAAAATAAACCGTGCAATGAAATGTTAATTTCTTGAAGTAATCTCAGATCTAATGTAAATTATGCCCCCTTTCCTCTAAATATTTCCCAACGCGCCGTGTCGTATTATCAAAAACCTGTGCAGCTGCTCCTGTACGGTAGCTGCATTTACGCGGTTGAGTGATTCCATTAGTCTGCAGTTGGTGATTGAACTGTGCACTGTCTATGGGTTACCACTCTATTTGCTTCCCGTTCTAAAAAAAATGTCAAAAACAATCCCTCTGTTGACGTAGACGTTTTTCATTGCGTTAATGGAACACGCCACTAATATGGTGCTATTTATTTCAGAAACTGTTGTCTTATTGCGCTGTTTGTACGTATCATGTCCACTCTAATTGATCATACATAGTGTCGTCTGCGATGCTGGTTGTTATTTTTGCTTGCAGCAGTTTGTTTTCAGAGTAACTGGCAGTTGTGAAGCATTTCTTGGCTGACAGTGGATTTGTCATACAGTTCGGCGTGCTGTAGCACAGTTCCAGTCGGGAAATGTTCGGTTCGCCTGTGGTGATATTGAAACTGATGGCTGGCGGAGTATCCTTAGTTTATAAATTACGGCTGGAATGACGTAATTGGAATATCCATATAAAACATCGACGAAATTCAGATAAATGGATCCATTGACATACAGGGAATCGATTTTGTGTTGGACAGCTGCGCGTCTATAATGCGTATATTTTGTTCTAAAAACGGTTGATTCATGTATAAGCAGAATATTGCAATGCATTTCTGTTTTTGAATGCGTTGTAATCCTGAAAATTACACTGAAAATGTGTTTTTAGAATATAACCATGGATTAGGATGATTCTTTCTCTTTGAAATGTGTTCGTTTTATTGTTTGCATTACCACAACTCGGTCGCAGGTCTGTGTAGGCCATTTTATAGGGACATATTATGTAATTCGTACCAAAATGCCTTTGTTAAAGAAACGACGTGCACCTACAAGATCACTTAGTATGTATGTGTAGGTCACAAAGTAAAGGAATTATGATGGGTTAAGGAATTGAACCCTTCGTTAGCAGACCGGATATACGTCTGTGATGTCTGAGTATGGTGCCAGTGCGCCGAATCCATGCTGGTACCGAAATGTATGGTTGTTATTGTGTCCTGTTATTTTATTTGGCCACAAGTGATAGGCAAGAAACAAAACAGTGAATTCCGATTCCAGGGGCGGTAGGAGTTTGTGGTGCTATGGTTATAGTTCTCGTAGGAAACATTGCTCAGCGATCGTCGCGTATTCCATGGTTTCCGGTTTCAAATCTCGACTGGAATACTGGATAACCTGACTGAGATATTGTAAAATGTCAGGATGGCTCCTCAGTTTAGGTCACATACTTTCCAGTGTGTGAGGCACAGTTCATTTTATGCTTATGCTCTTATATATACGCAGTTACTGACGCGGTCCTTACGAAAAGCATGAAGAAGACGCCTGCGGAATTATTATTCTCAGATATATTATTGTAGCTTCGGCGTTACTTGTGCTGTTGAACAGCTGAACGGCATGATTTGCTACTACTTTAGTTTCTGGCTGTGAAAAGGTTTTGTGTAGTACTTAAATTGACGTGGTATGAATGTAGGAACTAGCACCTTTGTGTTCTTTGTAATGATCAGTTTGGATTTATTTCATTCTGAGGTTTTGCTACGCATCTACCAAAAACCTACTCCCGCACCCCGCTAATGGTAGGTTTCTGAGAGGAGCTCTTGTGCGTTGGCTGCGCAGTCGCAACTGAACGATCACAATACAATTATAAGACAGTTTCTGCTTAATGTATAAAGTTGTGGTGAATTCCATGTGCATTCGTGAATGGAGAAATATAACCTGTTTCTCATTAGCTACCATTTATGCTGCCGCAAGTATGATCGGTGCGTTGGAAAGTACGTGGGTACTTGGAGGGAAGCATCCTTCCGAGGGTCTCGAAGATACGCGTAATGAAATGGGGCACGGCTCAATGCCTTTCACGAAACAATTTTTAGGCGCGTTCGCAGATTTGCGAGAAGCGATTGTTAGCTTCGTCATGTCTGTTCGTCTGCTTGAAACAGCTCGGCTCCCACTGGACGGATTTTTATGAATTTTGATATTTGAGGATTTCTCGAAAATCTGTTGAGAAAGTTCAAGTTTCCTTAAAATGTGGCAAGAATAACGGATACTTTAAGTGAAGGTCTTTGTGCAATTATGTCTCGCTGAGTTGTTAGAATGAGATGTTTCAGACAAGAGTTGTAGAAAAAACGAAAACATATATATATATTCAATTTTTTTTCTGAAAATCGTGTTGTTTATGAGATCATGTGCAAAAATATGGTGGAGCCAGACAGGCCACATATGCCAACATAATACGGCGCAAAAAGAATGCGATTTGCCTGCCGGATGACTAAGGCAAGAATAGCGACGCACACTCTAATGTTGAATACTTATTTCTTTTCCACTGCAGCAGTGGTTACGTGAACGCGCAAGAATATTACATTATACCTATATTTCCTGTCTTGTTTGTACTTAATACTTAGAGATACCGGTATTAGGAATGTTCAGTAGTAACTCGCTGTCGATGATTTTTTTCAAGCACCTGGTTGTTTGGGTCAGGCAATTCTGAAACACTGTATCACGACAGAGTTCCATCCAAACACACAAAAACGATCCCCGCCTCCCTTTTCTAGCATACTTGCGCGATAATTGTGCTTTAAAACAGTCTTCGAATAACTCGAATTTGTTACTCATTTTTGTTACGTCTTTGGTTCCGTTACATTAGGTGACCTTGCGGTTCATCTACTTTTAACGGCATTTTAGATGTTTTCAATTCATATTTTTGTTTTCGTTCGACAGAAGCGGTTTTGTTATTTTCCAGTTAGCAAGTAACATAACTAAATTTAACAGACGCAATACGACATCACATTAGCTTCAAATTCAATGTGTTGGGGGGGGCTACGTTTTGTCGCATTTTCACCAAAAAAGAAGTACCCTTGATTCGGCGCTAATCTTAAAATCCAGACGTTATTAGTTCTGAATTAACCTTTTAAAGCCTAGCGTTTTCTTTTCGTACCGCCAGGTCTGACATTCAAAAATTCTGCATGGTGCCCGCTTTGCGTTGAGTGTTTTGTACGGATCTCAGAACAGACAGCGATCTTTGCTTTATACATCATTAACTGATTGTTTTTTATAACCGTGGTGGAAAATGGTTACAGCGTGGTACGCACTGATTTCTTATATAAAGCAGATTACGTTTCGTCTTTAAACGGTTAAAATGTCGGTTGCAGTAGGTTCTTTATCAGGTCACTTGTATGTCACTAGAATTAATCCTTCGCCATAATATGAGTATACGAGCCCCTGTTATGCGGCATCACACCTAACGGAACTCACACCACGTTACAAAGTTGTTATTTAATTTTCAGTTACTTTGTTGTGCAGTGAGAAAAATTAGGTGATCTAAATTGCACATAGATGGTAGCAGTGTGACTCATTTCGACTCGTAATAAACATATTAAATATTATTGCTGTGGAAATTAATTATGAATTAACGCATGTCAAAGGACTGTTATAAATTAATGGAATTAAACGATTTGGCAGAATGAGTGATCAAAGGACCGCTACTGTATGGTTGGTGGCTTGGCTCCTTACGTTCATTTACTCCTTCCTGTTATAACTCGTACTCAAATTTGTTTTCAAATACACGATGGAATTAAGGAGGATGAGGTGGGAAGAGATGTCGCGCGATTCAGTGCAATGAGAAAAACTTACAAAAGGTTGGATGGAAAACCTGAAAGAAAGACGTCACATGGGAGACGCAAGCGACTTCGGGAGGATAATGGTGAAATTGATCTTAAGGGTGTAGGATTTGACGAGTTTGTTTGCATTCAGCTTGCTCTTGATGGGTCCAGTGGGCGGGGTCTAGCGAGCTGGAAATTTCGTGACAGGATGAGCCGCTGTATTGCACTGCGCTGTGCGGAATTGCTGTTATTGTTTTTGTTGTTATTGTTGCTTATTCTGTTGAATTGCGAAGTTGTATAATGGATTTTTGTCAACATCCTCTTTAGATATGCCTGTTGCGTCATATTTACAGTGCTGATGTACCCTGCAAGCTTTTCTGTCCTTTAAAGATAGAGAATGATAGTGTAACTGTGATAGCAAGTCGTTCTTGAGTGAGATGAATCGGAATGGGTGCTCAATTAAGCGGTCGTTATTTCGTCGCCTGAAGAAATCGCTTCATCGTGCCGCGACCTGTTGCTAAGGAACCAAGACATAGTGGCCACCAGTCATTTGTTAGAGTAGTGAGACAGGGTCTAATGGCTTGCTGTGATGTGGGCCATTGGTGCTGTGAGCGATAAACGTGTAAACTTTGTACTGAGCTGTAAGAGTGAAAACTTCTTCTCATCTTACAGCTTTTCCCGTTTCGCACAGTACGCGTTTCTAACAGACATCGAAACGGATGGTCCTTCGAGAAAAACGTATAAAACAGAATTGACCGACTTCCACGAAGTGAAGTACAGGATGGCGGAGAAGGGGATTTACAGCTGAGTCTCTGGTAGACTAACAGTTTCAACATTTTATGATACATTTAATTATTTGAAAATATAAGTAATTTGACAGTCTAACACAACTTTTTTTTTTGTATAAAATATATATCTAAACGACATTTAAAATATGACAACTACATGTCTCAGCTTTTCTTTTTAGACCATCTTCAGTTTGTAACACTCGGCTATTTCAATATGCAATCGACACTGCTTTTAAGTTAGAAATACCAGTCAAGGATACATAAAAAAATACGAAGATCTAAAAAGGAAATTGTACAGTTCCAATGCTAACATACTTTTCAATCAAAAATGCATTCAAAACAGCTTAATCCGAAACTATGCTAGGATAAAATCGAAAAACACAACGGGGATGCCTCACTTGGAAATGGTGCATTTCATGTTCAAGGTACTGCTAAAGACGTGTACAAGCGACAGACGTGTTAGGTTCGTAGGCTGTCACTTGCTGTAGTTGAACGGATCCTGATCGGAAGGTCACACACACACACACACACATTCATTCTCTCTCTCTCTCTTTCTAATATTCATAGGCACTTCCAACTTAATTTGCGTTGCTCGAATGCCAAGCGCACTTTCGCCATTTTGTATTACGCTCGAATGATGGTAAGGCATTGCAGGCTTTAATTTCGACTGACGCAGTCTGTTAATGGCATGATATACTACTTACTTGTGTATTTGATTTTGGTTCCACTGTGAATGCATGAATAACGATTTTTTTTAAATGTGTGTACATTTTTTAGACGTTCTTTAGTTTCTTGATTTTAAGCTTTCGCCGTGTTCTGTATGTAATATGTTGTCTTTTGGGTAATTCCCCGGCGTCTGAGTTCTAGTAGCCGACGTTTCGGAACACTATCGGTTCCATCTTCATAGGCAGGTGAATGAAGTAGTTTACTTGTACAGCGGATTGTTTGATGTGGTGTAGGACTTTTATGTTATTGAAGGTTACAATGATGTTTGGGTAAAGAGGCTTCATTTCCTAACGTTTTCATGCTTCCGACGCAGCTAACCTCTTGATTCACATTTATCCATTCTAACTAGCACATTTTTTCCTTCTCTGTGCGACTTTAAACAGCCAGACGCCGATAACTGTGAGTCAAGCCAAGGGATGTTCTCGGCATTGAGCGGTCAGCCCGAGGGTAAAGCAGAAAGATAAAGCGGCCGACTTTTTTGCCAGGGCTTGGAATCTACTGCTATTTCCATTCTTTTACTATCCTCCCACCTCAGCATTCCTGTAGCTGCCTCTCTGCCACTCGAAGTGAATTGGAAATCAGATGGGCGTTAGGAGCAACCGTTCCGCTTGCCAGAACGAAATGTAGAGTGTGCTTTCATTCGACCGAGATGAACTGAAAACATTGATGTGCAGTTGTTATTACCCCCAGGCCTCACTTTGTTGACTTGTAGAAGACTTCTTCGTTTTACTAAGTCGTTAGGAAAAGCTTAATGGAATTTCTTTATGTCAGTATATTTTCCCAGTGTAATGTTTAGCCTGTGCCTAAAGTAACGCCCAACTTATCCTACAGCAGGGAAAGTAATATGAGACTGATTCACTGACCGTTGTAAATATTACAGCTGTCTAATTCTAGGCTGCAGTGCCAGTTTTAAGAATTTGATGGTCGCCCAGGTGGTGAAGATATTCCCAGAAGTTTTATTTCTGTATCCGTCAAGACCCGCCCTTCGATTTTATCTTTAGCCACGTGAGTCCGATCCACACCTTCACATACACTATTTCTTTTAGGATCCACTTAATATCAACCTTTATTTAGTGCACATTTACCGCATGTTGTCTCTTGTCTTCGCCGTGTCTTGTGCTCGTACTGTACCAGGTTTCTTCCGAAAGCAGCTCAGCATGCAAGAAATTAGTAGCTACATGACATGAAGTGCATTGCACTCTAATAGTTCAGCGTGTGTTAGATATATAGTTGGATGATGTAAGTAATCAATTAAATGCAAAGCAGAACAGTTCGTGGTTGTGTGGAGCGACAGTGTTGTGTCTACAGTGTGATTCGCTCCTGAACAGTGTATTTGTTCGTGGAGTACGTACTTTATCTTCATACAGAGCCTAGTTTGGACGTAAATAATGCCTGTGGAATATATGTGTAGACTGTATCTACCCAGTTCGACTAAATCTTTCCGCTCTTTGCAGGAAAGATAATCAACAGACACAACACAACCCGCGATGTGTTTTGAATGATGATTTATTCTGTTTCTTTTATTGGGTTGACAACACAACGGGATGTTTTGTATTAAACTTAACTACTCTTGACCGCTTAAAGCCCAGTGGTAGCTGTTTGTACCACATGTTGTTACGGTAAGAAACAGTGCACTTTGTAATACAGTAGGCCTGTATGTATGTTTCATGTGATTCTGACAGTAGACACCGACTGTTGTCCTGTGCGGCCATAAACGATTGCTCGTTGTAATGGACGTGGGTGGTGTGTGTTTGAGATGAACGCCAGTTATCAGAGGGTTCATATTAGCGATGGAAGTGTTTTGAAGCCGTGACGCCAGCTTCTCTAAGTCTGTTAGGATGTAGGCGGTGACATAGTCTATTTAATGTGTATTCATTAAATTATTTCTTGCGTCACATCAATAGATTCGTTGAGCCCTGGGTTTCTTGGTACTGTTTTGTGATAAATTTTGGTTTTCCAATAATTTCGGCCAACTCTGAAGATATCTGCTGTTGAAGAGGTTCGAACGGGAGGTATTCTGCAGAAAGGCGATAGCTCGTAGCGTTATGAATTCGAGGTCGTAATGTGAATTACGGGTTTATTCATTGATGTCATTAACGAGGGCAGTTGCTCTAAGGAAATGGAAATGGAGTTTCTTCATTTACGCAGAATTTACGTGATTTGAGATTTTCAAAGCGGCACTGCTGAAGATTCTGTTTCTTCTGGGATACGACGCCATGTCGACTGGTAAATCGCTATGGACTCCTGGTAGAACTTGCTGCCCCTGCTGCCTGTTTGCCAGTGTACACGGCCTCGTGTCCTAGACGACTTAAATCTACACACGGTATATTCAAGATGTAACTACGCTCAACGTTATTTAGAGAACAGATTGTATTTGCAGTAAAGATGTTTTTTTTGTGTGCAGTACTTGGCGTTCCGTTAGTTTAAGAATACGAAGTTAACGATTTCCTTTCGCACTTGGCGCTTTGTAATGGCCATCGTCAGAGCGTATCTGTTTCGAAGTGGCAGTGACGCTTCTCGTAGAATAGGTTTGGATTCACATCTGTGTTTGCGGCTGTGCTGGTTGGGGCTTTCGTGTTTTTCCTCAAGAGGAACGCTACGATAAGAGACGATCCATTACTTTCAAATCCTTATCTGCTTCTCAGCCGTAATTGTGTTGAGGCGCATTCGCAAAATTGCGAAAAGCGACCATTAGCTTCGCCATGTGTGTCCGTCTGTCTGTCCTTCCGCCCGCTCGTCCGTCCGTCCGTCCGTCTATCCGTCAGCATGGAACAACACGGCACCCACTGAAAGGATTTTCATGAAACTTGATATTTGAGTGTTTTTAGAAAATTTCTTGAAAATTCAAGTTTCATCAAAATCGGACTTCACATGAAGCCCAATCGTATATTTTCGATCCACCTCCTTAAGTTCTTTTTAGAATGGGAAATGAAGTATGATTATTAAGTCAAACACAACACAGGTTTACTTTAATTCAAAATGTTACCTTTACATGGGCGCATCACTTTCGGTTTAAATCTGTTAAATTGTTTGTTAAAAAATATATGTTAGAATTGCATTGTAGGATCTTCCCTTTTAGATTCTTGTATTGATTGATGGATTGATATTGTCTGACTTAATGTAAACCTGGTTGTGTTGGACTGAATAAGTGTAGTTTATTTAGTAATAATCACGAGATGGCTTCCACAAAGACAGAATGAGAAATGTTTCAGACAAAAGTTGTATAGAAAATAAAAATACATATTTTATGTTCAATAAATTTTTTTTTGTTTCCCCGAAAATCGTGCTGTGTGTGAGATAAAGTGGAGTGATATAGTAGAGCCAGAGAGACCACATGTGACAGTAGGGCGCACGCGCATTGCATGCTGGACACCTAAGGCTACAAATACACACTCAGAATATGTAATAGTTAATTGCTTTTGACTGCAACGTTGGTTGCAGGATGGCGCCTCAACGTTACGTTATACGTGTCTTGTTTAGCGGATTTTATATTGTGCTTCATATCTGTGCAGTTGAAGCACCAAAGTCAAGTAACCTAAGAAGCTCTACTTTACCACCACTTCCACCACCATAATGACTGTCACTATGACTACGGTCTAACCACCATCCCACCCTCTGCAGGACGTCACCCTACTCTCATTTGTGCGGTAGACCGTCACGTAATTGCCTGTAGGTCTGATGTTACAGAATGTGTATATTCATTTTACGCGACTCGCGTGTGGTAATCAAATCCGGGTTGTGGGGGATACGTGATGGGATCTTAGCACGCTTGGTGGAGATTAGTGATATATTCATAAGTTTGATCAGGAAACCTGAAAAGAAAGACAGTTCAGGATCTCTAATTGGAGGTGTGAGGATTAAAACGGACGTTGCTAGAATATGGCGATGTGTGTGTTTTAGGCATGGAGCAACGAATTCAGGGACCAGAGGCGGGCTTTTGTAAAAAGCTTACAGACTTTAACGTGGCATATAAAGGGCTGTGTAGTTTCTGCACTAGGCAGACAACTGTCAGTTTTTCATGTTGGAATGTTGTGTTGCTTGAACATATTTTTTTCCTTTACTGTTTGCAACAAACAGCGTTCGATGAACACGTGTGCTGGTTTCGTGAAATACTCTCAGTGCGCCAGTAATTTCTCTGTGTAATGGTTTAGAGCTAGCGTGATTTGAGGCTTTTCTGGGATGTTAACGTAGCATTGATTGGTAGTTAAGTACCGACGTTTCAGGATACACAGATCGTCTCGAAACGTCAGCATCTAGCAATCAGCGCTGCATCGTCCCGGTTTAGAACTTCTTTAATATATATTTTCATGCCTTGTTTTACTATTTTTTAATTTCCTTGCGTTACTGTGTGGTTGTCAGACTCACATTTTTATTGCATTATATGGCACGTTATTGCTGGTTTCGAGACGAAATGCTGTTGTGTATTGCCTTTGATTACACGACTTACAGTGGGAAGACAGTACACTCCCTCCGCGAATTTAAATCCCTCCCTCTTATTTGCAAGAAAGAATGCAACTATGTTCCTCCTAATATTCTTGAATATATCTTGTGAAGTTTACTAGGCCATTAAACCGCGCTGTCTGGAGTGATTTCATTATCATTGTTATTTTAATGCGCCCATTTTTGCTATATTTTGAGCGGAGAAATGGAGTGTGATGGTAGCCGTGTCATTGAAGTATAATTGACTTTGTTTTACGTTTATGCGCCTCTTGCAGTCATAGAATCTGGCGTAAATGTTAAAGAATTAAATGCTGGTAGAGCATGACTAAAGAAAGAGATCCAGAAATGAAAAGAGAGAGGTGGAATAGAGCGAAGAATATAGTGGTGAGTAGAAAAAGGGAATAAATGGAAGGGAAAGAGAGAAATGGAATAACGAAAATAAAGGAGAGAGGAAACAGAGCCAAACAAAAAACAGAAGAAACAGCTAAAAGAAAAACGACGCAAAACATATCAGAGACACAAGGAAAACAAATTATAATTGCTAGACGTGGAAATGGGTAAAAGAAAGGAGCAAATCAGAATAAAGATGCAAGGAAACATGTTTTTTTTTATAATTGTGTCTGCGTTCATCAACATAATAAAAATGCATCGCGTTACTGTGTTTTTATACTTTAAACTAATGGAAAGTATCTGGCAGGACAGATGACACGAAAGCACGATGCAGACATCTTACGTAGCACAGGAAGAATTTCGCTGTAGATAAACGTCGCTACGCGGAAATAGCCCGTATGATTTACCTGCAGAATGCATCTTTATATTATCACAGCGCTGGGCTCTTAAACAGAGGCGTACTTTCTCGGCTTTATTCTCTATAGATTAATGCCCTCTCGTCTGATTCCGTGAGTGCCGTGTATAAATTTGTTGACATCCTGTAGGAATACCTCTCCCTAAAGTAAACGGGGTGAGAAATTGCCTTGGGGGGTGAGATGGGAACCGAGAAGCGTGGAACATAAAGCAGCTGATAATGAGGGCAACAGACGACAAGATAACATTGATGAATAGGGGAATGGCAGAGAATAAAAGAAGCGTTACTCAAGTGTTATCATTTCGAGTACATCCGTACGCTATTTGCGGCGTTACTGAGACAAATTTACTTACAACAGGCTGTTTCTAAGAAACTGCAAATGGGAGGAAAACACATGTATGCAGCTAAAGTTTTGATTAGTTTGTGAAACGCTAGTGCTGCTAATGGAATATTTTATGTCCTTTTCTACACACATTTATTTTGAGTGGTTATGTAATGCATTACAAGTGTTAGGTTGAGTTGTGAGAAGTATTTACCGTCTTCCTGCAGAACGTAAGCAGTAGCAAGTGATAGCTCTTACGTAGTCACGTTCAAACGAGGATCGTTGACTGATCTGCATTGCGCCATTGCTTTGCTTTGGTTCTAGTTCGGCACATTTTCCGCTTTCTTCCGCTGATTGTTTCGTCTGTGCAGGTTCATGATTTGAAGTCGTTTCGTTACATAGTTCTTTGCTAGGAATTATTCATATGTAATGGAAAGGCAGACAGCTGAAATTGCCTGATGGATTCTTCGTGTATGTAACACCTCCTTTTATATGTGTAGGTTATGTTGCACTGAGTGACATTGTATTATATGAAGGATGGATTGTGGGAAGATTACATTAGGATGCGATTATGGCATGTGTGAGTGCTCAATTGCGGCACTTTGATTGGGTAACTGAAGAAAACCTTGGAGTACGTACTCGTAATGCTGAGGAAAGTAACCCGTGGATAGTTATTTCCGCTCCCTCAAACGCCTACTTGGTGTGTTGCCGACACGCAGAGACAGCTTTACTTTTATGTTATCTTTTGTTACAATTATTTGCTTGTGGGCCGGATAGCTCAGTCGGTATAGCGACTGACTACAGGCTGGATGTTTCGGGACCGAATCCCGGTGGGGACGAGATTTTCCGCCCGTCCAGACCGGCCCTGGGGGCCCGTCCAGCCTTTTGCAAAATGGGTACCGGGTCTTTTCCGGGGGTAAAGTACGGTCGTTGCGTGCTGCTGACCACTCACCCCTTCTGGTGCCGCGGTCATGGAATAGTAGAGCTATACCTCTACCCACCCTCTGGGCCACACCGGGCCTGTAACGGGATCAATTTACCTTTACCTTCAATTATCTGCTGCCATAAGTAATTGAATTCACATTCTTGCCATTGTTATTGAGTTCTCTGTCACAGCTTGTTATGTTTAACGGCTTCGTCTAAACCACGTAATTCTCCTTTGTAGGCGCTTCCGAAAAATTGCCAAGAGCGACTATTAGTTTCATCATGTCTGTACGTCTGTCAGTCCGCTTGGAAGAACTCGACGCACACTGGATAGGTTATCGTGAAATTAGATATTTGAGTATTTTTCGATAATCTGTCGAGAAAATTCAACTTTCATTAAAACCTGATAATAATAGTGGGTACTTTGCATGAAGACCAATATACATTTTTGATCATACGTGGTATATCGGCCAGTTCTTCTTAGAATGAAAAATTTTACAGGCAAAAGTTGTAGAGAAAATCATAACACACATTTTATGTGTAATAACATTTTTTCCTCGAAAATCGTGCCGTTTATTAGATAATGTGGAAAAATATGGTAGAGCCAGACCACGGTTGACAATATGGCGCATGCACATTGCATGCTGGATAACTCAGGCTACAAACACGCACTCAGAATATGCAATACTTATAGCTTTCCAATTGCAACAGTGGTTACTCGAACACGCCTCAGTGTTACGTTATACGCACATTGCCTGTCTTGTTAGATTGTAAGATCGTATGTATGTATGTATGTATGTATGTATGTATGTATGTATGTATGTATGTATGTATGTATGTATGTGTGTATGTATGTATGTATGTGTGTATGTATGTATGTATGTATGTATGTATGTGTGTATGTATGTATGTATGTATGTATGTATGTATGTATGTATGTGTGTGTGTATGTATGTATGTATGTATGTATGTATGTGTTTATCAATTAGTTGCTGTCTGACTTTGCCGTAATTGGTTGATCTGCAAACCGTAGGCTAATATTCTTCAACCTTCGCGTTTAATTATCTATAGTAGAAAATAAACTAATAGCCACTTTTGTCATCTAGAACCTGTGTTTTCTTCTGTGAATATGCTGTCATGTTTATTGCGTTCCCGCCGATTTTGCAAACTTCGTATTGGGATCGACGCTGTATCAGCACATCCATTGTCGAACCTTATAACCGAAATTGAACTCACGTAGCGATGTTGTCTGCAGCGTTGTTTCAAACTTTTCCTGTATCTGGTGCCTTCCGACCAACAGTTTTATACGAACTTAAGTTGGCTGCCAGCACGGCCAATATCGAGTTTTGTCAGCAATCGCACGACTCCACTTGTCGGAGTTAAACGGGCTGGAAAATGAGTTCGGGGCTTCCCCGCGTGCAGTGTATAGTTCTTTACTGTTTCATCTGCGTAGGGTGCTCTTGGGATTTAAGTGTCCGAAGTTCCATATAAGAATGAGGACCTGTATTATGGGACTTCACTGTGGTAGTATCCTACAACTTAATTTACGTTTAAAATGAGCAGGCATAGTAGGGGTGTTGTTTAAGCTTTTTTTTCGTTTCGAGCCGTTTTTCTTTCTCTAGTTCTTAACAGTGCTTTCTCATCTGCTTAATCTCCATAAATTCGTGAATAAATCTTACATAAACCTTACAGATTTAGCTGGATCAGGATAGGAGAGAGTGGCATGATTATCTGAACTGGCTATTGATCCTTCGGGTTCCATAGAAGGTGGAGATTTTCTTGACCAGCCCCAGGACTGCCATCTTGTCAATAAGAACTCCGTTACATGCAGTTAGTTACTTCACCCAAGTTAGATAGCCTCCATCTTCATTATAGTGTGAGGAAACAATCCTGTGTAACTGAGGGCGGCGGCTTGGCATGCGCTGAGCGATCCCTCTTTTTTTCGTCCAACAGCTCTTTTGTGTGCTACATTAACACTTTTTTGCTCCACGAATTCTTGGTTCTACTCTTACATTCTCCAGCTGTTTATTATGGACTCTTGATTAATGGTCTCCCTCACCACCAATTCATATCCGGTGTAGCGTCTTCTCTCTCTCCTTCCGTACTTGTTTGACGTGTCACTTTGAATAGCAATGGGTAAGGTCCGTAGTCTGTCTTTTGCAAGATAATTTTGTTACAATTATTGCAGTCTCCTGTGATTCTTTTTTGTTAACGTTTTAATTTGTTATTCTGTTTTTGAAGGTGCTTTGTTTTTCCTTTGTACTTTGTATGGTTAAATGTGTATGTAACCGGGTTACAGCTGCAGCCATAAATGAGAAATCAGTTCCATCGGCATGTTTGATATCGAATATGGTGCTCTAAGGGACGCTCTTCGGTACTGTTGCGTGGAATTCATTGCATTTTCGATTCTGCTATAGAGATTTCAGAGATGGATGTAATGTACTACGAACGGTCATGAATGCATGTTTTAATATAAAACGTATTTTTTACCTCATATATTGAACTGTATTTTCGGGGGTCTTACAAACGTCTGTTGTACGGAATTCTTTAGTACAACCAGTTTAGCCACAAGGGTATTACGAGTGCCAAGACCAGTGGACCAAGGGAATGGTTATTTCATTCAGTTAAAAATCCTCACTTTATCCGTTCCTTATCTGTGAATTTAACGGACCAAATAAAAAAAAAACTAAGTTTTCCAATGTTATCATAAACACTAAACATCTCGTACCCTAGTGAGGAGAACAGAGATTTGGGTTGTTTGAGAGCAGGGTGCTGTGGGCAACGTTTGGAGATAAGAGAAGGGAAGGTACAGGAGATTGGAGGAAATAACGTAGTGAAGGACTTACGTTCCTTAAATTAAAATCTGTCGGGGTGGGGCCCAGTGGCGAGCTTTTGCAAATAAACCATGAATGAGATCCGTACAGCCGGAAGAATTTTTGACTACCCAAACAGTCCCTACGGGGTGCGCGGTGGCACTGCGCTAAAAGCCGGAAGGTCCCGGGTCGGATTCCCGATGGGGTCATTGACTTAACTATGCACTATGGGCCTGGGTTCGACCCAGGCTCTAACAGAAATGCGCACCAGGGATGTCTATTGGGGTGTAAAGGCGGCCGGTGCGTAGGGCTGACAACTTTGCCACCTTATGTTCCGAGTGTCAAGAAATTCTGGGAGCCTATACCTCCTGTAAATCTAAGGGCCTCTCTGTAATGGGATACTTTTTTACCTTTTGACAGTTGCCAGTTTTCAAGACGGACTCAACTCTCTGGAGTTCGTTACGTTAGTAAATGCTGATATGCATTTTCGGAATATTAAGGCTTGTTAAATTTCAAACATAAGCGTTGAAACTGGAACTTTTCTACGTCATCACCGCGGCGTTAAAACAAAGAATTTTAGTCTAGCGACGTTTAGTACGTAGTGAAGTGGAATGAGTAAGCAAAATCGTAGTATTGGAGTTGTGGGGGTCAAGACTTCAGCCGCTAGTCTAAGTATAGCAATAAACACACCAGTTGTAGTTGTTGGCAGCTGTGAGGCGGAACAGTTGATTTTACATTGTTTATACCGTATGTTGTGATACAGCTATTACAATTATAAATTATAAAGTAGAATAGTAGTGTATTTAGTTGGTTTTTATTGTAATAGTGAAACAGTTGCTACAGAAAATATCGTAAGGATGCTGAATGGGCAGGATTTTTGTGAAAACGGCAATGAATCTTCAGGTTCTATGCAATACTGGATATTACGTGACCATGTGAGCGACTGTCAGCTTCTGAAGAAGGCCTCTGTGTCTTTCTTTGAGAATGATACGTCATTAATAGCTGTCCGCAATGTGAGTTGTTACGGGCAACAGTCTCTGTGTGTTGTGGGGCACACTGTTGAGACTTAATTAGTAGTAAGAGTTTGAAAGCCACAGTGTTACATTCTGTTGCTGTCTACATTGTGTGCGAAGTTTATTAGTTTGCATAACATCAATGTGGTATCCCTTAGCTACCAGCATTCAGTAAGAAATGTGTAATTTAAAGAGCAAATAATATTTTCAATAATGGCAGCAGTGTTCAGTCTAGCACATTTTTTTTTATTTATTAACTCACCTGATGAAGCTGCACACCATCCCCAGGCGATAAGTAATTAAAAGGTAACATTCAGAACATACAGCATGTTTAGTAAGATTACTTTCGTCAGGTAAAATGAGGAATGAACTGCACTTTTTCACTAGGAGTGCAATGTGCTAAGTAGGATAGCTTAATAAAGCCTATGTGTCTTCGGTACAAACGTGAGCTCAGTCGTGTTTGTACTTGAAAATGTAATTTTATTATACGTGCTGTGTATTATTTTTTCACTACTTTCAGCCCGAGAAAGGCGTGTAATTAGCCGAAACTTGCAGCTTTATTAGATGTAGTAATAAATTAAATAGTTGCGCGAGACTGAATACTGTTGCCTTTATCGATTCTACACCCAAGGGGATGAACAATATGAAGATATATAATTTTGTTATTTAAATACAGTTTACTGTAAGGAAAGCGCAAACAAAGAATGTCTTATAAAACGAACATTATACTGTGCCTTATGTGCAGGATGTAAAATTGCCAAGAACGCATTTTGAAACTTTGTACTTGGTGCTTACAGATATCTCTGCAATATCTGCAGGAGAGTTTCGTCTAGCCAGATGGGCGCTTCTTAGTTTCTGTGTTTACAAATCCCGTAAAATATATCGCCCGCATCTGAACCAGCGCCTCTGCGGGGACATGTGCCTGAGGCTTCTGCTGTCATGTGCCTAGTGTCTGTTACCTGGGGAGGCCCTTGAGGCATGATGATGTATGGGAGAGTAGGGATTACACAACGTACGGCATTTTCTTCCCAATCGAGGTTTTGCAGACTGAGTATTTCCCAAGTATCGATATTTTCCCTTGTATATCCAGTGTTTACGGACACCAGTACTGAGTTTTTATGGATATGTGATTTTTAATTTTTGTTTGCACGGATACGAACTGGTGTTTATCGGAATAAAAAATGTTTCGAACAAAGTAGAGAAAAATGAACCAGATTTTGTTCGTATTTCGGACCTATCTTAAGCCTTACGGTTTGAAGATAGTTTAAACAAACATCGCACGCGTCAGAGCTGTTCTTCTTCGCACAGTCTGCATCGTGTCATGTGTTGCGTGTGGTGAAGGAAGAGGCCTTGCAGTGAACCCTGGATGAGTGGTAACATTGGCCTCTGTTCATCTAACCACCAATTTCCCTGACGGCCAACCGCGGTTTTGTTAACCGATATCTCCTGCGGTTGGTGGGCTATTGCTGTGTTGATCATTTCCAGCATCATTAATATGCAGGTTTACTTTCTACAGGGCCCGTTACGAGACCGCGCTATTGTACTCTGTTTTGAGTCAGCTGATCATCCTATAGGCTTGTCTCTCGAGTTCATTTTAACAAGTGAAGTCTCGTATATGATCTCATGCCGTCTGGTTTTACGAAGGCCTTATCATCTTCATTCTTGCTGTGTGCATACTCTGTTTAATTAACCTTTGTTTTATCATCATAATGATATTTATGAAGAGTAACTTTAAATTGAAGGTTCGTATTGTACCGCGGTGCTGATAAGTCATTAGCCCGACCAGGAAGGAAACAAGCTCGGAAGCATGTCGGACGCGCGCGATTTCAACAACATCGAGACGCGAGCTGTCATCAAGTATTTTTTTCCTGCAAGGCAAGGCGCCGAAGGAAATTCACGCCATTCTGACAGAAACATTAGCTTGTTTCCTTCCTGGTCGGGCTAAGGACTTATCAGCACCCCTGTGTAGTTCTGTCCTCCTTCCTGATACTGCCTATCTCTTTTGTCGCAGTATTCTCTTCGTCAGCTCTTTGGCAATCATTCCGTATGTCTATCCTTTTAGGTTGATAGCAGGTTCGCACCCATATAACACAGGCGAGACTCTGGCTGCAGTTTTAATCCTTATTTTTTTGATAGACTGGCGTATTGGTTATATTATTTATATGTCTGAAGGCCTCTTCTGTGTTATCGCGATGCAAATTAGCATAGAACAAATTTACTCAAGGCATGGCGTCCGCTTTAACACGTTCAGTATAGGGGAACTGTTTTCCATGTACGCTTTTCGCATGAAGTGTCGTTTCGCAGGGGCACACTACCACGTAGATTGGGCCCACTTGTATCTGATTCCTGCAGAGACACGCATTTCACATACAATATTTATCGTACAATGAACACATATGAGAACAAAGTAGGAAGCGAGCGAAACCTAGTTTTTAATTTCCCGTCTGAGATTGCTGTCGCAGTAAGAAGGATGCCGTTTCCATTTTGCGTATGCATGTTTTGAGTGAACTTGTGCACATGGAGACGCTTTCTGGCTAAAGTAATGGAGAAGTGAAATGTGTCTCGGCACCATCTACGGTTCTTCACGTTCCTGATTAGGTCCCCTTCTGTGCTGTTGTTTTACCACGGTTTAATAATATTTTTCAAGTTTAAGAAGGTAAGCAGATGAAGTTCTGTTACGACAAGAACAAAAAGGTAGTTTGTGTGATGTGGTAAGCGCGGAGGAACTACGTAAACACAATATTAACAAACTCCAAGGAGAAGAGTCCTCTCTGAGAAGCCAACAGGTTCTTAACTAATCAAGAAAGATCCCGCATTTTATGGAAACCGAAGTTTTCTTACCTCATTCACAAGAGTCCGCCACCTCTCCCTTTTCTGAGCCACATTTGTGAACCCAATTTTACAGGCTAGCAAGGAACGATAGCAACATCGTAATAAAATAGTCTCAAAGTGTTTAGTATTTTATATGTTTTAAAATTACACCAATAATCAGGAAGGGCATTCTTGATGAAACCAAGAGAAGAACACACGTAGCAGTTCATTAGTTGAGGATCCCATACTAGTTGGAAGCGTGAGATACATGTATGTAATATTTATTCATTAGTTCGCCCTCCAGAATAAATACATTGCACATTCACTACTAAGACATGTTAGTTAATCTTGCGCAGGGACAAAATTGCTAATTATTATGAGAAGTAGCGGGTTTCGGTTTTATCCCGGAAAGTTGGTGCTCTCCTTGCCAGTGCAGCACTAAATGTGACTTGTAAAAAAAAAA
>Ga0136643_10000666_pt1 | contig 38648 bp, 17 predicted proteins | sample TergutLab28metaG_FD_96883 | JGI IMG/M metagenome (GOLD analysis project Ga0136643, IMG submission 96883) | Labiotermes labralis P1 segment gut microbial communities from Petit-Saut dam, French Guiana - Lab288 P1 (version 3) (version 3) | ecosystem: Host-associated > Arthropoda: Insects >...
CTCTGGTGTATCCACAGTGTATCACGCTCTGGTGTATCCACAGTGTATCACGCTCTGGTGTATCCACAGTGTATCACGCTCTGGTGTATCCACAGTGTATCACGCACTGGTGTATCCATAGTGTATCACGCACTGGTGTAACCACAGTGTATCACGCACTGGTGTATCCACAGTGTATCACACACTGGTGTATCCACAGTGTATCACGCACTGGCGTATCCACAGTGTATCACACACTGGTGTATCCACAGTGTATCACACACTGGTGTATCCACAGTGTATCACGCACTGGTGTATCCACAGTGTATCACGCACTGGTGTATCCACAGTGTATCACGCACTAACACACACTCTTACAGTAAACACAACATTTTAATATCTGATTTTATTGCATTATAATGTTTTTAAACAGTACCATTATTCGAGAACGGTTCGGTAGTTATATTGTAAACCGTGGGATCCAATAGGTAAAAACCACCGAATGTACCTTGACTAACTCCACTGTTTTGTAAGCCTGATGATGACCGATAAGGCCGAAACATGTTGCTTAGTTTAATAGTTGCAATAATTTTCAACTGTTATTTATATTGTTGTGTAAAGACGGTTTTAATTAATACATTGTTTACGCATACACCACGGGATGGAAACTATCCAATTTAGAATGTACATATAGTGTAACATTGAGGCGAGTCCTTGCAACAAATGTTGTAGTGGGAAATCAATAAATATTTCATATCCTGAGAGTGTGTTTATAGACTAAGGTATCCAGCATGCTATGCGCATGCGCCATATTGTCATCTGTGGCGTGCCCGGCTCTAAAATGTTTTTCCATCTTATCTCATAAACGGCACCTTTTGCGAAAAGAAAGTTACTGAAAATTAAATTAATGTTTTAATGTTCTCTACAGCTTTCACTGAAACATTTCTCATTCTAATTAGAATTGAGAAAGATATAATCAAAGAGCTTATGTTGGTCTTCACGTTAATTATACGGTGTCCTTGTCCGATTTAAATTAAGCTTGAATTTTCTCGATAGATTTTAGAAAAATTCCTAAGTGTAAAATTTCTTGCAAATCCGTCCAGTGGAAGACGATTTGCTCCATACGGACGGAAAGACGGACATAGCGGAGCTAATAGAATCTTTCTGCAGTTTTGCAAAACTGCCTAAAAATTGGTTGAAAGGGGTTAAGGCACACAGTGTCCTTCCCACTTTCCTGCGTGTAGGGATTCAACGACTTGCCTCGTTGAAGAAAGAAGAAGAGTATAACTTGTAAAACATACTGCACATTACCAGAGACAGGTTAGGTTATGTACATCGCACATTTCTTCTAAAGATACGACACTGCAATGTAACAGAATAATAAATACGTAAATAGCTCCTCCTGTTTTGGCCTTTCCGCTCCACTTCTGCTTACACCATTGGTAAACTAAGAGACAATATTTTTAGAAATTCTAGCGCCACAGTGTGGCGGTCGTACGTCATATCCAGGTGCTCTCGTGTCCGATTTTGGTTTGCGATTTTCACGCATACAAGGGTATAAAATGTGTCATAAAACCTTCCTTCCACATTCTTCGCCCTTTGTCCTTTACGATAGTTAATTCTTCAACTTCAGGTTAGAGCTTTGCGCTAGACTTAACACTGCTTAGTAAGAAATCCTCCCGAATTAGTTAAAACATGAAAATATTATATAATAATAAACATTTGCTTAAGAAGCACGTAAAATTCTACCTTCCGATAAGAAAACGGAGAGCGATAACTGAAGAATAAAATCCAACTAGATGCCACTTATTACTTTATTATGCTTATGTTAGGCTCAACAAGTTTCAGGCACCATTATACCCATCATCAGGAGCGTTGGTTACCACATAGACCGTCTGGCTCTCGAGTTGCAGCTGGTTTGAAGTTAAGTGCAGGCACGATGGATGAGTGTGCGGACCGAATGATGGGCATAATGGTGCCCTAAACATGTTGAGCCTAACATATGCATAATAAAGTAATAAGTGGCATCTAGTTGGATTTTATTCTTCATTTATCAAGACGATGCACGGTCCAATACATATCAAACAGAGAGCGCCTTATGTTTAGCCGAAAGATTTTTTTAATAGAGTCTTCTCAGAGGAGTGGGAAAGCACAAAACGCCCTCGCTCTATTTTACTGTGAACTTACTTGAATCATGCGCTATTATAAAGTCTTCTTCATTATCGCAGTGAACTGGATAGACCTTTGAACCTGGAAGCAATCAGAGTAAACACTTTTGTGAGCAGTTCAAAGTCACTCTCAACTTTCTTCTCATTATTCTTTGAAAAAGTACGATCAATGATACTTGTTTCTATTCCATTTCTTGTAAAAGGGGCTTAAAACAAAAAAAAGTCAGTAGGAAGGGCGTAATTAGACTACAGAGCGTTGTACCACGCAGATATTTCTGTTTTAAACCTAGAAATCATATTTGTAACATTCAATATAGAGGGTCTAGAAGTAAGTTTTCAATGTAGTTCCCAAATAAACATGACTGCATATGATTCGATTCAGTGAAATGTGGTAAAATTATGTTTAAAACATTCTTGCCGGTCACCAAATTTCATACAATCGTTTTCAACGAAAGTGAAGACAAAGAAAGCTGTCTTGTTTTGTATCCTTAGTGTAGTAGCATTGTAAGTTTGTGTCTCTGTCAGACAAAGCAACCTCTCGTTTTCAAGTTTATATGCCCAAAGAAACACGGTATCATTTTCATGTTTTCCTTTTCAAATTGGTACTACATCGCGTTCACGATCTCTGACGAGCTCGTTTTGTCACTGTCTTTCAATACGAAGTAAAATGAAAAAGACGCAGAAGAACGAAGAACATGTTACAAAGAAATTTAAGAAGATTAATAATGCATGAAAAGTAAGGAACATGACGTAAAAATAAAATGGCATATACGTCATAAACTGCACTGTACATAAGGTAAAGTAAAAAAGACTCCAATCTCTTTTGGACGACATATCAATATACTTGTCGATATAAACATATATTTCTCTTCTTTGTTTCATTTATGAATGATTTTGGACAATGTAAATATTTCTGAATACACAAATGACCCATTCTGAATTTGAAATTGTTTTGTAAAATTCTACATGAATTTTAAATGTGTTTATTCCTTAATGTTAACTATTAATTAAGAGTAGTATCTGACGCGGCTCAAAAATTGTGATTACCTAAAATTAATTCCCACCAAAAAACAGCCACTGTTGAAATCCAATAGCAAAATATGAGGCCACTATTAGACAATCCATTTACCGGTTATTAGAAAAAGAATAATTAAAACTAATGGCAAAGTATTTAAATTCGCTGTCTAAATATGATCACGATATTACCTTACTGTGACATGTAACCAAGTTATGGATTTAATTATTCTGATATCAGTGTAGTAGGTTTAAAATTAAACTCAAGAATAATTACCCTTCTCCAGAATTCTGTACCGAACATGAATTGAGGCCAGTCATAATGGCGATGTGTTTTGTGTGTGAAACAGTCTTTGCTTTGTAGTTGATAGACGGTAAGGAAAGTTTTCTGCCAATTAAAGGCACGGTTTTGGATCTCATGCTAATTAACCCTTTAAAGACGAAGCGCGTACTGATTTATTTAAAGACCAAGTCCTACCGCGCTGTAAACACTTTGCATCTCGGTTATAAAATCCAATCAGTTTATGATGTAAGTAACACAAGTCGCTGTTTTGTGCCCAGATAAATACAAAACATATTAATACAGCGTGGGCAGAGCGTACAGTTTTTGAATGTTAAACATGTTGGTACATCACGTAACCAGTAGGCTTTGTTAATACAGAATTTTGAATTAAAGAAAGACCAATTAGCAGACTTATAGAACCCAATTAGAAATTTTAACATGTTTATTAATTAAGTGTGTGTTTCTTACTTAAGTAGGAACAAGACACATTCGCTTCACCAAATTGTCTGGACAGCCTCGTGAACTTCCGGTTCAATGTGTAACTGGAAATGTTCCGTGCGGCTAAAGCGGCCAGTTGTGACACTGACCACTCAACTTCATCTAGTTCCTAGATTACGAATCATTGGTACTATAGCACTATAATTCGTATGTGCTTTCGTGGCGCGTACAGGAAATGCGTATTATTTTTTAATTAAGTTTATATGCTGTAATAAAAAAATGTTTAGTCTTATATCTGTGGAATAATTCTAATGACATTAAAGTAATAATAATATTTAATTTTATCATGCACATTTAGACCTGTTATAATATACAGCCCACATACTGGTACTTTAGGACTCAGAAGTTATTATTAGTAGACCTAAATTATGATAAGACCAAATAAGTAAGTTCAAAGGGAGAATTAATATATTACCGCATGGGAGAATGAATATGAATTCCAGGCAAATTACTAAATGCTATAAGAAATTCAGGTTTTAAGCTTTTGGATGTGATCCTGCTATGTTTGGTAGTTACAAGTAACAGTTCGCACAGTACAATCAACAAGATGCAAAGTTTCACAATTTATTTATTTCTGTAAGACGCTCTACGTGTTTCAGACGGGTTTTCCGTCCATCATCCGTAGCTCAAAACTTCACATACGGCGTCAGGTATTTGTCAGACCAATACTGCTACTTGCTGCTAGCAGCAGGTAGCAGTATTGGTCTGACAAATACCTGACGCCGTATGTGCAATTTTGAGCTCCTGATGATGGACGGAAAAACCTTCTGACACATGTACAGCGTCTTACAGAAATAAATAAATTGTGAAACGTTGCATCTTGTTGGTTGTACTGTGCGAATATATTAGCGATGCACGGACCTATGAATATTAAAAATAACAAATTGATTAGTGGTCTTTCGGTTCCCTCCAAACCATGGGAAATGCGAACGGCATTTGTTGCTAAATAGTTACCCATCTCGTGAGAAACCTCACACAAATTACACAACAAATATGAGGGGCTCAACTTTTATCTTGGTCACCCACTTTACACCTTAAATAAGCACTAACACATTTCTTAACGAGTGGGGTAAAATTTCCTTTTGATATTTGAGGGTCAGTTCACCACCACGCACGAAACAAGGGTGTCAGGATGATTTAAACACTTCGTTGTCATGATGAAAGTACAATAAACAGAATCATTTTTCACAAAAGTCATTAAATAGAACACGCTACACCAGCAACTTAACACAACGCAGTCCGACACAACACTAACAGTGCAGTGTTCCTCAAGCAGAGCTTCCTGTTAGCGTCATGTCACCAAATACCAGTACATATCTGAGCTTTCACAGTCTGGCTGCATCTGATTGGACTCACATGATTACTGTCTTTGTTATGAATAAGTTTCCGTGTCCACGCTATGTTTAAAATACAATAAAGTGCCTCAGTAATACTTATAACATAAAGGTAGAGTGACTTACGTACCTACTAACTTACTTACTTACTCCATGGAGCAGAGTCCTTCATGAGAAACTAATCGGTTTTCAGCTAGTCAAGAAATTCCCCGCATTTTATTAAACCCGAAGGTTCACTACCGCAATCGCAAGTGCCCGGCAATCCTGAGCCAGCTCAATCCAGTCCATACTCCTATATCACAGTTCCTGAAGAACCATCTTAATATAATCTTCTCATCTACGTCTGGGTCTCCCAGGTGATCTCTTTCCCTCAGGTTTCCCCACCAAAACCCTGAATACGCCTCGTCTATCCCCTACACGTGCTACTTGTCCCTGCCCATTACATTCTTCTCGACTTTATCATCGAAAGATACTGGGAGAGAAGTACAGATCATTAAGCTCTACATTAGGTAGTTCTTTCCACTCCCTTGTTACCTCGTCCGTCTTAGACCCAAATATTATCCTCAACATCCTATTCTCATATAACCTCAGGCTACGTTCCTCCCTCAATGTGAGCGACAAACTTTCACACACACACAAAACAAAAAGGCAAAATTATAATTCTATATAACTTAATGTTTAAATTTTTGGATAACACGCTAGAAGGCAAAAGATTCTGCACCGAATGATAGTAAACATTCCCTGACTTCAATCTGCTCTTAATTTCCTCCTGGATAGAATTTTGATCTGTTGAGGTAGTTCCCAAATATTTGAACTCTCCCACCATTTCAAAGGAAATATTTTAAGTCTTTAAACTGTAACTTCGTCCCGCATTCCGATCTCGAGACATGACTATGTACTTAGTTTTATCAGCATTTACATCTAGTGGAAACTACTTACTATCCACTAACAAAACTTCTGCTTTTCCCTTTAGAGTATACACGCTTCCTCCCAGTATATTAACATCATCAGCATAATCCTTTAGCTGATGTGTACCATTTAATTTCAAACCATCCGGTTTTACCTGAACCCTCCTACATGCGTACTCTAAAGCAAAGTTGAATAGCAATGGTCATAGGGCATCTTGTTTCAAACCTTTCTTAATAGGAAACATGTCAGACAAATTGTTGCCTACCAGGACTCTACTAATTGTTTCTCTCAGACACATTTTTATTAACCTTATCAGATTCATGGGGATACCAAAATCAATCAGAATATTATAGAAGACCTCTCTCCTATTTGAATCATAACTTTCTCGAAGCATATAAAGAGCTGATGCACTGCTTCGTTGTATTCCCATTTTCTCACGTACTTGAACAATGCAGAATATACGATAATTAGTTGACTTGTTGCGTCGAAATCCACATTGATGATCCCCACTCTGTACAAGGAATTAATGTAGACAGCAGAATGTTAGATAAAATTTTGTACGTAGTTGACAAAAGTGATATGCCCCTGTAATTACTACAGTCTGTTTTATCGCCCTTCTTATAGACAGGTGCAATGATCGACTCCTTCCACTCCTCAGGCAATTCCTCCTTATTCCAAATACAAATAATACGTTTATGGATCTCAGAGCGAATTTTTCTATCATCTGCCTTAATCAATTCGGCTGGTATTTGATCAATACCTGATGAGTTGTGGCTTTTTAGCTTTTCAATAGCCAACTCAACCCCAAAGGCACTTGGCTCAGGCACTAGTGGTTCTGTTGTGTGTATTTTGTCTGCCTAATTACATTAACCCCATGTACATTCAATAGCTGGAAGAAATATTTCCTCCACCTAGCCGAAACACTGTTGGAGTCTGCAAACATATCACCCTTTTCATCCTTCACTATTGTAGTTCCAAGCTGGTAACCCTTTTTAAAGTCACTGATGCCCCTACGAAAGTCTCTAATATTTTTCATCTTATTGTTAGTTTCAAGTTCCTCCATTTTAGCCTTCAGATATTCCTTCTTTTTCTCCTGCAATGTCTGTTAGTTTCACATCTTACATTGTTTAGATTATCTACATTGCTTTGGTTTGGATATTGAACCCACTGCATTTTAGCCTGCCTCCTTTGATCTAAAAAACCTAAACATTCTTCATCAAATCATGATTCATGCTACTTCAATTCGTGCAGTCCTAGACTCTCTTTAGCTGTGGTTTTTAAATTCTCTTTAATGTTCTTCCAAGATTTTAGGGCTATCAACATTTATTTCTATTACAGTTGGGTAGCTGCCAGATACACGTACAACGCCAAACAGAAACACAAGGGTAACCGTAAACTGATTTTAAAATAACACCATTAACCAAGAAACCCTAATGTAAATAGAGCAGATAAACTTCACTTACAAACTCAGAACCCTAAGAAGTGGGTATCGAACCCAACAAAGGACGCATAATAAACCGTTTACTGTTAAAAGCATCGACAATTGCCACGAATATATCTGATGAAACAATACTCGAATCATAACAAGGCTTTTAACAAATTTTAACAGCTTTTAAACAAACAAGAAGACGAAAAAACACAAGCGGAGTATATGATTACCTACATTGCAATTGTCACATAAGAATTTAATGTAACTTGTACAGTTTGTGAGATCTCACAAATTCAGTGTATATGCAGCTTATTTTGAGGTTTAAATATCATGTGTTCATTGTGCCTGAGCAGATGATTGTTGATATTGATATTGATATTGATATTTATATATTTGTTAAATGCAATTGGGTTGACATCCGGTGGCAGTAGTACAGCACACATTTGTACACAGACAATACACATACGAAACAAAACAACGAATCAGAATACACAGAACAGAACACACATAACATTATGACCGAAACAATAGAATGTGGTGCTGGGAATAATAGAGTTTTTTGTGTCTGACGGTTAAACGTTTATGAATTTTAATATGATGTAACACAATAGGACAAATTCTACAAATAAGCCCTCTTCATGCCAACCAGATTTGTCATATTCGCTAAGAAAAAATCATTGAAATATTCCACGGAAGAGGTATGAGTACTACCTTCTATTATCGCATACGTGTACATCACACATTATTTCAATCCCATATGCTACAGCGTCTTGGCCGAAAATATAACATTTTCTTAGCCTAGCATTTTATTTTTTCTATTTTTGATATATTCCACCTAAGACTTAACTTGAGTAGGCTGTAATTTTCTGGAATTATTTCATTCTACTGACGCAAGAATCAAGAAATGTATCCAGGGGAAGTTATGCCCTATGTTATAACCTCTTTCGCCATAGCAAGTTCTGTTAAAATTATACTTTATATCGTATATCACAGGAGGAATCACCTTGATTCACTATGTTTATGAACGCTGATAAAAGCCTGATTTATGTTCCGTCCCATTTAAATGTCAAAGGCCCCCTAATTATACCTCATATTTGTAGATATTACTCTATGTTTTCTGCTACATCCATTATTCCTGTTTATGCGTACCTTCTGCGAAATGGTGTGCAGACACGATATATTTAGAAATCTAATTATTATTCAAAATATATATCCTATTTAACTGGTCGTATTTGGTCACTTTTGCCCACTATTATCTAGTATTTCCGGAATTCTACTAGGCTGTTGAGAAAGCACTTGACCCTACCAAGTGGGCAGCATTACAATCCCGTCCGTTGCATGAAACGGCAGCAGTATTGAAGGGTGTTTAATTTCCACTCAGACCACTTGGAAAATTACTGCATTTTATCTCAAAGAAGTTTCGCACTTTTTATTCTATGTTCAAGTAGCTTGAAGCAGTACCGTACATAAAATACATGCAACTTATTTTCTTTTATTTTTCTTGTATAGTAAACCTCGAAACCCTCATCGACTCAACAGACCAACATCACAGTCTTGAAAATATGATACAGTCTCTCTTCTTTTATACTTCTTACAGACAACAAACCGTCTTGTTAGTTTACATTTCATTTCCGTGGGAGGCTTTCCGTTAGCCGATGACGATGTCAAAATCGTGATGACCTGTCGGTCGACGCTTCACTAAACATTTCACCGACAAGGCCTTAAAGTAGTCTATCGTAAACTTTATGTGATCAACAGTTCGTCCTACATTTTGCCTACAAACAACTAGAGAATTCAGAACAGGGCGTTCAGTAGCCTTCTGAAAAACTTCTTACATTATTTAATAATTTTTCTCTCTTCACTAGGTACATTTGTAACAGTTGATCCTTCTTGTGAACTCCACCCATGAACACGTTGTATTTTCAATACATTATAATCAGCAAGCACAAATAACGCATTGTAACCCAGCACCTTACAAACTCTTATATCTATGTTTTAGCGGAAAAATTTAAATACCAAGTGCTTCTCATTTTTCTAGCTTATCCAGGATATTTAACTTTATGAAAGTTAACTGTTTAGAAAAAATGTATAAGCTGGTGCTTGTCCAAAAAACTTATTTTTTAAAATATTTGCATGCATATGAATGTGATCACTCAGTTTATATCCTTATACATTACACCTTATCTTTACACAATCTTACTGTTCTTCTATTCCCGCATTTTTTTCTGGAGTAAAAATATATTTTTGTCTTAGAAATGGGCCAGAAAATTCTGGTAAGGTTTTTACTCCTGTTCTTACAATACGAAACTAATGGACCAGATTTTACGACTTTCCTTTGCATTTTGAGACAAGAAAACAACAAATTCGGCCAATGTTTGAAGTTAGGCTTCTAAAGTGAGAAGAAAACAATTTCTCTATCTGCTATTATTGCCTATTTGTGTTAATCCTATTACAAATGCCTACACATTTCAGTAAATTAGCTGTCTAAACGAAAAAGACATTGTATAGAGTTTAGCCAGTGGTATAGCAGGATGGAGAAACCTGTTAGTTATGTATGTATGTATTCGAGTCTGAACACGGAAAATAAACCGATCCCTGCATCAATGATCTCTGTACTAGTGTTACGTGTTTCCTCCATGATATCACAGCACAGCCATTTTCTATCTAGAATGGAAACTCGTGGAGTTCAAAAAAACACTTAACAAAATTAATGTTGCATAATAATTGAAAAACTGGTGTCAGGACAAACATTTTTACCTACATATGAAAGCCATTCCAGTAACTACAAAATGATGCAGAGATTAAGAATATATCCTTAAAAACATTCAGGTTTTAAAGCGAATGAAGAGAGCAACGCGCATTGCGAGTCCACTCCTCTCTTCGCGGCCTATGAGGACGCGGCACGCGAGGGTACACTTCGCTCCGCATATGTACTTCACTCTGTTATTTTTGAGTTTTTGTTATTTTTTGTTATGTGTTTCATTTGTTTGTGTACGCAATTGGATTGTAAGTGCACGCTAGTGCTGGTTTTATTCGTTCAGGTTCTATAACTGCCAGAGAAATTGTAAAATATCGTATACAAGAATTGAATTTCACTGAATTGAATTATTTCCGTCATGGAGATTGCCACCCCGGCTTTTGTCATGTGTTTCTGGTGCAGCAGTATTACAGACAACACACGCAATTGTACAATACTCTGCAGCATTTGGCGAGGCAATGTGGTCTGCCACTGTATGGCTAAGAAAATGAGTGCATCCCAGGGTGTCTAGAAGGAAGTAACTGTCATTACAAAACACTCCGCTATTAGCAAACAGGCACATCAGCGCGCGCGAGCACACACTCACGTCCGTATGCACGCACGCACACACACATACACACACACACAAATAAAATCGAATGCACTTTTATGTGTGTCCAAAATTTATTCGCTTATTCGGCAATGAGTGTCCTATTCCGCTCCTGAATATAAGATATATTATAGAGAAACTAGATGTCTGGTATTATATCAGATAATGAAATATTAAACCCGCATACTAATTTTAAAATACAAAGAAATTATTCCTTGTTCTACATTAAGGATATTTGGGTTGATAGGTGTAATTTAAATTCATTTCGGATACCAGGTTTTAATCCTCTTATATGAGTATTTGGTACTATTCCGCCAGTCTATAGCATTGTTATCATGCAAATCACATTGTTACTTGTAATAAAATCACCAGTTTTTCTTTGTACGAGTTCCAGGTGTCTGCTATACTTCACTTTAGACCAGGCCTGCTTTTCTGTGGTAAGGGAAACTTCGGGAAAGTTTTTTTGGCATGTGTGCAATATGGAATTCAACAAGCAGAAATTAAAAGGAATAAATTTACGTTTATGTACAATTTTACCTTTTCATTTGATTACAAATTAAGTACAATAAGGGATATACTGATGATGATGAGAATAACTGAAAAGAGTGGATTTACAACCTCGGATAGGATATCGCTCTCTTCAGCACATTTTCATAAAACGAATTATCAACGTAATAAACATCTCGTAAATAAACAGAACCTAAGTTTTTAAAATATTATACACATTTTCATATGGTAATGCCTGAAAAAAAACAGGATAAGTCAACCACAAGTGAATATTTTTGTATGATTACAAATTTTAAAAGGTACCTATAAAATAATAATCAGAAAAAAGCAAATTTAGATTAACAGGTAGGATAGGCATTGAATAGATGTGTAGATCCTTTTGTATTATTAAACAAATGCAGGGTGACTATATGTAATGTTATATCAAGAAAAATAATCCATCTGAAAAAGATTCGGAATTTATTGCAATATTTGACACTGCAGCTTTTCGAGTAGCTTTTTACAGTGACGTATATTTGGTAATAGCAACTGTAATTCAGTCATTTCAGTGTTTATCAGTCAATGATGATCTGCATATTTCGACTTTAAAGGTTTTGAAAACTCTGTTTCACTTCAATAAACAGAACTGAAATAAACATTCAACTTTTAATGGCATTCGATTCAGAATAAAAATATATTTCAGACGGCGTTACGTTCCAAGTTTATTGACAATAGATCTTTTTTTATTGAAAAATCTCTCAATAACTTGCATTTCCATTTGAAATATTCAACGGTGCCAATCATTTCTATGATGGTTTGGTTTCGCCATTGAGCTCACTATTCAAGTGATTTAGTTTAGCTGTAAGATCTATGAAGAAAGCAACATAAGCAATTTTGTAATTGTGGGGGTAAATTGCTTCTCTGAAGAAACTCCACGATTCCTGGAAGAAAAAAACGATTTTCCTCGACATAGCTGACAGACTTATGTATGTAACATCAAGTTTCAATAATGGGCATCATTTTCGTATATTGAATATCTGAACAGCCTGTGTTCAAAACGCATAATACGGACCGACTTTACAAATATTGCAGAACACTCAATACATGTTGAAAATACGAGTAGATCATTTGTGTACGTAGGGCCTTCTGGGAAATAACACAGTGGTAAGTGAAAGAAAGTGGAAAGCGGAATATTTGTTGCAAAGCCAAATTAAGCAAAGGTTTTCAAAAGTCGTGGCTGGTGCGAGGTTTGTGGTGACGGAACAAAGTTCCTGATTGGCGATATTCATTTACAGAATGACAGCATAAAAGTGTTTAAATATGTTTTCACCTCAGATCTTCCCACGTAACTCTGTTGTTTGAAACGGATACTCTTTACTATTGCCATCAATGAAGATCATTCTAATAAAACCTAAATGGGAAAGGTCGCAGACATCAATTGACTCATAATGCCGAAGGCATATATTATGGAATGTGTTGGGAGTCAGTATTTTCAGAGACAAAATTTATTAAAATTATTTGCCTTTCACACTACAAGCTCCTACTCTCAAACTACAGGGTTATACATTCTCTATATAAATATACAATATGTCAGTCAAATACAACAAAACTTTGTTTATTATTTATTAGGACAACATGTTTCGATCCTTATAGAATCATCTTCAGGTCCTTCTAAGAATAAACTATACATTCTCTGTTACACACACCTGTAGGAATCACCTAGGAATGTTTGCTCTAATAACTTCACACACATAAGTACATTTGTTCTTTACATAAAGTTTTGTGTTCACTTACGAAGATACACTCACCAATATATAGCATGACAATGGAAAGTTCATATTATGCCAACATCAGTAGATATTTGTTAGTCAATGCAGAACATAGAAATTTTACGTCCTTTTCTGTCCTCATGTAAATGTCCGTCATTGATCCGGCGCCTGTAACCCAGTGCATTATTATGCTAGCTGCTCAAGCAGCGCCATGGGACTTTATTCTGTAGAAGCTAAGGAATAACCTCACACAATCACACTGAGAGGCATCTCTAACAGTGAAGACGAGACACAAGATAAATATTATTCCAAGACGACGTCGCACTCCTTAACGAACTGTTCTATATGCTTCACGTGTGAGGTGGATTGGATTGTTCTAAAACAAGGGAGTTTTTAAAAAAAAAAACAGGAGAATAGATCGCACGACACTTCCACCAAAGACGCAGTGTTTAAATTCAAGTGTACTGTAAGGTATAGATCACAGGCTGAGAAGTTAATATGTCACTTACAGTCGTGAATTTGAGTCTCGCCAAGGAGATAGATTTCATGTACGCCCTTCCTTCCTGTCGGTCATGTTCGTTATTACAATATCGTGTTTGTGGGTCCCTGTCATGTTCCAATAACCACTCCCCAAAGGATAGTATATTTTATGTTTATGGTTCCGTGCATCGCTGATCTATATTAATAATTTTCTAACGAGATGAAACACAAAGCAGTCTATTTATTATTCTGCAAGTTTACTCTACACGTAACTGTAACTAGACTGTAGTTACAGTTTTGTGTACTCCTGATGTTGTGTGTGGTTGACACTCGAAACATGTAGAGTGAACTTGCATAATAATAGATAGATTGCTTTGTGTTGCATCTCGTTAGACGATTACTAATATAGAAAATACATTTATTTTTAAGAACCTGAAAAACTGTCATTAGAAATGCCAGACATCAGAAAGATTTGACGAAGAGCTTTTGACGGAAGGATTTAAAGCGAGAGATCTGTTTACAGAAATCGATCCATTTTTTCTAGTCCTGGTGTCCAGCAAATATTATGCACGTTTGTGCTTTCTCTGAAGTTTATAATCGAACTGAGAAATTCTTTAATGGAATAGTATTGCACGTCTCCATGCAATGCTCATGAGGTGGAGGAAACGCTTTTATTGCAAACAATATCATTTAAAAAGTGAGCTAATGTTAACGGGATGGTTAATTGAAAAGTGCATTAAAATTTCTGTTTCTCACTATATTCAGTTGTAAGTAAAAATAATTAAAATATGTTTTTTTCATCGAATCCGTTTTTATTTTCTCTAAACAAAACAACGCTTTTGAATAAACAATAATATCAATTTCACAAAACGTAAAATTTGCTAAAAATATTTTAATATCATTTCAGATATTCTTTTTCGAATGTTCGTATTGAATATTCACTATGATTCTCCTCACGTAGCCGTGTCTTTGATATGCTATCACAGCTATCCTCAGGCGTGTCCAGTTCCAAATCTCCTCTCTCTCCCTGCATTCGGTGAGACGGCCCATATAGTGTCCTGCTTCCAATATTGCTACAGTTCTCCGTGTCCGATAATCGGATTCTATGCAATCACACATTGATGGATAGAGTGTCATGAATCACGATATACCATGTTGACCTGACTCCATCAAACAGTATTGTGTTAAGAAGATTTTGCCACACTGGAGCCCATTCCATAGCTGGCTGAAACTGCATAATGTGCTTCTTCCTTGGTTTCATTGCTACTGCCTATATTGTCCGTAAAGTATCATAAATTTGTCGTTTAAAATTCCACCATATTTCAGCCTGTTTTGGGGGTTCCGTTTACTCCCATTCGCGAAAATAGAGATGTAAGTACTCCAAAGTCCAAGGAATTCCGATTATGTGCTGGATTTCACAATAGGAGACAAGGAAGTCCACGCCCTGAACCATTCAAAAGTCAGTGACCCGCTCCTGTCCTCTTAGGTCCGAAATTTAATAAGAGAAAGGTCACGACATTTGGCTACGACATTTATCAAGTCCATCAATCGCTCCTCCTTCCGACGCTGTAAGGTTGAATGAGGCACGCTAAAATTCGCACCATTCCGTAGATACCAAGATAATGTTAAGATTTTTTTATTTTTATCTTTTCACCGTGCATTTTCTAGTTTATTTAATTACACACACCAACACATGCACATATACTCGTATATATGTTATTTAAGAAGTCTAATTTTTTGCATTAAAACATTTCAAACGCTCCTACACGTTTCGATCATAAGATCATCCTCAGGGAGCATATATTGTTCCTTGCTAAAGTTATAATTTAAAACATTCAGTGAATTACTTCGTTGCGTTAACTTGGTGCTGTGGCAGCATGTCGTGTTTTTGTGTGTGAGTCGTACGCTGTACGACTCACACAGCACCGAGTTAACGTAATGAAGTAATTCACTGAATGTTTTAAATTATAACTTTTGCAAGGAACAATATATATTCCCTGAGGATGATCGTGTGTTCGAAACATGTAGGAGCGTTTAAATGTTTTATTGTAAAAATTAGACTTCTTAAATAATATATATATATATATGTACATGTGTTGGTGTGTGTAATTAAATAATTGTTGTTAAGAGTTGCCGCTTGTTCTCCTTCGGTGTCGGGAAAATCTGTGTTCAGAACCATAATTTGGAGAGTAAATAGACATGCACAAACTGCATACGATATTTTGGATATACGTCCTGACCGTACGCATATTTTGCCAGGACTTTGACCTTCCCCGTAGACCTTGTCTATGTTAGATCCCCTAACTGTGTCAACTCCGCCTATACTACAGCACCCCATAACGTCGCCACAGCGTCGAATATCGTGTTTGCTGGCATTCCACATTATTGGTCCGGGTGTAGCAGGTCAAATAGTGTAGGCCCTAGTACATTCGCTACAAGTCGGCCTAGAATACTGTAGTCTGTGTTCAACAGTGTAATTGGTCTATACTCTACGGGTGTAGTGGGAGTGTCCTTCTGTAGTAGGCAAACACAATGCCATTTTTCTCTTTTGCCATGATCCGAACATACAAGTACATCTAGTTGTACAGCACCAACATGTCATCCTTGATACTGTCCCAGAAACCTTTATAAAATTCCAGGCAGATACCATCTCTTCCCAGAGTTTTGTTACAGGTCGCTTAACTCAACGCAGCTTATAGGTCCTCTACAATAATGGGAGCTCCTAGACTGTATCTCCATCAGAATGGCAAACACGTATGCACAGCTTCCTCCATCTGAGTAACACTTGCATCATTCGAAGAAATAGTAACATATTTGCGTCACACGAAATCAAAAAAGGTGTGTAGAAGGTCCCTTGTCGCCGTCAGTGTTACACAGTCCTTGTCCATAATGCTGGTAACCATCAGCGACTCCGGCCGTTTCGGCATATGTAGTAGGTGGAAAGACGGGTTTTCTTCCTGGAAGAAAGTAGCCTCTTTTATATCTAAGATAACTCATTGAACACGCTTTTATGTAGTCGAACTATCTTAGCTTTGAGATGGTTTGTAATGGGTGTTTTCTTGCTAGAATGTCTAGGGTCCTTAAAATATCCTACATATAAGCGCAATATAAATTTTCTTTTATCATATCTTCGAGATTTCTCACAGTCCCTTCTTGAATGAAAAGAACGCGGATGTTCCTTTTGACGTATTTCTCTCACCACCTTGTCCACTCCTGCTGAAAACGGATTCTGACTATTGCATCTTCCAGTAGTTTCCTATTCATATTCCATAGACCCCGAACTCGTTGCAATCCTCGTATCTAGTCAAAATCGACATGGATGACTTCTTGGAGTAAGATGATGTCGATCTCATGTTTGTAGACGAAGTCAGATAGCATTCGTATTCGCGTAGATGATGATATGCCATTCACCTTGAGAGTCGCTATTTTGTACGTTGCCACGAGTCATGCGTTAACGCGACTCGGATCCCAGTCCTGCTTCTGTTTCGAGTCCGAGACGCCCTAACCTCTAAACTTTTTTTGGGAGCTTTGGACTGGTCGGTTGTGAAAGTAGTAGTAGTGGAAGATGGTGCGTTCTGCTGTCTTCAAACCTACCTCTGCCTCGCCTGCCACGATCTTCAAAATTCCTTGCATCTCTAGTTCGGTAGAAGCGTCTTCATGTAACGCCTGATGTTGTACTACTTGTAAGGGGGGGGGGGAAATAATTTCCCTCCTTTTCTTCTGTACCGCCTCTCTGCCCACCACTAATCCCATCACGTCGAACTCTAGTACCATGACGAGGTGTGCAGGGATCAACGGAAGTTCCATACTGCAGCTTTCAGCCTGCATTATTATGGCAAGCTGCGGGTTGTCTTCGACTGGGCCAGTCCTCCTGTCCTTCAGGAATGGTGCACAGTGTTCCTTATAGTCTTAATCTAAGCGTTCTGGCTGTTCACTTTGCCTTTTTACTCTACTTCGTTCCCGGAACTTGCAGTACGTCCTCCGCACGGCAATATGCGCCCAAGACGCAAGGGTGGGATTGGACGCCGTGACCCGCTGTATCTGTCGCCTCGGATACAAGTCAGAAAAATGGGACCCGTGTTCTCCTTGGGTTACCCTTCATATGAAACCAGTACTCTGTGATCAGCCACATTAATATGATATATGATATGATGTGACATGACATGAGACATGTGACATGTTACAAGTGACGTGACGTGACGTGACGTGACGTGACGTGATGTGATGTGATGTGATGTGATGTGGTGTGGTGTGTTACGGTACGGTACGATACGATAGGATATATGATATATGTTATGATATGTTATGATATATGATATGATATACGATACAATATGATACGATACGATACGATACGATGTGATATGATATGATATGATATGATATGATATGATATGATATGATATGATATGATATGATATGATATATGACATGACATGACATATGACATAAGATATGATATTATATGATATGTTTACTGCAATTGGGTTTCCACACAGAGGCAGTGGTCGGCAAACTAGTAAAAAATAGAGGCAGCTATTTAAAAAGAAGAAAATATTCACAAAAAATGTAAAAACGCAGAATACACAAAATAGAAAACAATCGTGCAAATTAAAAAAAAACAAACGTAAAACGAATATGTAAAAACTTAAGTCGAGTAACTATAAAATAACAAAGAGAAACAAATAATGTCACAACATACTGCACAGAACATACCTTAAGCTACATAAATATAAATCAGTGTTAATACATTCCATTCCAGATCACCATTTCACTTCACTTCACTTCACTCCACCTCACTTCACATCATTTCGCTTCACTACACATCACTCTCCATTTTTCATTTCCCTGCACTTTTTGATGTTTGGTCACCACGCTTCAAAAACCCGTTATTTCTCCTCACTTATAATTACTTTCTTAACCATTTTTCTAAAATTACATTATTTACAGTAGGCAGTTGCTAGCGCTTCTGCAGGCACTTTGTTCCGCAGTTTGATCATTCTATTTATAAAGGAGTATTTGCCGATAAAATCAGTGTAAATATTTGGAAAAATTTTAAATAAAATAGAAAAAGTCTATTTTACTACATACAAAAATGAGATTATATACTGACTGTAAATATTTTTGCAACGATTTTGTTCTTATTCCAAAATTGACAAATTACATTAGAGTTTATACAATTTTAGTAGAAAATTCTAAATTTTTGTTCCTTGCCAACCTAGCCTGAACATTATTAATGAATTCGAAATATGTTCCTAGAGGTATTGTAACAGTTTTTAATCGTTATTATTAAACATTCGTCGTTGAATTTGTGTGTATGTAGTGTTTTGTACTATAGACATCACAAACAGACGCCAAACATCAAGCTTATAAGTATAAAGTTCGTAAACAGTGAGTTATTAAACTGAAACATACTTTGATATTTTCCATCGTGTGCCTGTGTTCATAAGCAGTGTGTTTCGAAACGTCTTTCTGCTTCCTTCGTCATTTAAATTAACAATCAAACGTTAGCAGCTAGTGCAGAATAACCTTAAAACTTTACATATTTCGCCATTGCAATGTTCAAGGTTTTACACAGAGTAAGAGGAAAATTTTGAAACTTTGTATATAATCTGGCCCAACAATCACGTCTTTAATGCATCATGAAATAGATACCGCGTGGGAAGAAAAAGGACGCATTCTGTTCATTGGCAGACTGGGAAATCAAGTGCGGTCTTATCTTGAAGTGCTTGAAAAGGCCTTTTCGAGACGGAGGGTGCACTACACTCCACTCCACTGTTTTCAGCTTCCTTCATAGAGAAGTATTTAAACTATACCAGTTTAAATTAAATCCCCTGTAACTGTAAAGTTGGCAGTCAGTCTGTGGAACCTAGAGAGTAGAGCTGTGACCTATGCCGTTATTTCTGTACTTCGCAAAATGCAGTCAGTATTCTACAAACTTATGCTTTAATAGAAAGATTTGTGTACGTTCTTTTATTCTTGAGTAACTCCATTGATCAGTACCATATAAGACAGTATAACTGCCTAATTAGTCACAAAAGTTTCCGAAGTTCATTCAACCCAAAATTTCTATCATACAGTCCAATTTCCGAACCGCATAAATCCAGTCTATATCATTTGCTCTTTATTTCTTAATGTCTGTTATGGTATTCACATCTGATTTATACTCCGGTCTTCAAAATGTCCTCTTTCTTTCTGTGTTTGTCAGTGACAGAACAGATAATCTGTTAGTAAGCTTAAATTTTTTCAGCGTGACTTCATTCTCAGTTGAGGCCACATTGAATAAGGTGTTTTGACACTCGTCATTTGCTTTACGAAACTATGTCTGTGATTTATTTGAAATAGAAATAAATATGTAACACCTCACAAATATTTGGTTTGAAGAACAACAAGCCTGCGGCTGTTGGTCAGTGCAATACTAGATACCACTCAACCAACGAAGAGGAAACCGTCATATCTTATACTGATTTTTCGAAAAATCATTCCGTCGTAACAAGCCGGCTATCTTATGGCTTCCTCTGTATTAAATTTCGATTCGTTGTTTTGAAAATATGGCGTTACACATTTTCAAGCTTACGTTGAATTTTACTAGAATTTTCAGTTGTTTATTAGATGAGATATTCTCATTTTCGTACAGGGAGATCTAATAGTGATGGAATAATAAGACAAGACAAAGGATGAAATGAAGCTTTCACAGCATTTGCTGAAAATGACATGTAATATTATGAGTGTTGCATGGTGCAAAATCCCTCGATTTCTTAGCTTTTGTATTCCAAGCGAAGGTAATCATTTCCCTCTTAGGAACAACCACGACGTGAATTCCGCTATTCTCAATAATAGTGAGAGAGGAAGGATATCCCTAGCAGGGGAAATACCAAGGTGTTTATATATTTTTATACACTGCAGAAGTTTGGAGACGAAACTTTCAATGTAAGCCCAATGTTAAAACTACGAACCATATAAAATTAAAATGAATAAATATGCTATTTGACACTTCCTTGTTACATTCAAGAAGCTTGAGATTTGTTTGACCGTGCATCTTCCTCATGAAATAAAGTGAAATGCCACCTTGATGAAACTAGGTAATTTTATTGATGTATTCTTAGCTCGACAAGTTTGGGGTACATACGTCTATCATCAGGAGCATTAGACGTTAAGTTGCAGCATATGGTTTTCTGCACAGTACACACGACTTACGCAGCGGCTCTCAAGACCACTACCCATCCAAAAACTCGGTGCAGAAAACCATACGCTGCAACTCAATATCCAAGGCTCCTGATGATGGACGTAGGCACCCGAAACATGTCGAGCTAAGAATACATTAATAAAATTACCTTGTTGCATCAAGTTGACATTTCTAGTTATTACTTTCAAGAAGATTTTTATAATACGCTTGCATATGCTTATGTGTGTATCTTTAGGGTCTGTAGTAGGAAAGAACGCATAGTCCCCTAGATATGTAGCATGCCCTGAAGAATTAATATACAAATTATTGAGTAAGAGAGGCCATTTCAAAAGTTTAAGGTGAATTAGACTGTATTAACAAAGTTCTTTATTACCAACGTTTTTTAATACCAACTGATGCACAAATGTAAAAAAGAATGTGAAAATTAGACTTATTAAGTTGGCTGTAGATAGATACGAGAAACTGCTCTTTGTTATACTGATTGAATATAGGTTATTGTGGACATTTTAATTAATTATTTTTACATTAATTAACAATCAATGGTTAATCATCTTGGATTGTATACTTGATTAACTGTGGTTATCTATTATTGTTTTATTTTATAATAGTTGCAAGTGTCACTGTAGAGGATGAATGAGAAAAACGTGCAATTCCAGTTTTTAAGTATGCTGTCTTTGTCTTTTTCAGGATGAGTGTCCTGGCATTTTCCTAGAAGCATTCTCCCAAACAATAAAGGAACTCCTTGACTCTAGTTGCGAGACCGACCAAATTACGAGCCGGGTTCAAACGCCCTACCCTCGATAGAATTCGATACTACTAGGACCTTTGTTTAATACAAAATTCCAAGATACGTTATTGTAATTGCTTACATGCTACTACTACTACCATTTTAACACTGCTACTTCTCATCTACTGTTTTTTTTTAAGATTTTGCTGTATGAACTACAAAGTTTAATATGTCGTGATAAGGATATTCGTTGGGCTGTGTCAACTTCGATAATTTTGCGGATAGAATTAAAAAAATATCTGTTTATCTCTTGACAGATCGCTTTTCCTTGAAGCACAGATAGCACTTTTGTGTCAACATGGGGAACTGTGACAATGTGAACAATAACAAACACAGTAATTCTATTAACATGAATTGCAGCCCGGCCAGTAGAAGACCCGTACATCCTAGCAGGACAAATCCTAACAACATTACACTTCATATATTACATAGTAAACTCGATAATAACAAAACTATGAGATAAAATAACATATTAATAGTTAAAAAGCTATAGAAAAAGCCTAGTGTCTTGAAAACACTACAAAAGAAGTTCAAATCTTCTATTAAATTATAATACCTAAAATAATAAACTATAACAAAGAAAAAATGAAACACCTAACACCAACAAATTGGCGAAAGCGTGGAAATAAAATACATAAAAAGTGAAAGCCCTTTCTCACCGACGACTGGAATACTGTATCTGTATAGCGGGTCGTTTGAGTTCATTTATGTTTTACTCCTGAAATGTCGTATAAGTAGTGGGAATTCATTCACAATTTAAACTGAAAAATCTGTCGAAACCAGTTTCTAACCACGGCTTTCAAACGTAGTTTCATTGGTCCTTTCTGCTATAGCACAGCCCGTGAACGATATTGAGGGGTTTTTAATTTGCTTCCTTTATGGGGTGACGGCAAAGGCAGTCATGTTAAAAAATTCTTCCATGATTCGGAAGAACCTGTATCGCGCCACTTGACGAAGAGAACCCCAGGTCTTCTGACCTAAACTAACAAGTCGCTGTGCGGAAAAACTAATTCAACTACGTTTGAGGGGATAGCAGAGTCTGAGTTGTGACTAACTCACAGAGTTTGTCGACGAAGGATTCCATGTCCGATTGCGGCAGCAACAAAGGACATTTTCCACTTCACCGTGAGAAAGTCTGTCGGTGGGTGAAGCTGACAACTGATATGCAAATAGTGCCTAGTCTGAAAATTAATGTAATATAGCTCCTCTCTCACAAATATTTTACTTCCTTACACAGAAGCAAGCATTTCTTCACTTTTCCTTTATGCTCACACAGTTCTGTTTTGAGTATGAATTACGGTTTTTAGTGTGGTCTTTTTACTCAAGGTACCATGTAAATGGGTAGAAACTCCTCACTGCAAATGCCTCCTAGTCTTCGACGCTCACCTCCCGCACTACCAGTTCCCTTATCCCAAAAGACCACAACACCAAATTTCACCGCTGCATAACCTCAAATCTCTGGGGCTTGTATGAATTCAAACGTTTCCTGTTACTACAACGTACGTCTCGGTATATGTCTCTTGTCTGCAAGGAAATGAATTTCCATACCCAATGTCAGAAACTATTATATACAAGCCACAATTAATTGTACGTGCTAGACTAAATGCCAGCTTCTTTGGTTAAATTATTACATGCTACTGCAATTATTGTAATTCAAACTTGTAGCTAATTGATGTTAACTAACTTCATATATCCTCGAAGTTACACATTACACGTCTCACGCTTAATAACTTCCGGCACAAGAGAGACACCATCTGATAACGTAAGCATATCGACCTTATTCATTCAAAATTCCCTTACATCGTTAGAATTTAGACCTACCACCATCCTGTGCCGTTGTCACGAAATCTGGGAGCCTTAACTTCCTGGAACCCTCTGGGCCTGTCCAGGTCTGTAATGGGACTGCTTTACCTTTTACCTTAGAATGTAGTAGAAAGGGCCTACGGGCACCGTGGCGTGGAGACCACGTATTATAGGAAGTTTCACAACTATGGCATACAAAATGTATTTTTTTCAGACCTGATTCTGGTTGTGATAGAAGTAGATTTTCTTTATCCATTTTATGAGATCTGGGAAAAATTTCGTTAATGATTACAGAGGTGCTTCGATTAGTGGCCCCCAAAGGTCACGTAAGTTGCTTGCTGAAAGAGTTTGAATATCATCACGTATAATTCCACTGTAATTCGCTGTTCGTTATCAAAAGCAAGAAAAGTATTTGTGAATCACAACTGTATTAACGTGGCACACAATTTTCCACTGTGTGACAAAACACTCGAGTAATGTTTACGTCTGTTAAACTGCGTGTGTTTCAGGTAATTGCAGGCATTATGGTTACTTAAGATTCAATCTTGAAATTAGATAATAACTGCAATATTAATAATGCACAGTTGTTTAGACTAATGTAATTAAAGTAGATATAAGACGTTGCGTGATATACACCTCAGTGACAAAATTTCTAATTCATTTTTATTGTAGATCTACAGTGTCTAAATCAGGATTACATAATTTTGTTGCATAAACTATAATTTGTGCAAACGGCAGACACAAAGATATCGAAACAAACGCCGAGTCTCCGGAGCTGGATACTTGCTACATCCCGAATCAAAAGAGCCTTCTAAATTTCGATTACGCATCCTGACCATTTTCTAATATCCAGAAATTCGATTTGCCCAGCAGTGTTAATATGAACCATTTCTTAGTGGGTAAATCACATTAGAGTGTAGAGTCGTGTCGCGGCGAGTAACTCTGGCTGTGAAGTACAGTGATCGTGACCTATGTCACTGACTAATGCCGTGTGTATGAGGAGGCAACAGAAATGAGAAAACTCCAGATAGGGCTGTGGGCCCGGAATACTGAATTCACGAGTGCAGAGCAATTCGTAATGACTACTTCTTGACATTGTCACCATTCCGTTTCAACAGGGGGAACTTTTAATTATTTGAACTGTAGAGACAATAAACGCTGTCATTTGTCAAGCACACGGACCTACCTGTTTAGTGACTAAAATTGTTGCTGTGCGCGGAATGATGGCTTATGGGGAAAAGAAGTATAGTTCCACTCATTGTCACACTCGGCATTTGATTTAGATGAGTGATTAATTTCACACTTGGGTTTCTTTACCCCCAGTAAAATGCAGGGTCCTTCGACCCCCAGGACCGGTGTTTACAATTTGTATAACAGGAAAATTCCTATCCTTTTTCGGCCATTGAATAATTTAACGAGTTGTGAAATTACTATAATTTCGATTTATATCACTAAGATGAATCATCTTTGGAATACCTTCCAAATTTATTTGAGAAATATGATGACACTTCTGCAGATCCTGTCGTAATACCTTATACTTGATACTGCACCAAAACCATCGGATGGTTAGAGAATTTGATGGGAAAGAAAATTTAATGGAGGTACATTTCCTTATATTCTGGTTACAAGTTTTAATAAGCCTTACTAGTTATCTGCTTTCATTATAAATTTGCACTGTAATAATTCATATATCATAGTTCCGTGTACCAAGCAAGAACATAATATGACGTATTGATTCATAAAGTGTCATAAGTTACAATACGGAAGTAGTGATTTGTCTCATGCTACAATGGAAAATATAATTATAAGTTTTCATAAAAGTGGGAATTTGTTATGTTTAAGAACATTTGCAGGATAAAGATCAGTCTTTCTCAAATTTATGTTTTGTGTTCATATTGTTCTTGGCTTTTCCTTTATTCTTCGTTTAGGTGGAACAAATCTGGTTTTCCGTGCCCTAAAACGGCTTTATTTATAGGTAAATTAATCCCAGCATGTGCCATAAAGAAACATATAGTAATCATAGCTATATTTCTAGTCACTCTAGCCTCAACACTACATGCAGCTGAGTGGTCAGTTTCTCACTCCTGCACATATACCTCTGGCAAAACGTCTCTTCTTCGTTGTCTGCCAAGGGTTTGGTGGGTCCGATATCCGGTCTAGAGGTTATGAAGGTAGAGGAAATTTGCCTTTGGTGCGAACCGAACGACGAATTCTCAGTCGAGCAGCTGGTAGTATAGTCACTGTATCTTATATTCTAAAGCGACCTGACGTTCCAAATTTATGTAGTATTAAATATTACTCTAAGTCTGAGAACTTTTGCTGTCCCTTTCGTACTGCGGCAAAGTTTGTATTTGTATTACGCAACTGGTGAATTTAGATTTAACACAGTAACATACATCGAAAAAGAGTGCGGGCTGTCGTAATATTAGAAGATAAATACGAGTATAAACGTACATGCACTAACTGCTGACATGTGGTTAAAAAAGGAATTTTTTTTCCATAACGGATATAAGAAAATATCAATTTATAATAGAGAAATCATGAAAATCTATCATACAAGTCTCCATTCATTGCATTTTGCTTATAGTAATTGTACCTTTAATATATCAACAAAATGCACTTATAAAATACAATACTTGTATTATTATCAACACTCTCCCATATGTTTCGGCGCTTATTGCACCATCTTCAGGGAGAACTCTATCGTATGCTCAAAATTATTGTTACAATGATTGATTACAGATATTAAGTTATATTATATACGGTTTTACAATTTTATATAGAATTATTTGAAAACTCATATTTGATTCAACACAAAAATTAAAACGGTAAAAATCCTTGTGTACAACGCTTTGTTTACACACGTTCACCCTGAAGATGGTGGAGTCAGCGCCGAAACATGTAGGTGAGTGTTGATAATAATATATGTATTTTATTGTATATATGCATTTTTGGCATATTAAAGATATAATTTCTAAGTGAAAATCTAATTTCTTTGAACCTGAAAGAAGAAAGAATGAAGATCTGTAACATTTTATGATGATGAGCTTCTTAAATTATATTCTTCGACAGTGTTACCAGGTGATCAAGTACAGAATGAGATATTGAAGAATATGACACTCATGGAGAGAAGATAAATTCACACAGAATTTTTGTTGATAAACATTACAGGAAAAGAGGGAATAAAGCTTCTGTGGAAGCATATTATTAAAATACGTCTTAAACAAATAGGATTTTATTATGTCGATCGTTGTGGCTGGGTGTTACGCAAAAAGTAACGAATAATCGAGTTCCATAAAGTATGGGGGAAATTTTTACGTTACGTAAATCTCTTAGATTCTCAAGAAAAACTCTGTTCTTTATTTTGTTAATCTGTTAGTCCCGCAGAAAAAGAGTTAAAATAAAAACCGATTTCAAAGTATAAGAGTTCTTAGAGATGGGCCACCCTAATTGTAACAAATATGAATGACACTTTGTGAAATTTCGTTGGCTACCTTGTCCAAATCTGTGGCACGATAACACTAGCATTTCTCCTTACATTCTTCACCGCACTACTTTTATTTTTACCTCCCCATCCCAGTGGACCCTACCGAATCGAAGTGCTGATACCTACTTGGCACCTGAAGAACACGAATTGTTCGAACTTTGATAGAGTCGAAAGAAAACGGGCAGTGATGGCGTCTCCTGATGGCCTCTGTGCCAAGTATTATTTTCTTAGTGACAAATAGAACACACTTCTATCTAGACAATATGGTTTCCGATTACAATCCATGCTTGCGTCAGAGTGATTTTGGTTTTACGTAAAATGATTATCGTCTTACGTTACGAAGTTAAATACAAGAAGGAAGGTTACTTCCAGAATATTTCTCCGAAGGCAAAGTTTTCTCTCAGTTGAGGAATAAAAATAACTTTCAATATCGCTCCAAAACATTTTCACTTGTAAGCAGCAGGTCTCTGTTTAAAACTTCCCTATTTGTTTTCTCTTTAAAAATTCTCTTTACGCAGAACAACTCGTCGCCTAACTCGGTTTTGCCCAGACCGAATTTGACTATACGTGATTGAAAATATTTACGTGTATGCATAAAAAATTTGCAAACATTTAAAGACCAAAATTAGTTGTACATTAAGGGATATGTGGGACCTATGAGCATCCGCAACATATTTGTCCCATAATTCTGGACAACGTGATTTCTCCCAGCACTCTATTATCACCCACCCTCTATCTCAGGGCGGCGAGAGATCACTGTATAATAATGGCTACAAATACCATCTAGATTACACTCAACCGACAATATAGCACTTCACAATTCACTGTTACTGTAAAAGACATTCCAGTTTATGAGGACCGGTGTTTCTCTGCCGCATATTTCATGCATAATATTGTACTTCTTACACGACGTACTTATCAGGAATTTTACGATCATAATTATTGGTATTCGTTATAGTATATTACGTCAGAGACAATATGGAATACATGAATGTGTAAGTGATCCAGCGACTGAGTAAATAAGTGAATATATATATGAGTGGTTAGTGAAAAATCAGTAGGTCACTGTAGTGAAATGTGTTAACTTTTCTCAGGTTTTCCACGATTTTACTGAAAATTAACAAACGAATGCCTGGGTAGTACTCCCAAATATGTCTTCATTGATAGCTTCCTAATTCTTCCACAACCAACGTGCATAAAAGCCCTAGCAACTCATTTGATATAATGTTGCAACGAACGTATGTGAAAGGATATTTTTCTCACAACAGAGGAATAACTTGCCGGTAGAAAGCCTCATCACACAAGACGTAAAAATAAAACAAACGGCTTCGCTTAACAGATAGACATTCCTTTGTCAATACCGACTTATCTACTGTCGTTACTGCAAAAGTATTTATTTATCTGTTTTGTGTACGTAGACTTATGTTGTTTCTTTTAGTTCACTCTGTTGGTACGATGCGTGTTATTTGGCATCCCAGGGAGAAATGAGGGTTCTAACCTGACACTGAAATGACATTATTTTCGCGTTAAATACAAAAATTAAATTAAGAACTTGTTATTGACAGAATTTTATCGAAATGTTGAGCCAAATCCCTAATTTACTTAAAGAATCGACTGAATTTAATTACTCGTACATAATTTTATATATATATATTTTTTTTAATTTTGTTCTGAAAGAAAGCGTATCGACTTAGAAAAATTCTGACTGTCCTTCTCCTCACTACGACACAATTAATTGTCCGATTCGTGACGGGAATGTGGCACATACTGTTGGGCTACTGGAGAGAGACTAAATGGGAAGGGAATTACAGGGTTCGGCACTTAACGCAGAAGTGTCTAGACGTTTCTTAAACTGCCTTATACAGAAAATATAAATACGCGTAGCTATAAATTACGAGTATGACTGTTAAGTAATTTTCACGGCCAAAATGTTGATAAAAATGCATCGTTAACTATTTGCTTCATAGTTTCAAATGTTCCGTAAATTCCTTATTCCTGTACACAATACGTCTGTGCTCTTCCTTTCGCCATCGTACTGATCTTAGCAAACTGTTCGTGGTATAATTTATCAACGAATTTATATTCTTATATCAACACCATAGCGGTGTAAAATGTGCTACATCTCGTTCTTTCTTTTTGTGGCGTGCTCCTATGTTAGAGAAGTCTTCGTGTGTCTATGAGTGTGCATAAGAACAAGAAACTCTTAATATGTTTGTGTGAGTAGTTATGACAGGATTTGCTATAAATATTTAAGGTGTTTCAGTTTAGAGACGGACAGTAATACAGACCACATTATAATGCATAAATACCTAACATGCAGATGTTTTTCCGTGCGGACGAGCGTCCCATTTCTGCTCTGTTTATGTGCAAACCTATCACTCATTCGAACAGGAAATTCAGGAAAATAAATTTATTTTTTCGTGTGATTTAAATTATATGCAGTAAAATAGAAACCTGATCATGCGGACAGTTTATTTTACCGCGGATCCTATCAAAAGCGCTGTAGTCACTCGCTGTTGTTATGATGTGTTGAGGAGTGAATATGTTATAGTTCAGAAGTTCACTAACGCACGCATTTCCTAAGTTCTTAATACCTGATTTTTTTTTATATGGATGTTTAATCAAGTGTTCAGTTCTCGCATTGCAGCAGGTTTCTTATCTCGAAAAAATTGAAGTTAACAGTTTAGGATAGTGCAAAACCAGGGGCTTAATTTTAACATCTCATTTCATATTCGTGTAAATGAAGTGTGATTTTGGAAAAAAAAATAACTGGTATTATTATTTTAATTACATTTGCTGGACTTTCCAGATTTATTGTTGTAAACAATATGCGATTGTAGACACACTTGGACACAGATGAGGTAATTTCATGAGCCTGATGAACTAAATAGACTATCAATTTCCAATTCTTGAAAGGTAATTGTGTTAGTTCTTAAGAGCTCTTGGTTGTTCAGGATGGTTAAAAATGCGCTTTATTAAATTTTTTGGTTGTTTCTTCCCAAGAAATTGACCTATACAAATAAAAAAAATCTTGAACCTAAAATCCGCAGATTGACTACTATTCGATATATTATACTGTGGCTAAGTTGGAAGCGTTTGTAGCACGTCGCCATTGCTTCAAAATTTCCAGGAACTCAAGATTATCGTTTGAGTTGCTTACAAATATTTCTAATTCACAGGTTATTTTACGTCGAATATAACAAGATACAATGCATAACCTTTGAACTAATCACGGGCGAATTTATATTTTAAAGTACGAAACTACACACGCAATTAAAACCAAAAATGGTGTTTGGGACGGAAATGCGAATAATATAAAAAAACCAGTGCCTTAATAATTGTACATCGGCGTGACATACATTGTTACTGTACATACTTCAGATAGTACGGAATAAATTTAGAGTTTGTTTGAGGTCCTTTAATAGTCCTGTGATAAAAAAAGAGAAAAAATAAAATTTAAATTTTCTCTGTAAATTGGATAACATAAATAAATATTTGTTTTCTACTTCCTACGAAGTCGTTATTTTAAAGCTGCAATTATGTGCATTTTTTGTTTGCTTCATTAAGCAACTAAAGTAAGAGATTACTTTTAAAGGCTATTTGATTTCCGTATTTTAATGGCTGTTTTTCGACCTAAACTAGACACCTGGATTTGCCCACAGTGTCTTGCTTAGCCATCAGCGGAAGGTGAAATTATTCCGTTGAACGATTCCCTTCTCTCTTCCTTCCTAATAGCAGTTTACTTTTAAAAAATTCATTCTCTTTCCTTAAAAGGCCCACATCCACAAGTTCTTAAATTCTGCTGTTTGAAAACGACGTAAGAAAAAATCCATTATGCTGAGATGAATTTCAATGGCTCTCTAAAAGATTCTGAATTCAGTGAACTTAGTTATCTGTAGAGTCGACTCATTCATCTTTCTACAGCAAAGCGCGAAACTTTGACACCACAAAATACCGCCGTATTTCAACTCGCCCTTTCACAAAACATTTCCCCAAATTCCACATTGATTCTTTTCCTCTATTTCTTTCACAGACTTTTAAAATGGCTATTCTACAAAATAATTCGTTATGAAAATCCTGTGTATCTCCATCCTAAATATGCACACAGGTTGTCGTTAGATTTTTCGCCACTTAGTACTCTAAATTATCTGCATTAAAAGGATGGAAAATTATAAATCCATAATTACAGAATTGAGAATGTCGACAAATATAAACAGGAATTTCAGGAAAATGTACTTTGAGTAAAAGAAGATTAAAATACAAGGGATTAAGAGTGCCAAAACTAGTATATCTTTTGTGAGTCTGTTTTATTTCTATATCTATATCTACAAAAAATTCTTTCTCTAGAAGTATTTCGAATTCGATAGCTACCAGTTCACGTCAGAAAGAAGTTGACGAAATTCGCTTAATGATAGAACAGAATGTATAGAACATATTTTAAAAATGGTCTTGCGTTTTCTCTTTATATACTGGGACCTACTCTTTCAGGAATGAAGACCTAAAGAATTGTTTATGGGTCCAGGATATTTTTGCAGAAAAGTAGTTGAGTTGTGGAGAAATTTGTTCGCAGTTCCGCGTTTCTCTTCACCATATACGTTTCCAGTTTCCTTTGTGTATTAACTTTGTTGCAAATTCTGGTAATATTTGTTAGTTCTTGCAGTACAATCTGGACATATAAATAATAACTGAAACGTATTATCTAATTTTCGTCGGCTTATTCACAACCAATGTTTTATGTGCAATATATTGTAGCAACACTAAATGCAACTTTTAAGTGTATTATTACCTTTCGTTATATATAATCATATTTTGACGTAAGCAAATATTAGAATTTATATGTGTGTATATATATGTATATATATACGCTTTGATATAACAAATTGAACACCCTGTATTGTAGTCATGAATAACTTGTTACAGAACTAATATATTTTGTAGCTAGCACAATAAAACAATAAACCCAAACAAAATAACAAAAATAAAATTAAAAATAACAACCACCTTGTCAACGTTACTGCTGTCTGAAAATATATGTACATACGTAGGACCTTGGAAGAACGAAACCCATATCACTATTAGTATCAGTACAGACGAAACAATTGTCACTAAGTGTTTTAACTGTCGTTAGAAATAATCGGATAGAGTTGTTTGCACATACTAAAAATTTGACAGTCTAATTTTTATTGATAAATTTAAAATTTTAGAAACCGCACATAGGTTCACATATGACCATCTGTCTTCTTTTTTAATTAATTAATTTTAATTTTTTATACTTCTATGTACTCGTGAATGTAAATCCACATAGTAATATTTAAAACAAAATAAGAAGAAAATTTAAAAATTTCAAACGAATTTCGCTGAACCTAAAAGAATAAGCCTGATAAACTGAATATGACCGCAAAAAGAATATATCAATATTATTATGTGGCGTATAAAAATATATTATTTTATTATGCTCACACTATATCAGGTGTACCAACAAGTGAAAAATGTGTTTGTGTGGTTATTATTAACACGACGACGTAATGCTCTTTATGTTCAGGCAAAGAAGTTATCCAACATATACGTTTGGGTTGTTTAGAAAATAGAAAATTGTGAACGGAACTTCTGTGTGAAAAGTGTTTAAATATGAACGAGTACGTAGTTCGGTATATAGAATTAGCCGGTGCTAAATTATTAAAATATTAACTGGTGGTGTAAATGTAAAGTGATCCCGTTACAGGCCCGGTGTGGCCCAGAGGGTGTGTAGAGGTATAGCTCTATTCTTCCATGACTGCGGCACTAGAAGGGGGTGAGTGGTCAGCAGCACGCCCCGGCCTCACTTTACCCCCGGGAAAGATCCGGTACCCATTGTACAGGAGGCTGGGTGGGCCCCATGGCCGGTCTGAAGGGGCGGAAAATCTCGTCACCACCGGGATTCGATCCCAGACTGTCCAGCCCTTAGTCAGTCGCTATATAACTGGTGTTGTAGGCATTATAAGTGTCGTTGTAGAAGTAAATGCAGAGCTGATTCATGTGATGGGAATTTCCTAGTTTGACAAATTTTACATTTGTTCATATTAGTAGTACTGCCCTTTTCTGACGGTACCCAGCACGTCGTGTTGTTTATCATAACAATTGCTTGTTGATGGATTATGTGTGAAAAAAATATATATATATACTTTTAACATTTAGTGCTTTTGTTGGTATTACGTAGTGATATGTGTAGGAGTTTTTAGCCTTGATGCTTACACAAAGTCTCAGCAGTAAGTGGCCTCATTAAGCACGTTTTCAGCTACAGTTTATCTAGATTTCCGCACGTAGATGCCTGCGATCTGAAGACAAACAGTTTGACAGTAGGTGCGTGGCTGATATGCAATACTGAGTTACATAACATGTATCAGTGTGCCAGTAACTCAAGCCCCATGAATGTAAGGTGCACATAAATTTAAAACTAATAGTTTAACAAAAAGAATGCAAGAACATGAAGGAAAATAGGCCCTAATATGCCATAAACGATTTTGCAATTTTCTAAGACTGGTCTATGTTTTGGTGATACATTAATGAATGAATTAATTAATTAGTTAATTTAGAATTGGTAAGATCACTCTGGCAGTGGACGCCAAACTACTCGCTGTAAAACTTGTCCCTGCGCCACGTTTTCTACCAAAACTCTCACTTGCAATCTACGGGTACTGAACTCGACCTTCGGGGAGACAGAAGAAATTATGCTCCAATATGTATTGTGTACTGTCCTGTCTATATGAGTTTGTTGTACAGGTTGGAATACCAAACAGTTGTTCGAATTTCGGCAGGAACAATTATTGTTTCTCTCCTGCAAAACTTCGCGGTAGAGAAGTAGACATAGAGAGTAGCAACAGAGTGAACCATCTGGTGCTCCCGGGGTGTGAAATGGCAGAGGAATGACGATTATCAATTACCCTCTTCAGCGCCGAAGTTACGAAAACTACAGTTATACTAGACCGCCATTTGCCCGAAGTACCTTCATATAAAATGTCAAACTCCAATTTACTTAGTAATTGGCACTGGGGCTCACCCAGACTACCATTCACTGGACACTAGGGTCTCTTTTCTCTAAAGCAAAGAAACAAAGGTTCTCACCACACTATTTATTACGGAGTTTGACAATGCCCGTATCCATACCTCTATGTGTTTCATGGCACGTTATTGGAGTAACCGCAAAGACAAATTTGTCTATACTGCGCTCTGCTCTTTATAATATTTATCCCACAAGCGAACGTCATGTTTTATACAAACGATCATGGAAAATTGGGAAAAATAAGAGGAAGCAAGAAAAGTGAACGATGTCATTTACTTTTGTTCGGCTTGTATTAAATTAGGCTTGAATTTGTTGGTCACCCATTTGTACGTAGCAAATCGATTAGAGTCCAATGACAGGAATCGAATTGGACACTGGCTCAATAGACTTGTAATGTGGAAGTACACAAAGAAGCCCTTTCAGCTGGTAATCAAAGACTGAATGTACTTGTTCAGGACAAATCTCGTGCTTGAAATAAATTGGACATGTACGATTTTCAACAACACCTACATTTATGTGTCGAAATTTTACACATACTTTAAATTTCTATTTTTATCTCCATGTGACACAGAAATTCAGTCAGACAGTCTGGAAGATCAAGTGTTTTTATCTCTATATTATGTCCAGACCATCTCTGGAGCCCTCCAGTTTCCTTCTCATTGTTTATTAATGGAAGCACTCAGATCGTGAATCTAGCTACCTGCTTCTCTCCCCATAATCTGTAGAGCTAAACGCCATCATTCCTATAAAACTTCGTAGCGTTCCGTTATTAGGTACACATAGAACGTTGCTTCTATTTATTTGTCGTGCTCAAGCACAAAAAATACATTACTTATTACACAGTCCAAATGTTCTTGTGCTTAGGACACACTCTGCAAACAAATCTCTCAGTAGATATGAGTCTAGTACCACGCATTAGAATTGATGATTTGGAAGCGACTAGTTACATCCAATTAAACGGCCGCAGACATCTAGTGGAGAGGAGGTGTGATGGACCCCACAGCCTGTATGAACTTTGTGTGCTAATACTTACCCCTGTTTGTGATATAAATTCGTTTCCTCGCTTTTTCCAGCCCTTAGCCCGGCTGCTGCTTTTCGGGTGTTTGCTGAATCTGCAGTAAACACGACCGACCGCAGAAGTCGTGTCTTCGTCCTTTCAGACTGTAATGAGCTTTTAAATGAAAGCTACTGAAGAACGAAGCTAAACACTCAATTCCATCTACTTTGTAAGTCTCGGCTCCGATAATTTGGCCTCAGCGGTGCTGTGTTGATGGAAAGTAGAAAGGTCAATTTTATCTTTCTAAAAAAAAAATGCCGGAACTGCATGAACACGTACAATTATTTCGGTTAGAATTTGTTATTATTTGAACTCTCTATCAGCCATGATTTCGAAGTGTTCAATAGAAACATCTACTGGCGTATTTAAGTTCAAAGTCATCTTGTAGTCAAGGCTTCAACATTCGAAATGCCAGGTGGATGAGAAAAGCGAAGTAAAGACTTGCAGTGCGGTTGATGGTGTTGCCTTGTGATGAAAAATTACATTTTTCTTCCACTTTCGTGGGGTGGGTGTATGGTGTGGGAAGAGCGGACTTGAAGGAAAGGTTTCTAGTGGAATGGGTAAACTCTCTATGTCAATAGCTCTCCAATATGTCAACTAAAGTGCTGTAGCTTCCAGAAAATGGGAGGTTCTTTGCTTCATTCCATGCTTTGCCTCTTTGATTTCTATCTTTTTTCTGTACACTTCAAATTATTTTTCTCTCCTTCACACATCCCTTTATACGAAACCAGGAAAATATTTTCTGCATAAGAGGAAAGCAAACGACCCTCGTGAATTTTTATTTTGGACAGAGAATAAATTAGCCGATTGGAAAATACTTTAAACTGTTAGTTCTGATCAAGAGTTTTGAATATTCTTGGTTTTTTCACCGTTAGTACTAATTTTTATATAAATGCACAAATAGAGCCTACCCTACCAGCTGTAAATGTTTTAATTTATAAACCTACCAGTAGGCTACGGTTCGGGAATCGAGTCCCGGTGGGGGGGCGCGAGAGTTTCCGCACCCGAGACCGGCCCTGGGGCCCACCCAACCTCTTGTACGAAGGGCACCGGTTCCCTTTCTTAGGGGTAAAGTGGTCAGGGCGTGGCGTTGATCACCCACCCACATCTAACGCTGAGGTTAAAGAAGGAGTGGAGCAATACCTCTACTCCCCTTCTGGGCCTTCGTGGCCTGTTCTAGGGTGAACTTTACCTTTACTTTTACCTTTAACTTTACCAGTAAGCTACATTCACTTATTTCAAAGCTTTACATTAAATTAACTATGTCTATTTACAAACATTTCTTTGTCTAAATACGGCATTTCGTGTCTTACCTTCGTGCGTTCTATTGTTTTTTGTTTCTCAGCGTATGGAACTGTAAAGTTTCTTTTCACGACTGGTTGTTGTATCCAGGGATTATATACTTCCCGCATGTCACGCGACTTAAGGTTATTGTAAAGTATAGCGATAGGAAAAGTAGCTCTTTTTAAATATTAGATTGTATAGCAAATAGTATTTATTATTTTCACTAATGTATAGAATTAATCATTTTTTCACCTACCACGATCTAAATTACGACAAATTAACATCAGAAATGCACAATGAACGAGAATATGCACTTTACTGTGACCAGTATTCGAAAGAATTGATGGAAGCAATAAATTCTGCCGAGAATTTTGCCGAGTATTTAATATTTCCGTAAAAAACTGTGGATAGTTTTGTCGCGTTTCGTAAATGGTGGCACACAGAAAAAGTAAGTCAAAAAAAAGGTAATTTCGTTTTTGAGATAGATTATTCAAATGAACACGCTGAATAGAAGAGAAGCTGTATTAAAGACTGACTGTTTCGATTTGGTGTTTTGTATTGTTGAATGAAAAGTAAAGACAGTTTGGCGAAATAGAGGAATAAATTACTCCTGGTAGATTTTCCAGCTAATAACTTGAATGCAGCGGCATTAAAAATGTCAATTTTTTCAATACTAAATGCAATACTATTCGTAGGAATCGGGACAGAACAGTCGCTACGGTAACTACGCTCAGGGCAGTACGAATTGAGGCAAAGGCAATAGAATTTTATCGTCTCCAAAACTTATGGATCTGGTCAGGGCCCACCAGCCCCCTATTCAGTGCTCACTTTTGGCTCTTCTTTCGAGAGTAAATCGACCTGGAAAGAAACTTGACCACTTACACATATCTAGCGCCATACTTAAGAATAACTGGAGCCAATGTGCTCTTTTGGCATGCGCAGGGATTAAGTTACCTTGACATTTTAAAATTAAAATACAAAGTGTATTCTTATTCTCAGCAGTATTATGAAAATCTGAACCTACGGTTACTTACAAGGAGACTTAGTAACCAATTTCATCAATATCAATCCAAAATGTCTCCACTTGAAACATGCGGCAAAGTTACAGGTGCAATCTCCTCCACAATCAATAATTCTCTTCTTTAGTGCACATAAGACATTATAACTCACAATAATCTCGCGTTGTCCCAAGCTTTCTACGCGGGTAAATGAGGTCTGCGTCCTTTTGGAATTTTACGCAGTGTAGAATGGTGTTACATAGGTCTAAAAGAATTTCCAGTTACATCCAACACATTTTTTATGAATACATTTATTAAATGGCGACTATTTTCGGACCTAAGCTTGGGCCATCATTAGGTCAAAATAATACAAGAAAGTGAATGTCTACAGATACTTAAAAACATTAAGCAGAGGATTTCTTTTGGAATAAGGTACATTAAAAACGTGTTCCAAAAATGCAACTTAAAAAGAGTATAAAAATACAGAAGCCCCGAAGATATGTTAAAAATAACGATTTTGGTGTATAATACTCTAAAAATAATTATTTATACCAATTCCAAGAAATTAGAAAATAAATATGCAGTTTGTCAACTGTGTAGAATATGAATACTTGTATTAAGACGCCAACAGTATACTTTGTGTGGTGCAAGTCACCGGCCTTTTATGGAAAGTTCAGAATTTGTTACTTTTTTTATAAAAACTGGATATGACTTTAGTGTAGAAGATTCAGAATGTAGATGGAATAAAATTCTTGCAGATTCATCTAAATTCTAACGACTTTCCATTCTTATTTTGTATTCTTATCTGTTAATTTCTTACTGATCAAATTTCAAGATTCTCATTCTATCGTAAAACTGGAAAGTCGTTAACATATGTATGAATCTGCAAGAACTTTTTTCATTTCCAATGTAATTACCCTACAATGAATTAACATCCCATTTTTATGAAGTAACAACAAATTCGGGACCTTTCATAAAAGGCCCGTGGCATGCACCACGCAAACTGTATTGTTATCTTATTAATATTCTTATTAAGTATCGAAAGAGTTGACATAAGAAATATTTAGATTTTGAATTCCTTAGAATTGTTATTAATAAATATTTTAAAACTAAAACAAAAATATTTATTTTTAATAAATTTTCGGGGCTTTCAATTTTTACATTGATTTTACCTTGCATTCTTCGCATTGTATGTAATGTGTTTAGCATGGACTACTACCCTGACCGAGGTTTTCCGTGCTTTCCCTCGGTTGTAAGGCAAATGCTAGGGTATTCCTCTCAAAGACGGGGCACGGTCCGCATCCTGACTTC
>Ga0136643_10000668_pt1 | contig 38598 bp, 30 predicted proteins | sample TergutLab28metaG_FD_96883 | JGI IMG/M metagenome (GOLD analysis project Ga0136643, IMG submission 96883) | Labiotermes labralis P1 segment gut microbial communities from Petit-Saut dam, French Guiana - Lab288 P1 (version 3) (version 3) | ecosystem: Host-associated > Arthropoda: Insects >...
GAATCAGATCTGAATCCAAACTGTTCCTGTGCTAAAATACTATGCTTATTTAAATGGTCTTGAAGCTGTTTATATAAAACTTTTTCTAGTACTTTTGAAAAAGAACTTAAAATGGATATAGGTGAACATTAATGAACATTTGAAATTCTCATAGTTACTTCAAACGAAATTTGCTAATTACTGTTTGTTAATAATCAGCTAATATAGTTCTTTTGCTGTTTAGGCAAGGATGTCGTTATATTTTGACTCAAAGGTACAGAGTCCAGATCCAGGATGTATCAATATCAACTTGGAATGGCATGAGAAACATCCTCTTTTAGCAGTTTCGTCATACAGCCAGGACAGAGGAGGTTTTGTCACCATTTATGATGATCTGGTATTTACTTTTTGTTGTCAATTTTGAAAATGAATTATGTAATAGAAATTACTTCTTTGTAGTGCATCAGATTTGTGTTGTTTTTTATATATCTACCTCATTAATTTGGTGCACAGACAAGCAGTTATAAAAGATGATCTGTAAGTTAGAATCTACCTGTAGACGTTAGTTATAGTTTGAAGACTGGAAATACTGGAATGGGTACATTTTGTGTTGTGGCACTTAAAATTACCAATGGTTTTCTTTAAGTTTTACCAAGTTATTGTAAAGTGGCAATAATAAAGTCCCCATGTCAAGCTTAAGCAATGTATCTGGGAAGTGTATGGGCCACATGTATGGTCATACGCCATCTAGGCTGTAGTATGGATATGCATGGCTGAAAATCAGAACTGCCTGACAACTTGTAATGGCAGCCTGCCATACAGATTTCATCCAAAGCTGTGAACTGATATATAATGTGTGTGCACAAGTCCATTTATGGCATTATATAAAGTCTTTGTTATGTTACAGCATGCATAAAAATCAAAACTGCCCAATAAGTTTTGGTGGAAGCCTTGTGTAACAGAATTTAACACAATATAATATGGTTTAAGAGCTGCATTAAGAAGTAATTTTTGGCTTTGCATAAACTAGACTTTATTATGGATTAGTATGGCTAAAAGTCAGAATCTTAGTGGCATTTAATGAAAATATCTCGTATAACATTTGAGCAAAATCTGAAAACAGTGTATGGAATATATTGAAGAGTCCATTTATGGCCCTATGTACACTGTGCTTTATTACATTTGTATGTTACAATGTATTGTTTTTATCCCAGGGAGACCCCCTGCCAGATGTAGTGTGGCCGCAGCACACGGTAGCCCAGGTGACTGGACTGGCATGGCATCCGACAAAGAAACTTCTTGTAACAGGCTGGGAAAATGGGGAGTTGCGAGTCTGGGCAGGGGATCCAGAATTCATATCAGTGCAGTCTGTTCATCAGGCACCAATTACAATACTGCGGTGGAGTAATCTTGGTGGACGCCTTGTGTCAGGAGATGCCGTACGTGTTGTAACACACCTCCCAGTTTTGTGATAGGAGAAGTTAAACCACAGCAGAATTAGTTAAATTAAAACAAGTGTCTGGAATGACTTCTGAGTCTTCTCTGATCAGATGTAGTTTTAAGCTACAGACGTAGTACCGAAATTAATACTTATGTATATATGTATTTGGAATTTTCAAGACTAAATGACAACAATTTTTTTTGTTACCATGGTCATATATTTTTTTATATGAGAAAATTTGGTAGTTCAACTCCCTGAAAAAATTTCTGTTGAATTTAATTATGGGCTTCTTTCACTGCACATTCCTTGTTCAGTAGGCTAGCTCATGTACTTTACCTATAAGTTCTACATGGAAGTAATATGCAATAACATTGACAGCAGTTATGTACAGTAGAGTTCCTTGCATTGAGCACACATGAGACTACACAGATGCCAGATTGTCAGACAGTACCTATACCTTACAGGTAATTTTTGTTACTTCCCTCAAAAAATGTGTACTTGTCAGTTATTTCTGTTTAATCATAAACAGACTTAGCTTTTTCAATTATTATAGGCCCAGTCACCAGTTTTCATTCTGAACACGTTACTGGAAACCACTTACACAACAACTTGTTCAATTGTGCTTTTTTGGGCTCTTTCAGTGTCACATGAAAATGCACCTCATACTCTCATTTAATTCCATAAAAAATGTAATTGGTCCTTCTGTTTCATTATCTCATAGATAGGTGATGATCCAATGTTGTATGATGCTGTAACCCCTCTTTGGCTTTCACCACTTTTAAGCCTCCAAATTGTTTCAAGTTTCTGAAGAATCATTAATGTTACTTGTTTCCTCTTGCTAGCAGCACCTTGCTTATTCATCTTCAGATCTTCATAAATAATTATAACTTGATGAGCTCAATCATTTCCAAATAACCCAAGATATAGTCACAGAATAAGGATGTGTAGTTCATATGAGTTCTGATTGGAACACTTCATTTTGTGTGTATCTCTTGTGATATCTTTCCCATAGGCTGGAACTCTTGTTGGTTCGAAAGCGGATGCTCGTGGTCACATTCTGACAGTCTTCCACCATGAGCTGAAGGATCCATTAACGCACATTGCATTCCGACAGAATCCAAAGCGCTCGCCTCAAGGGTTAGACATAAAGTAAGTTAATATTTTCGGAGTTATGTTCTGGTTGATGTTTTAATTCTGGCTGCTTATTTGTGCCTTAAGGAATTATGGCAGGAGGTAACAGGGACTCTTTATGTCTGTCTGAAAACAATAAGGATGTGAATGATGCACTGACTTATTCACAGATCTGTTAGCTTGAATTTGACATGCGTCTTTTATCCTCACTCTGTGTTAGCAAACTGAATTATATTCACAACACATTTTGCATGACACTGACTGTTTATAAAATAACAGGACACTGTAAGTATAAATTTTATTTGCCATTTGCACACAGTGATAATTTTATGAAATAAGATCACCATCAAGACTACTAAGTGTTTAGTTCATGATATTCTGTGAGCAGTTGTTAAGTTATTCAGCTGATGAAGACATTTATTTGCATTTGTTGAACCCACAACTTATTAGCAAGTTCATTAAAAAATTTCAGTCATATTTAGAAGTACCTTGGGTCTTTATGATTTAGTAAGTATGCACATAAGTTTTGTTTTAGTCCTGGTATTATGCCCTGATTGTTGATCCATATCTATGACAGAAATTTTCAAGTCTCAGGTTTCTTCTGCAGTCAGGGCACCACTGCAGAACATTGCTGTCCCTGTCAGATGAAAATACTGCACATTTAATGGGACAGCATTGTCCCATTTTTATGCTTAAGGTTAAGTGTTATCAATGTGCACCAAGGGATCCAGATGCTACAGCAGTGTTGCCATTTTCATCCCTGGCTAGACACTGATGATAGAGGTGGTGTAGCATCTCAAATATTGTATTTAGATATTGTTTATTTAACCATGTAGTCAGTAGCTTAGACTGTATGGTATGAAATGTTGGGATGAAAGTGCATGATCAGTTGGAAAGGATATGAAAGGAGAGATCATTGCCTTATTTGAAGAACTATCCCAAGATCTGCCTGGTGGGACTGAATAAAACCCACAAAGCTCAGGATAGTCATTGTTCTGGCTGAGATTTAAACCAGGCATATTTAACTGTAAGTCAGAGATGTCACTGCTTGCGTCAGGAGACATGGTTCTGTAGAAATCTCCAATCTCATTCTCAACCTGTTTGTAGGATATCCCTCTTAAAAAAAATGGTTGAGGCTGTCATGAACGGATGACAGTGGAATAGCCATTACGTCAGTGCTGTTGGAAATGCAGACACACAGAAGCTCAAAAGTAGCAACACTGGTACTGAAATAGCCAATTATTGGCTAATTAATAAATGAGTGGTGAGGATAAAATTGTGTCTGTGCTAAAGCATTATCTAATAAATATGAAGTAAGGGGTGAGGGGGGAGTAAAGCTCCACACATTCAGAACATTGGAAGTGGATAGAGCTTCATGATTTTTGCTCTTCGTTGAATATTATGGTTGTGATTGGATTGGTAGGCATGCAGCTTGCATGGTTTTGGTTGGGAAACCTAAACTAGAGAGTCAACTTTGAAGAACTAGGCATAGGTGGAAGAATCATACTAAAATGGGTATTAAGAAATAGGATGGGTTAGCATGTACTGGATTTATCTGGCTGAGGACAGGGGCATGTAGTGGATTTCTGTGAAGGTAGCAATGCACCTTTGGGTTTTTTGAGATGCAGGGCATGTGTTCATTGGCTGAGGACGTGCTAACTTGTCAAGAAGGGTTGTGTTCCAAGGAGTTCATTGGTTGATTAATTGGTTGATCACTTGGTTTGTCGATCAGTTGGGTAGGTAATTAACCTCTGGGAAGGAGTGCTTGTTGCCTGTTTAAGAATCTGACAGTGTAACTCCTGCCAGTAATTGAGCTCTGATTACGTACCCCTTAGCCAGCACATTATTTACTGAACTGTCCTGCCATGTGGTAACCAACTGTTGGGACCTTTTGATGCCTTCAGCAGACATAAGAAGCTGCACCTATAAGACAGTACAGTGTTGCTTGTGCTTATGTACTTTAATTCAAAATGATAAATTTTGAAAAATGTCCTTGTGACTACTTTAGTAATCATTTGTATTAGTGGACTGGCAAAGGCAGCTGTGGCTGGAGATGAAAGGGCACTAGATCTCTTCAGTGGGTGGCGTCCTCGAACTGCAGGTCAGAGGTTTTCCCTACACTCTGGCCAAGGAGACAATCTGTGTTTCTACATTGGTGCCATATCAGGTGAGACATGTTATGCTTTGTCCGAAACTGTGCGTTGTTAACTAGCTCACTCATACCACACACCACAGCCTATAGCATAGGTGACTAGACTTTTGCTCTCAGTGACCTACTCTTTTAGAGACAAATAATCTTTTACCATCTACCACAGTACATAACACATTAATATTAGGTCAACTAGGCAAGAAATGTAAAATAACATAAAACACATAAAAGTACAATTGTTTCTTTTATTAAAAATTAATCTTTTCAAACTAAAACATTTTACCATAATTAAAAGGTAAGGTAAGGTGATCCCACTACAGGCCTGGTGTGGCCCAGAGGGTGGGTAGAGGTATAACTCTACTCTTTCTTGACCACGGCACTAGATGGGAGTGAGTGGTCAGCATCACACCCTGGCCGCACTTTACCCCTGGGAAAGACCTGGTACCCATTTTACAGGAGGCTGGGTGGGCCCCAGGGCCGTTCCGAAAGGGTGGAAAATCTCATCCCCACCGGGATGTAATTAAAAGGTGGTTTTCATTAACCTTCGTATTGTAAAGTTCACACATGACGCTGCATATCTAGCAGTAACTTACTGAAAGAGGGTTTATAGTTACTTAGGCACAAGTGAAGGCAGTTTGATGGCGTTGGTATATTGATTTAATTATCTTCATCTGGGAGAAGGCTTCTTTGCAGTGGTAGGTTGATTCAAAAATGCAGTCAAACCAAGAGCTGTTGATCATACTGAGGTGGCAGATTTTGATAGAGATCAAAAAGCCACCATGAGCAACCAAACAGCTGGTCATGATCGATTGTTTGGCTGTCTCTGGCCTAGAGAATCTGATAATGCCTCAGCTGCTCAAGAAATTTTTTTATCTTTTGTAGACCACAAAGGTTCATTACCATGTTCACAAGAAACTGTTCCAAGCCAACTGAATCAATTCTAGGTCCATAGACACTGGATCTCTAAGATTAAATGTAATATCATCTTCTCATCTCTGCATCTTCCAAACTGTCTGTTGTTTTTATGTTTCCTGACCATGATTTAGTATGCATTTCTTAACTGTCATGTGTTATATGACCCCCCATTTCATCCTCTTTGATTCACTCTTCCTAATAATATTATGTGAAGTACAAATTTAGGAAGCTTACTATAATGTAATGCAGTGGTGAACCTTTGGGCTCTGTGAAAGATTTGTATATAAACAGTGTTTATTGTATTTACACTGTGACGTATGTTGCAGGTGCATTGTTGTACTTCACAGAAGATGGAACATGCACAGAAGTATTAAATACAGAAGGTGTGCCACTGAAGAAGATTCTGTACCATGAACACAAGGATAATTTGATTGTCATGACTGAGGATCTTAATGTTGGTCAGTTCCAGGTGAATCCCAATGGACAAGTCACAGAAATAATGAAGGTAAGAACTCCTGAGGTTTTATACATTGAAATAGTTCCTTCTAGACCATGTCATAGTTAAGACATGTAGATTTCAGAGCCTCTTTATGAATGATTAGATCATTCCATTCGTATGAAACTGTGGTAAAGGAACTGGCATTGGGTCACACTTTTATTCAGTGTAGCAGGACCTTGATTTATGCCTGCTTATTTTATGCCTTTATTGCTTTAATCCCCTTGATATACATCACTTTTTAATTCATACCTTCCTTATTTTCATTTTAATGCCCTTGTCCTGGCTGCATACTAGGACACTATCAAAAGTTTATGAAACTCATAGCATAGAAGAAGTCTGGGAGACAGTGATGGGGGATGACAGGAGATTTGTCACTGTAATATGGACTTAGAACTGATGTGAAGGCATAGAAATTTGCACTTAGTTTCAGATTTGTTATTGTCTGATAACACTGTTGGTCATGTAGGATGATGTATTATACTTACAGGTTAAGCTGAGTGGGCGATCACAGGATGCATCCATGGTGTGGGCAGGTCCTGGGTTGTTGGCTGTAATCACTGGTGATCTTGCTGTTCGCTGCTGGGACCTGGACACAGGCGAGAGTTATTTACTGGATGCTGAACCCCTTAGCTCTGCACCTTCTGCATCTGATTCATCTGCAGGAGCTTCTAATATGCCCACGGAAGTCTTCACCTGTCTAGCCGTCTGTCCACAGAAAGGTGAGGCTTTATCTCCATAATTCTTTTGCTGCCTGGCTAGTGGTAAATCATATGACATACATTTAGATTCCACTCTTTGCTTGCTTGCTTGCTTGCGTGCATGTTTGTTATGTTTTATTTTTTCATTCATTTGTTCATTTTACAGACTGACCAACCATTTGGATTTATTCATTGTTGTGGTTTATTTATTCATTCATTCATTTTTATTTAATTCATTCATTGATTTTTTGTTCATTTTTTGAGGAGGTTCAAAATGAGGACTAAGCTGGTGACATACTGGCTTTTGGTCAGACATAACATGCTTCAAACACAGGGAGTGATACATAAATGTAGAGTACTTATAGAAAGATAGCATGGGATAGTTTATGTATGTAGACAAACCTGCCTGCCATTTGCTGCATCACAGATTTCACATAGACCAACTTGTGGTTATACATGATTATCTGTGGTGAGAGACTGGCATTTATTGGTCTAATATGGCCAAGTCAACTAGCCTTTGTCTGCCATTATTTCTAGTGAAGTTTCCTCTTTATGATCAATGGATTTTGTCACTAAATAGGTATAGCTCCATGGAACAGTGTCCTGCATGAGAAGCTAATAGGTCCTCAGCTAGTGCAGAAATTCCTTGCATTTAGTGGAAGTCATAGTTTCAGTGCAATGTTCATAAGAGCCCACCACTTGTTTCTTTCTTGAGCCAGTTGAATTGAATACATGCCCTCCCATCCCATTTCTTTAGGATCCATTTTTAATATTATCCCACCATTTATGCCTAGGTCTTCAAAGTGATCTTGTCCCTTCAGGTTTTCCAGCCTGAACCCAGAAGCATTTCTATCTCCCCCATGTGTGCCTCATCCTCCTTGGTGTAAACGCTAATAATAGTTGTTTAAGATCACAAATCATTAAACTTCTTATTAAGCACTTTTGATCGGTGTCTTTTACTTCCTTTTGGGTTCATATATCTCCCTCTTAATGAGAGAAACCAAGTTTTATATCCAAATTTTCAATGACCAAAATTGTGGTTCTCTGTATTTTAAACCTTCATGCTTTAAATGGGTATAGATGGAAGAATGATTTCAAACTGAACCTTCAGGGAAGTGTGATCATGTGGAATCGATTCAACTGGCATGGGTTAGGCTGTGGTGGTTTGTCTGTTGAACATGGTAATTGACCCCCTCAGGTTATATAAACTGTGGGGAATTCCCTGACTACCTGAACAACCCTTAGTCTCTCAAGTAGGACCCTGCTCCATGTGCTTAGTAGAATTTCCACTCTCAGTTTAAATCTTGGTATTTGCATTTATTGTCTGACTAAACTTGTTAACAATTTTCTTGCAAACAGGTATCCTGTCAGCAGGCACAAATGTGGGTGCTATTGTTATGTGGCGATTTCTTGTGGGAGATGCAAGTGGAAGAGATACTCTTCAGACAAGGAGAAGTGGGTCCACTACATCAGCAGATCCAACTCAAAACTGGCTCCGAGAACCTCCTTGCAGTGTGCGTGGTACGTTGAAACACCTTACGTGGTGTCGGTCGCAGCCAATTCTGGCTGTGAATACCATCACTGCTGTTTATGAGCTGCGTGAGCAGGAGCTCTGCGCACATTATGGAAAGCTGGTAAGTGCCACATTCTCTTCTTGTATATGAAGTGAAAGTGACTTAAAAGGAAAAAAACTGACATCACTAGTCATACAGAATTCATTCAGAGATGTCTCAGTATTTACTGTTCTGTATCTTGTTTCATTGTTTGACGAAGAACTAGCAGATCTTTACAATTAATTTTGTACAATTCAGAAATTTAAATATTTGAAATTATTTCAACAATTAACAAATGAGTAAATGATCTTTCTGGCTTAGCAAAACAGAGCCATTTATCTCTTGTTCAGGTTTCTGCTGTGCAAGTGTCACCAAGTCAACTGGTTATTGAAGTGGAAATGAAGGAAGGTAGAGGGACATACCACACTCTTGAGCTAAGTACAGACCTGCAAGTGAAGGGAGTGGCTGTAACAACTGACCATGTTGCCCTGTGGAGCAGCAAGACATTAGTTGTGTATCAGCTGATTACTGAAGGATTGGGTGAAGATACAAGAATTACCAGTAAAACCGTAGGCAGGTGTCATTTACATTTATGAGTAACTTACCAAGTAATTCCATGAAGCATTATCCTTGCAGTTTACATTGAACATTGGCTAATTTGATGCTCCAGAATGTATTGCAGCACATATCCTGGACAGTAGTTTAAAAAGGGATTGCAAGTAAAGTGCAAGAAATGTGGTGTGGGAGTCTGTATTGTTGATTGTTTGAAGATGGTGGGCACTTACTGGGTGATGTGTTTGTGTGGCATTAGAAAGTATCTTACCAAAAAGGTATGTAACAGAAAATATTTACTTAAATGTAATTTTATTTTTATTCCAAACTAGTCTGCATATTCTACAATTCTGTATCTAGAGGTAAATGTAAATGTATTTTAAAATTTATTGACATGTATTTCATATATATATATATATAGGTAAAGAAAATGTTTTGTGTGGTAGTTGCCATCTTGTTACATACTTTTTTGTACAGTGCACTGTTGTCAAGGTTATGAATGTCACATGTGGAATTTGACTTACTGAATGTACATACAGAAAGCACAACTGTTTCTGATTTGCTGTAAATCTTTTTGAACCTAGCTTTTTTTGTGCCACCCATGTAGATGCAGAGCAGTGCTGTAAGTAAGGCCACAAATCATTGCTTGCCAGTGCTCAGGATTTGTTCCTGTCATTATTCTTTGCTTCTGCAAGACATCTCAGAGATCAGCAGATTTGATTTTAATTAATTTGTAAATATTTGTGCAGGTTCATTTTCCTGTGAAGTTGAATCGGCCTTTGTGCATGACCAAAGTCTCCTGATCCTTGAAGAAGAGCACAGTGCAGTTCAAGTACGGACATTCCAGGGCACAATAAAACAGATGCTTCCGACTAGTGATATCGAGGGCCGACCAATTGGCATGGGGCTCTGTGGGTCGTTCCTTACTGTGGCTACTGCTGCAGGCTGGATCAAGATATGGGACCTCTCACGCAGGTATAGTAAACAGAAGTTTTGAAAGAGGGACAACTGCAGTTCTCAGAGTTTTGACATTTTCCCATGTTGTATACATTCTTTAGGATCAATACCATATCTTAAAAACAAGAATCTTTTAAACCAGCCTCACTCACATCAGATCCTTTGCCCCACAATTCATTAGTTGCTATTTCTTTTCCTTTATTGTACCTGCTAACTTGTAAGGGGCATCATTGTGTGTCTGCCAGTGTGGATGTTTATGTGGTTCCCAAGGGAACCTTCCAGCCGCTGAGAGAAAGGCCCAAGTGCCCTGAGCCAAGTATTAATAGTGACTGACACAGGTCTCTAGTGTACTCCACCTGACTGTGCATGATTCTCACATTCTTTGGAATCCAGTATCAAGATTTTTAAGTCACTGGCTGTAAACAGGACTTGTAGATGTACGTACATGTAATCAAGACAGTAATGCAGTAACACATTTGTGACATGTCTGTAACGTGTGGCATACATGGAGTATTAAATTCTCTTATGATATCAGTTTTAATTTTACCTGCGTTTTGAAAATTGAGGACAGTTAACATATGTAACTGCATACAAAAGTCTATGTTACTTGTACAAATGAACTCAATTACAACATCATGAAAGGGGCAGAATGTTCTGTGTCATGATAGATGAGTGTTATTATGGTTAACATTGGGGAATTCACTGGTAGCACAGAATATCTGACCCAATAGGTGAGGTGCTGCATAAACCATTATTGTTTAATCGGGTTTGACTGCATTTCTCTTTCCTGTAAAACCAATGATACCACGATAATTTAGCACTGCCAAATGTGTACTTGACTATTGACTGGTTGAACTAAGTTGCTTGTGGATAGTAAGGTTGTGGGGCCCCCATGATTCGATATGGGGCACAAAGGGCCTGTCCTAATCAAGACCTAGGTGCTTCAGGGCTGAGAGGCCCCGAACCCAAATGCAAATCTATCTATATCTGTCTGTCTATCTATCTATATCTATCTGTCTGTCTATCTATCTATCTATCTATCTATCTATCAATCAATCAATCAATCATGTTGCTTGTGATAGGTCAGCAAACTTTGGGGATGTAGTGTGGTGTAAACTTTCATTATCACCTCTACAATTGTATGATCTTCTAGCTGATGGTCATATAAGCCTGAAACATGTAGGAGAAAAAATAAATTGGCTTTTGGCCATATTTATTTGTGTAGTGTGGGTGTTAATCATTGAGGGTATGCTTGTATATTTAGAACATGGTTAATGATGCCGCTGTATAAAATTTGTTTCACTCTGCAAAGACCTACTGATGAGTATAATCTAGTCAATTTCTGTGGTTTCAGGGAAGCTAAACTTTTCTCAAGTCCAAAAAATCTTGAAGAAACTATAGATGATTTTGGGGAGATTATTATGGCAACTTGCAACAGCAGTGGAACCAAAGTCTCCATAACAATTGCCAAGGTATGTACTATACTTATGGAACCTCAGTAGATTGGCTGTGGACTATGTGGTCATTATCCAGTAGCTAGCAGAGGCATTGAGATTTTTATCTTCACTGTAAATGGCATTGAGTAGTTGGCCTCTACTAGAGACAGAGTATAATTAATCTGTGGTTGAAATTAAGTTATGTTTTTATTATGCATAGTTCCTTGTAATGATAATTTAACTTTGTGTGCTTGTTTTTAACAAAGAGGGTGTGCAGTTTATCACAGTACCTACTTTCAGGTTTAGGTACCTGGTGCAAGGCACTATTAAAATTGCAGAGATTAATCTGCCAGATTTTGCCCAGAAAATGAAATTAATTATGTTTAATGTGTTTTGCCTTTTTGTATAGTCAAATTTCTTACCTGACTCAAAATTGTTCGTGTGGGACATTGAGTCAGACAATCTGCAGTACTTCAATCTTGCAACAGGAAAGTTAAATGTTCCTGATCATGAAGATGCAGAAGTCTCTCCAGGAGATCAAGAGCAGTTGACAGTCAATTCTGCACTTGAAAAGTAAGTGTTATGCAAACTGCAAGGCCAAGATGTCCATCATGCAGCCCTCTTGACCCTAGAATGCAGCCACCAAAGATTTTTCATAAACTAACTTTCACATAATTAGTTAAAACATACAAACTAGTAGACCAGTAAGACCTAATCACCTCCCTGCTGCTACCATTGTGTAACTCAGGTGTGCACAAGTCCTGGGTGCCAGGTCAGTGTGGCAACTAAATTCTGTACAGTGGTGACTAATATTTGTGGATCTTTGGCACATAACTTGCTTCTTATCACACTCTGGCACCTGGAGTATTGAGGTAGCTCCTAGATTTTTGTAAACTTTGTGCACCCCTGTTGTAATTGACTGCTGCCAGGTGTCACTGAATTACAATTTGTACCACTGCATAAAGAAATTCACATTTTGGGGTTGATAATGGGTTATAGTTCACCGTTGATATCAACAAAAGTTTAATGCACCCAACACAAACAAGGATTTCTGATCATATGTCCTAAATTCAGCATACTTTTTGGTCTAACCTGCACTCACATATCTGCATGTAGTCACCTTGTGAAGCAGTATGCCCTTTGTAACATGTTTCTGTGATGATAAAAACTGCTTTTCAGAAACACAGTTGGGACATCACAGGATGTGTCTGATCGGTTTGCGTTGTCACACAAGTGGGACGAGGAGCAGCCCAGACTACTCGTGTGTGAGGCCAAGCTTCTACCAAAGTCAAGGAATCATAAAATGAGCATGCCCTTTTCTGAGCCCATCCCTGGGACATCTTCATCCAGAAGAGGTTCATCTACCACCATGACAATGCTTGCACCATCTGGCTGTGATAAGAACAGCAAGGTCAGTGAAGAGGAAGGTCTAGGGATGCTCAAGTACCCAAAGTTTTAAACTGTGCTAGACCTGAATATGGCTATTTGAGTCTTTAACAAAATGTTTGTCTGGTTCAGATTTCCTGTTTTAAATAAATAGAGAAATTTTCTTAACAATTAATTTTTATCACCAAATAAAGTGGCAGTTTTCCCTGGCTGATGTTTTTGAAAGTTCCTTTGTCTTTCTTGGAATTTCAGTGAGTGAAGTATCAACAATAAAGGAAGCCTTCAGGAGGAATTATTTTTTTGTTAAGAAGTGTGAATTGTTTTTCATTGTTGATCCCCCTTGCCCCACAGCCTATTCAGGAAATAGGCAGAAGTTGTGACTGTATTACCATTATGATTTGCTTACTCGTGAATTCAATGTTGTATTCTCTTTGTTAAGTAGGTGATTTGTTAGTACAGTCTGGTCATTGAATATGTACACTTGTCTTGGTGAATATAGATGCCAGGTCATAATTTATTGAAAGAGAGGCAGGGCACAGGAGATCCAGAGAAATACTTATCCTTGTATCAGAAAGACATTTTTTTCTTATATTCTGATTCATCCCAATACCAATTCAGTGGTATGTACATTCACAGGGAGCCGAGGTTGTGCTTGTCACTTTCTTTGCTGCACCAGACTCTCAACAGTTGTTGCTACAGGATGTGACACCTCTACAACCTGAAGAACATTTACACTTTCTTGCTGTACACGCTCCATACTATCTAATACTACGCAAACACACTCGAAAGCAGGTGAGAAAATGCAGAAAGTAAAGCAAATTGTACTTGGATTTTATCCTGTGTGAAAAAGTAATTATGTGTGTGTGTGTGTGTGTGTGTGTGTGTGTTAAGAAATTATCCCCTTTAATTAAACCTAATTTTTAATTGACATATTTGCAAGGCTCTCTCACAAGTGTTACAGAACAGTGCAGCTTGAGTGATGTATGAAATATCTGTGAGCAATGGCTGTGCTTTGTGCTTTTATATAGCGTGATATTGACAGACAGTATAGTGAGTCCTACAATTTTATGATCAACCCTTGTGTTTAATGAGTTCATAACAATAACTGAAATTATTAACCCTCCTAATTTTTCAGGGCTCCAAGACATCCCCTGCAACCATGGAGAGACTGATAATGAGAGATTTTGAAGGATTGCAGAATTGTGATAAAGCAACTTGTGATGCTGTCCTGGACTTCAGCTACAATTTAAGTATTGGAAATATGGATGAAGCATTCAGAGCCATTAAAACCATAAGCAGGTGAGTCTTAACCACTTAAGTACCATAATTTGGGTCTAAAATGTAAAGACATTAGAATACAATTAATACCAGAGTTGTTCAAGGTACTACTGGACACAGGAAAGGTCTGAAGAATGAAGGGAGATTGTTTGTTTACTCCAATACTCATATCTAGACACACATTAGCATTTGATCCCAGTTGTAAGTGCAAGTTCAGGTTTCAACAAATACTTTTTATCAGACAAAATAAATGGCATAAAGTAGGACAGTAGCTTCTAAGTACAATTTATATCTGATTATTATTCTAAATGATTCATGGCAGGTAGTTATATTGTAGGTAATGTGAAGGTTAATTTTTCACTCAAGTGAAAGATCCCATATTTATAACTGTCTAGTTCCAAGCAACAACCAACCAAATTAACTTGCCTTTGTGCTTTTTACTGAACCTGATTGTTCATTATGGTTTTCCAAACAAATCTGCCACTGGACTGTATTCTGAACAATTAAATCCAGCCTGCGCCCACTTACATGGTTACCTTAACATTGATTTTAATATTATCACATCTGTTTGTAGAGCTTATAAGTGGCCCCTGCCTTCATGTTTGTTTGTTAAATTAAGTTGTCTTCTTTTGTCATTTCTCCCATGTGCAGAACAAGTCCCACCCACTTTGTGTGTCTTGGTTCCATCACTCCAGTAATATCTGATGAATAGTACAAGCTGTGAAGCTTCTCATTCAGTTTTCTGCCTTGCCCCATTTTTATCTTTTAGGTCTAAATATTCTCCTCATTACCATCTCAAACACGGTCAGTGTTTGTTTTCTCCTTATAGAGAGATCAAGTTTCATTCCCATATAAAACAGCAAGTAAAATTATGTATACTGTATTGACCAAATTATATAAAGTTAATTAGTGCCTTTTATTATAGTGAGGCAGTATGGGAAAGCCTAGCACGCATGTGTGTCAAGACTAAACGTTTGGATGTTGCATTTGTCTGTCTTGGACATATGAAGCATGCTCGGGGTGCTATGGCCGTGCGAGAAACCATGAAGGAGCCGGAGTTGGAGGCGAGGGTTGCCATGCTTGCCATTCAACTGGGACTGGTGGTGAGTTTCACAATAATGTATTCATTCTTGCAGAATCTTTAAAGTAGTTATTATTTTTACTGTTAATTTAATATACCTAGATTTTCAGTTTTCATTTTGTTATTAAGCTGTCTACTTTATACATATGTGGCAGAAAAACAGTGTATTTTTAGACCTCAGATACAACATAACAGTAATGTAAAGCACTGAGGATGACTGCATGTCACTAAGAATAAAAATGTGCATGTTGTTTGATGATTGATTTCATGGTCATTTTTTCAGTGACAAGCTTTATTAGCATTACAATCAGATACAGCTGTAACACAATGTTGATCATAATTTAAATACTTTCTTCTTCTCATTCATTGTTTTTGAATTGTTGTTTGTTGCTATGATTGTATAGTGCTGATGGTAGGTGAGTGAAGTACTGTGTGAGTATGGATGCTTACTAGAATGGACCTGACAGGAAAGCTGAAATACTTGGAAGAACCCTGTCCCAGTGTTACTTTGTCCACCACAAATTCCAAATGAGCTGCCTTGGGATTGAACCCATGCCTCTGTAGTGAGAGGCCAGAAACTAACTGCCTGAGCCATGGCATGGTATTTTCCTCATAAAAAGTCCTAAGGTTAAAATATACAAAAGAGTATGTTGCTTGTTTCATTTGGTTGTAATACTTTGTCTCTTGTTTGCACATCCAAGATGGGTGTTTGAGACCAGGGAAGTGAGAGATATTTGGACCTAAGAGAAAATAAGTAATATGAGAGTAGAAAAAATTACTTGCTGAAGAGTTACATAATCTGTATTATTTTCAGATATTATTAATATGACCAAACAAAGAACAGTGAGGTGTGTGGAGCATGTGGCATGCAAGGGTATTTACGAGAACCACGCTTTTTTAGTTGGGAAACCCAAAGGGAATGGCCAATTTGGAGACCTAGGTATTGGTGAGATGATAATACTAAATGTGAGAATGTGGGTTTGATTCATGTGGCTGAGAGTGGGTTCAGATGATGGACTGTAATACATTTTGTATATTACTTGTGAGTTTCCATAAAGGCAGAACCTTTTGTGACCACCTGGGTGATTGCAGTGTCTGAAGAGGTTTGTAATGAAGCTTCAGCATTATATGTGTGACTATGTTAATTTAGTGATGAAATTTGAGTGGTATGGATATGAATATGTTAATTTAATGTTGAACTTTCAGCTGTATAAAAAAGAATATGTCAATATGCAGCTTGTCAGTTATAGTATGTTTGTAAACCTGTACAGGAAGAGGCAGAGAGATTGTATGCATCCTGTGGACGCTGGGACTTGTTAAACCAAATGTACCAGGCTGGTGGGGAGTGGGACCGAGCCTTGACAATTGCAGAGGAGAAGGACCGCATACATCTTCGTACTACATACTTTAGCTATGCTTCACACTTGGAGGCAAAAGGTGATTTCATGGGTGCAACACACATGTATGAAAAAGCAGATGCCCATCGTAGCCAAGTGCCACGTATGTTGCTAGATGACCAGCAGGCCCTTGAGCAGTATGTCCTCAAATCCAAAGACCCGTAAGTGTTACTTAATGTTTTGAAGTGTACGGTGATTGGAACAGCACTTATTTTAGGTTTGGAAGGGAACATTGTCTCTAAGCCTGTAATAGTTGATGTATTCCAGCAATGTCAACAATTCCATATAATGAATAACAACAATATGGCAGACACATGAACTTGTGAAGTGGAAGTGACACTGTCATCATTTAAATGAGCATCCTGCAATGATTTAGTATGACAGGACTCTAAAAAATATACAGTTTTTGTAATAATGTTTCTTTTTGCAGAGGATGTTAAGCAAATAATGGCTACAGGCTTGCGGATTGAAAGTTGAATGTACGAACAGTTTGAATTTAGATACAGTCATTGGTCAGCAATAAGCCCACAAATATTTTGTGAAGTCTTGTTTATTGGTTCACGTCCAAGATCGTAACCCCAATTAGGCCATGAACAGTTACACTGCCACTGGACACTGTTTAGTCTTAGTTACTGACTGCATTGTAAAATAAGTCTTGAAATACAGACATAAACAGAGGAATGTGTGGAGGTGGAACCAAGCAGTAGCGCAGCAAGCTTTCTATTCATACTCAAAATTGTGTTTGTATCTGCAGCAACATACGTTACCCATGTGGCAGAGTGTCGGTGGGCAGCATTGCATAGTTAGTATAGTGACCAGGCTATTGGCTGGATGATCTGGGGTTTGATTCCCATCCAGATCAGCCCTGGGGTCCACCTAGCCTCTTAATCAATGGGTGCCAGGGGCTCTTTTCTCGGGGAAAGAAGCTGAGGCATGAAATTAAAGACTCACCTCCATCTGGTGGTGGGGTTAAGAATAAGTGGTGGTATACCTTTGCTTCACCTGCAAGCCTTAATTGCATGGACAGGGACAAGTTGACTGTACCTTTTAACTTACACTGTGGGGAGGTCTCGCTTATTTATATATTAAAACCAGATGGTGTTACAGGAGTTTAAAATGTGCATGCAGTGTCTGAATACTGTTAAGTGCATGTATTCATGGCAGAACGAATTTTGATGTTCCTCAAAAATTGGATGTAAAACTATTTTCAATTTGACATTGTTTCCAGTGTGAAGCTTGATTTTTGAGTCTCATTTAAGTGTAGTATTTCATTATTACCAATATATTGTATAGTAAAAATAGAGGGAAATTTCTCTTATATTTCTTAGGATGTGTTAAACTCACTTTTCTGTTTCCATTAGCCAGATTAAGTGTTGGTAGGAATTCTGACCTGAGCAGTGTAATGTCTGATATTTAATTTCTTGACTTTAAAAGAAAAGAAACATATTTTACATTGAACAAAATATATATATTGATCAAATCTAATAATATTCCAGAGAAGAGCAAGGACCAGTCTTTCCTTGCCTTAAAATAAGCCCTCATTTGATCAATATGTAACATCAGAATGTGTTTGTTCTTCTTTGTAGGCAGTTAGTGAAATGGTGGGGCCAGTACATGGAAAGCATAGGTAACATGGACCAAGCTGTTCAGTATTATGAAGAAGCCAAAGACTACTTTTCACTAGTGCGGGTACTCTGCTTTAAAGAAAACCTGCCGCAGGCATCGGAGATTGCTAGTGCTACTGGTGACAGAGCAGCATGTTATCACCTGGCTCGCCAGTATGAAGCAATGGGCAAGATCGATGAAGCCATCCACTTTTTTTCCAGAGCACAAGCTTATGGAAATGCTATCAGAATCTGCAAGGTATGACATGTGAAGAAATTCTATGCTTCCTCTTTCCTTTACTTTTGTTGTATGTCTTTTAATGTGAATTAGATGGTAAAGGTGAACCCAACACATGGCACGGAGGCATATAGTGAGTGTGGAGATATGGCTGTTCTCATTCTTAACTATAGCACTGGATGGAGGTGAGAGGTCCTCCTCATACCTTGGCCTTATTATGCGTGTAAAAAGAGCACCTGGTACCAACTGATTAGGAGGCTGGGTTAACCCCATAGCAGGTCTGGACATTTTGGAGAAAAGAAAAATGTCTTTCTCCTGCTGGGATCTGAAACCCTGATTGTACAGCCGGTAGCCTAATTACTATACTGACCATGCTATCCCATATGCTCTTAATGTCAAGGACTTGTTTGAATTTTCAGATATGACAGCCTATTTAAAATTTAAAGGATACATATTTAATATCTTGTACGTATTTGACAGGAGCAAGGAATGGACGTGCAGCTGTGGAACATGGCACTGCTTGCTGGTCCACGAGAACAGCTCGAAGCGGCACAGTACTTTGAATCCTCTGACAAATCTCTACAAGACAAAGCTGTCATGCTCTACCATCGTGCTGGCATGCAACACAAAGCTTTGGACCTGGCATTCAAGTATGTGTTTTACTGTGGCTGAATACCTTCAACCAAATGAATCAGTGTTTTGTTGTTGCAAGTTGACATTTTTCAAGATGTTATTTCTACATGCAAACCCAACTGTGAAGAAAGTATATGAACTACTCCTGTCTCCCATTCACCAAGTTAAAGGATTTTTTTGCAGTTATGAGGTGATAGGTCTTTACCCTTGGAGAAAGAGTTACCAGTACCTATTACATGGGAGATTAGGTGGGCTCCGGAGCTGCTTAGGAGAAGAGATTAATCCTGTGGCTGTGTTTGGAATCCACAATTTCGTAGACCTACAGCCCATGCCCTAGTTACTTCTCTGCAATTGTAACATAGCTTTTAAAACTTAAGACACTTGTCTCATCTAACTAACCTTGTCTTGTGAAGCTTTTAGTCATTCATGTAGTCAAAAAATTTGCTGAAGGTGCATTAGTATGTTCCAAGATGTTCCCCATCTTCAGCTGTTCCACAAGCACACACACTGTTTATTTAAGGTCCATTGTAATTCTGAACTGGTTGGTTCAAACACTTACGCTTCAGCTTCGAAAACTGGGCAAGTGCCTTTTTCTGAATCTAAAGTGAGATTCTGACAGTTCTGATTGAGATTTGTTCAAGTTTGCCTCACTCTGTCCAAGCATATGCCAGGATGACACATCAAATTAGACCATGACTTCTTCCTTCACCTTTCTTTCAAATTCATTATTCACCACTTGTCTTACATGCGATGCTAAATAGTCTGTGCTCCTTGCTGTGTCATTAGACTTTGGTGCTGGAATTAAATGCCCAGTGTAATGTGTTTGAGACCATAAATGGGAGCTGCATAAGGAGGCCATTAGATGGCTGTCATGTGTATGTGATGTTTGGCATTTTGAGCAACACAGTGCATGACAGGTGTGTCTGACCTTAGGTTCCAGAGGGTTACATAAATCATCAATACCATCCATTACCATGTTATTCTTGCATTTACACTTATACCTCCTAAGTGGTCACTGCCATGTCTAGTACTGTGCGCTAAAAGTGTTCTTGACAAATGCTTGTTGAGAGTTAACACCTTCACATTAATTTACAGTGTAGTGAAGTTGCCACTGTGTGCTGTTGCAGAACTCAGCAGACCAGTGCTCTTCAGTATATTGCAGAGAATCTGGATGCTATGTCAGACCCTGCTGTAGTGCAAAAGTGTGCACATTTCTTTGTGGAGAATGGTCAGTATGAGAAAGCTGTAAATCTGCTTGCTGTAGGAAAGCAGGTATGTACTTGGAGGAGAACATGGTCAAACTTAAAATACATACAGATTTATAAGAATAAGTACTTCTGACATTGTTGCATATATTCAATATTCAGATGATTTAATTCAGAGATGGAAAGTGTTTTTAAGCACCATGTGATGTTAAGGTGAAATGAGGATTAACCATAACCCTTGTTGTACCACTCCCTTTCCTCCCTCCCTCCCCCTTTATTTTTCTCTCTCTCCCCCCCTCTCTCTCTCTCTATCTGTACCTCTGTTTGGGAGTAGAATTTTAAATGCTGATACCATTCTAGAAATTTGTGACTGTAGAACCCGCTAAGACATTGGACTTAGTGAAAGAGAGATATGTATTGCACAGAATGTCTTATTGGACCTGATGTTATGTTTAGCACTTTGCTTCATGTTTACAAATTCATAATTCATTATCTTTCAACTTTGTATAACCTGTGTGTTTGATGAAATATTATTAAACGAGTAACCCAAAACTTAAAAGTTTCTGTCTCACAGCAGTTTCTGTCTTACATGTCTTGTCTGGTGTACATGTACAGTAGAAATAACTTGTGTGAAAAGGAATCAGTCTTGACACTCTGAAACTAAAGTTTGAATCTATACAGTGGCTTATGTCTGTCTGTCTGTCAGTGTACAGTTTCAGTGGCTAAATGGAGTAGATTTGTTCATATGTGGTACTTTGATGTAAAGTAAAATCCAGATTTTACATTTTTGTGGTTTTTTTTAACTGGTGTAAAGTCGTGGAAAACACAAAATGCGGGAAAGTAAAGTAAAATTTGTGTTTTACTTATTTATATTTTAAATAGATCCATCATGCAAAAGGTGTAAGGTAATTTATATGAAGTTTGAAATACAAGATTGAAATTCACCCTGAAGTCATCGTACACACTTCATTTAGACATATTTTGCAGAATGTAGAATCTCAAATAAGGTTTCAGTTTTCTTGTTGGTACCCACAAGGGGGTTATTGTGTGGTCCATGAGCTATTCTATTTTGTTATGCATGCTGTAGTGTTTGTTCCATGTAGCTTGTACTGTTTATTTCAAATATGAGTCACCCTTATTTTCTTTAATTGATTCATCCTGTTCTGCTGCAGTAAGAACATTCCAGTCACGAACAGCAGTTACGAAGTTTGGCACAGCAGTTACTTTGTTATCAGTGTTTCACCACTACACATTTTGGCAGAATTTTTTAGCCATCTTCAGGCAGTTCATTCATAAATATGTAATGACCAGTATGTAACATGAAGAGCACAATATATCAGATTGTACACTGTGGGATCATGTTTATGTGTATAAAGTGTAATCCTCAAATACAATTACATTTTTTCTTATTCCTCTATGTTTATTAAAATGTCTATTATATCACAATTTTCTGTAATTTTGTAATCTGTATTTTATTTTGTATTAGTACACTATTTTGTGACTTCATGTATTTTGAATTACTGTATTTTATGAATTCTTTATTATTTCATAATTATTGGAATTGTGGATATATATGCGTGTTTTATATATCTCATATTTTATTCTAAGGTATGTAATTATTTTTATTCATATTTATGTTGTAGAGGCTGTTTGTTTCCTTATGAGTGTGCTCATGTCACTGTCCTTCTGTTGTTATGGGTCATCTTCTTATATTTGCAACTGCACTGCCTTAAGTTGGCTGTAAAATTTAGCTGCAGTGTGTACGAGTAAAAGATCGATAATAAGGTAATTGTTGTGCCAGCTTCCAAATTAGTTGTTCATGTTTGAAACATGCCATTATTGTACTTGTTGGAACATTTAAATATTCTCTACTTAAGATTCCTGCTTCAACAGATGGTTGACTTGTGTATAATTATATTTTTGGCAGTATGTGGAGGCACTGGCTTTGTGTGTTGAACACAATATACCAGTAACAGAAAATTTAGCTGAGAAACTGACGATGAGCAAAGGGGAAGGAGATGAAGGAACCCGAGTTAATATTCTTGAGAAAGTAGGAGAGAGTGCATTGGCTCAAGGCAATTACCATTTGGCCACCAAGAAGTTTACACAAGCTGGTAACAAGGTATGATATATTGAACAAAAATGTGCTGCATTTGTCTTCAGCAGTGAAGTAAATTACTACTTTATCCTGGTTTGGAGAATGTTGTATGAACCACAGCATATCTGTGTTTTCATAATACTTTCCTGTAACTGTAAATATGTGCCCTTGAATGAGGTGTCAACCTCATTTTCAGAGGGTGGGGTTGGATGCAATGTTTGTAGTCAGTGGGATTTTAATATCATAATTTATGGCCTTCATCATCATCATGAATTATGCTCTTGGCCTGCTGTACTTGTGGTGTTCGTACTTTATCCCATTTGGACATGCCTTGCATGTTCTCATGCAGTTTGTATGAAAGGAGCATCTATCCTTTTTTTGGGACTACCTACCAGTTAACCCTGGGTTGATCTGAGTGGTAGTGGGAAACAGTATCACTGAATATTGCAGACAGTTGGTTTTTATTCCTGCTTCATCTTCAGGAGGTTATGGTTTCCATACATTGCCCAGAGCTTAGCTGTCCTGACTAAGAGTTTGTGGTTTTCCTCAGTCCATCAAGGTAAATTCTGAGATACTACCTTCCAGTATACCATGGCTGCATCCTTCTGAATTATTTTTTATTCATTGTAAGTAGAGTCTGAAAAGGTGAACTGCATTCAAATGGTTGTGGATTGGGGGGATTTTATGAATGTGGTTCTGTACATTGCTTCCTTGACTGAATGGACAGCTGTCAGCTTATCTAATGGACTCAGTGTCCATGGAGTTAGAACAACAAACATTTCTCACCAGCAAGTTAGACTGACTGAGGCTGGAATTCTTAAAAGACATGTTGTGAGGCTTCAGTAAAGAGTACAGCATGCAGCTTCTTGAAGCATGCAAAATTTCCCACTGAAGAGTCATTATTATTGTCCCACTGATCGACATACTGAACTGAGCAGCAGTATGCTCTGCTGTATTAAATTTTTGCCACTGCATTTTTAAAGACATACACTGCAGGTAAATATAAAATGTTTAGAGCATTTTAATTTTGCTAAGCTGAAATTATGAACCAGCTTGATTTGTTTTGTGTTTGTTTTGGTACAGGTGGCAGCAATGAAGGCATTGCTGAAATCAGGAGATACAGAGAAGATAGTCTTCTTTGCCAATGTATCACGGCAACGTGAAATCTATGTCATGGCTGCCAATTACCTTCAGTCACTCGACTGGCAGAGTCAGCCTGAAGTACTGAAGAACATTGTCACATTCTATAGCAAAGGCCGGGCTTCTGATCTGCTTGCTAATTTCTATGTGGCCTGTGCACAGGTGCAGTTTTTTGTTTTTTTTAATTGACACTGCATCATTACAACTTATTTGTTAAATTTTAAGTATAATATCCTTTGAAACTTCTGATATATGCAGTTTTATAACATTTTTACCTGACAGTTTGTACACATAAGTTTTTCAAGATTCCTGTTCATCTCAGTGGTGCATGCAGCACTGTAATACTGTCTTGTGAAGGTGGGTGTATCAGGAATGAGGAAGTTGGTGTAACATGAAAGTGTTCAAAATTTTAGTTGGAAAACTTCAAGGAGGGATGTTACATGAGAGATGCATGCATGAACTGGAGAAGGCCTATTCAGATAACATCAGTTTTTAAGGCTTTGGAAAGTTACCATATCAAAGTAAAAATCACATAGAGTGTGAACCCCATTTAGTGATGCTGAGTGTAAGGTTTACCCTCATTTCACATTCAATTTTAGTGATCCCTGCTGATGCATATCACATTTACCATGTTTTGTTCAGTGACTGATAACACACACATGATGATTTCTTCCATTCAGGTTATTGTAGTCAAAGTAAGAATACATATAAGCTTGCATGATAGTTTTTCTTTTGTGAATGCAGTTCAGATTTGACAGTATGATTCATACATAGCTTGGGTGTTAGTGACTGAATGTCAATTCCCTTACAAACACTGGCACTTCTGCTGGCTGCAGTGACATAATCACAAATAATGGCAATTTGATTTTTGGAAAAATTTGTATATATCCATATTTCATACTGCCTGTTGTGGGTATTCATTATATTGTCAGTTTTCCAAATTAATGGAAGTTTTCATTGTAACTGATACCAGCTGGGTATTTGAATGGAGCAAGAACTGTCCTGTTTACCTTACTGTTAATTTTAGGTGGAGGTGGATGAGTATCAGAATTACGAGAAAGCCCTCGGTGCTCTCGGAGAAGCTAGTCGATGCTTGGCCAAGGTCACAACACCTCATGACCCAGTACAGCACCAGAGGGTCTTAGACAATCTGAACACTCGCATGACACTGGTCAAGAAATTTGTTGATATACGAAGGTCAGAACATTGTAGTACATATTCCATTGACAGTTGTTGTTTAGCTGTCATTTCATTTAGTTTTATATGCATAAGTGCTTAAAAGTTTACTAACATTCTTTTGTGAACACAGAAGAATACATATTTGGAGTTATGAGCTATTTTCAGAGTAAATCTGAAGAACTGGAATATAAGAACTGCTTGTAGTAAAACTTTAATTGAAAGGTTAGTGAGGAGAAGTTTCTTGTTTTACTTGTGTTCAGGGTTGCTGATCGAGGAGATCGTGAGACAGCTCTTTCCCAGTGTCGTCAGTTACTTCAACATTCTGGTGACCTGGATGCTGCAGGCATAAGAGTGGGTGATATCTATGCTCTCATGGTTGACACAATGATGGCAAGTGGAGACTTCCGAGGCGCTCAGCAATTGGTAGAAGAATTCCGGCGTGTGGCAGGGCCAGGTCTCAATCTTGCTTATTACTTGTCCACATCAACTTTGGACAAATTGGCCCGTGAATTGGGCATGCCTATCTCAGCTTCATTTGGATCAGGAGAGAAGGTAAGAGGAGGACCTGTGCGACAAGAGAGAGTGACAGACCAGGATGAACCACTCGATGAAGAAGTGGAGGTTGTAGAGGAAGAAGAGGTTCTAGCAGGAGAGGCAAACTCTCCAGCGCATGTGTTTAAAAATGGGCAAGCTTATGCCATATAGTTTTAATCATAGTTACTGTAACTCATCTGTTGCCAAAGAAGGCTGGAAGAAGTCCAGTACATGACCGTTCAGTGAGGTATTAAATATATTTATTACAAACTGGATTTTATATCCAGTGTAATCAGAATCTCAGCATACATGAATTCATAGGAATCAAACTCTACTGTTACTTTTTCATATGAAATGCTTCAACATTTGATGTTCACAGTTAATACTTGATTAGTGCCATGCCATGCACTTGCAGATCATGAGATGCCATTCTGCATGTCAGACCCATGAATAGTGGTTGCCATAATATTTGTGTGGTAACTATGGGCTGCCATATTCTGTGTCTAATCAAAGACTGTTAAGTGTATGCACTACAAGTACAGTGAAACACCTGTTTTACATCATCATGTAGACCTTACTGATGAACTGTAAAATCAAGGAAACTGTAAAATCAGGGATAACGAAAAACAGAAGATTGGCATTTTTCATTGCCTTGGTCTTATACATTATTAAATTTTACACAGTATAATAATGCTTAATTTTTTGCAAACTTTCAAAACTGTATAACTTACTTTTTCATTAACTGTTTAATATAAAATTCATGAAATAGCAATCATTTTCAAAATCAAAACAGAATAGTTTTTAACCATTTGAATAGTGTTATTTGTTTATGTTTTTCATGATACTTCAATGTGTAGAGCTTGTTTTCAAGCTAATTGCACGTCACTAGTGTGTCATCCTCCACATTGAACTGCTCGATGTGTCTTCTTGTCGCCTCTAGTCCTTGAAGAGCATCAAAAAACTTAGTTTGTTCTGAATAAGCTCTTCCTACACTTCTTCTTCTTCTTCTTCTTCTTCTCCTCCTCCTCCTTCTCCTTCTCCTCCTCCTCCTCCTCCTCCTACTCCTCCTCCTTTGCCTCCTCCTCCTGCTCCATCATCTTCTTCTCCTCCTCCATCTTCTTCTTCTCCTACTCCTCTTCCTCCATCATCTCCTCCTCCTCCTCCTCCTCTTTCATCATCTTCTTCTCCTCCTCCTCCTCCTCTTCCTCCTCAGGTGTATCTCACATATACTGACATTGGCATCACAGAACACATAGTTATCAAATTCCAAGCCTGATGGATCATGGAGCACCAGTTGTCTTTTTCTTGTTCATTCAGCACATCATTGCTAACATCAGTGTATTCACCATCTGATGAAAAATCACACTTCTTGAAGCAGCTGTCTATGGTGATTGGTGTTATCTGTCTCCAGGCTTCTGCAATAAAGTGAAAAGCTGTGAGGTGATCTTCATTTTGGATGCATCACAAAGTAATTCTCTGCTACTGCCTTCCATATGAATTGCTTTCTGTACTGGCATTTGAAAGCATGGCTGATCCCCACATCCAGTGGTAGCAAATGGCTTATGCAATTTGGGGGGAAAAACATAACTTCAGTATTTTTCAGAGCAGTGGTATCTCTTGGATGTGCAACACATTGGTCAGTGTAGAGCAAGATTTTTCTGTTTTGGCCCCTATCTGGTGATCCATTTGCTCAAGAAACTCCTCAAAAGTGGCCAAAGTCTTCCATGAATTGGAATTTTCTATGTATTTGTTGGGGAATTTTTACATTTCTGAAGCATTTGGGGGTTTGTTGTACTTGCCGGTTTCCAGTGTGGGTAATTTCTCTGTACCATCAGCATTGCAACCTAGCAGAACAATACCCTCTGCTTTGATTTAGTTCTATCATGGCAAGAATCACCTTTGTGTGTCTATGTCTTACTGGGCTTGAGATTATAGAAGAGTCCAGTTTCATCGACATTAAATATGTCCTTCAGCTTCTTTCTGTTGATTATTTTGAGCAGTTCTTCACTCCTCCAGTCCATCACTGTTTTGGGTTTTACCATTATACTTTCTCCCAACATAGTCTTGTATACCAAGTTGTGTCAAAGCCCTGCAACTGTGGATAACTAGACGATCAGCTACATGTAGAGCCTCTTCCTTCAGGTGGGGTCCATCGATGGATACATTGGCAGTAAGGGCTTGCTTGAACCATGCCAAAAGGATGATTTCAAGTTCTCCCAATGGCGAAGTCTTCAGAGATTGGCATTCTTTAGCAAATTATGGTCCACAATGCGAGTAACTTTTCACTATTTCAGACCTTTTACTCAGTATCATGTGTAACGTCAATAATGACTAAACAAGCATTGCTGCTAGATCCACCAGAGTTCCCACGTGAGCATCAGCTTTAGCTGATATTTGCATTTTTCATCAATAGAAAACACTATATGTTGGTTATTCATTTTCTTCTCATTTGAGGACATTTTCACAATAAATGGACAGTTTTCAGCTTCACTTGCAGTGATTGTTGAACACTAAACAATTCTACAGTTGCTGTCCCTTACAGGACTTCAGACAAAAATAGTGTGTCTTGGCTTGCTTGCTTCCAGTACTTTTTTTTGGCTGAATTCATTCCCGCAATGGAAGCAGTGCATATTATAGTGGCTAATTTTGCTGTACCAATCATAACACTTGTTAATTAAAAGCTTCATAAATGGAAATCCACATAAAATCAGAGGTGTTTCTACAGGCAATACTTCAAAATTTGATTGTACAATCACAGAAAATGCAAAAGTAAGGATTTGTAAATTCTGGAAAATTTTGAAACTTATCTTATGGCCCTTCATAAAGACCATAAATTTATAGTGTAAATTCAGGGAAAACTTAAATTCAGAGGAAGTAAAATCAAAGTTTCACTGTACTTAGAACTCTAGGTGCTTAATTAACTTCACGTGCCTAAGGATAACTGACATGATTTCCATGTCTGATTTGTTTCTTGGGAGAATTCAGCGATAGACTGTATCAACAATTTTTAAATTATAAGTGCCATATGGCAAATAGAAATACAAACATGTCATCAGGGGAAACCTGTGCATTGCATATGAGCTGAACTGTACACAATTTTTAACATGACCTCCTATGACTGAAATGATCTTGCCATAGTTTCTATTTTGTAAATAGGCCACTTCTGTCCCTTCTTTTGACATCACTGTTCCCAAAATTCTTGCCATACAATGGAGGAACTAAAGTTGTGAAAATTTGATGAACCAAAATCTCTGTTAGATGGGAAGTACTCTAAATGTTTTCCTGTTGAGTTAGTTATTTATTGTTTCAGGATCTGCTTTTACATTATAATGAAAACTAAATGCTCCATTATTGTGCTTTTACTGCATCTTTATTGGAATTTAGCATGTCACTGATATATGTGGGAAGTTATTGTACATGCCAGCCTATGTGCAAACTGTTTTCTTTAACATTGTGCCAGTGCAACTAAAAGCCATGACAAATCAGGGCGATAATTATGTTCTGATAATATTTGTATTTTGGGGGATTTGGAAGCAATCTCCACTGTTTGTAATCTTGTGGAGGTAATATCAGCAAATGTGCTGTAGTAAAACTTCATTAATTTTAATGCTCTGAAGGAGATAATTTTGAATAATCTATTTCTTTTAATGTGGGATATTTAGTTGCAGCAAAAATGTAACCTGTTATGAGATTATGAGCACTGATATATGAGTAGAGTATGTAAACAGATTTTATTCATCATAGATATTAAAACTGAACCTAATTAAATCACAACTATTATGCGTGGACAAAAATTTACATAAGTCGAAACTTGTTTCTGTTAAATGTGTAGCACCATAACATTGTTAACAAGTTAATGTCATTCCCAAGGAGTGTGATTTGACTGACAAATGAAAGAACAATCTGTATTTTCATGTTGCTGTATGTACTCTGCCAGTTAAATGTTTGTGGTTTCAGCTGTATGCTTAGCAGTTGTAGTACGATACTCAGTAGAATATTTCATGATACACCCTAATGTTCATAAAACAGTTGTAGAATACCGCTTACAGATTGGGATTATGTTAGAGGTTTAGTTCATATGATAGGGGTTGTTGTTTTATGCACTGTCTGGAGTATGAACTAAAGTTAGATATTGTGATAAAATATTTATTTCATATACAAATTTAAAAGTGCCTGTAATTTGTAGTTAAACGTTGATTACAAGAGAGTTCAGTGATCTTCATGCACACAGTTTTTATGTATATACTTGTTAATGAACATTTATGAGGAGAACACTTTAAATGGTTTTAGACACATATGCATTCCGTTGGAGTTCCTGTTACAGTCGCTGTATATCCATCCGTCCGCCCTTCCGTCCACATGTTTGGAACAACCTCAGAATGACTGAACAGGGTTCATTAAATTCAATATTAGGGAGTTAAACTAAAATTTGGTGACCCATTCCAGTTTTTGATAGAATCAAGTAGCAATAAGAAATGTTTTACATGAGAACCTATGTGCATTTGAGGGAACATCTTGAGCTTAATTCACATGCAGTGTACTCAGTATTTATCAGAGTGAAAAATGTTTTGATGAAACCTTTTAGAGTAAATAGAAGCAGGCTTTCAGTGACAAATACACTATTTTTGTTATGTTCTGTGGTTGCCAAGATGATTTTAAAAAAGTGAGCAAATGTACCAGATTATTGTATGTGTGTATTTTCTAACTTTTTTTTGTGTGGTTGTTATATTGTTGCTTCCTTCTGTCAGATATACTGCAAGTCATGGTGTGCAACATTGATTCATTGTCAGTATTCAACATACACATTGTGCATAAAATGTTTTGGCATTACTCTTACATCACATGGCTCTACAGAAAGAACATTAACTACAGAAATCATTTCCGTCCATTTTTGTACTGCTAGAAGGTTTCCTAAATGTTCAAAATGCTTATTTTTCTTTTGAAGGTAAAGGGTTGCAGAAAAGCATACCAAAAAATGTTTCTTTGTATGTGTTGATACATTCATGACTAATTTAGATTCGTATAATTTTATTTTTTCTCCTGTTCCTGAGTAGTTATTGCCTAGGGCAAATTTGATTGAGGGATGAAGTAATTACCCCATTTTGACTTTGGAAATAGATGTACTGTTTATATTGTTGCAATATCTTTTTATGCTGTCAGTAAGCCACTGCTGATTGTATGCAGGGGTGTGCCAGAGTCAGTTTGGTGTAACAGAACCTAAAGATTCAAACCAGGTGCAATTCAGGAATTTCAATTAGAGCTCATAAAGTTTATTTTTCTATTCTGTAGATTTCTTGTTACACATTTTTAATATTTTGAATGTTTTATTTTATTTCATGAAGAACTTGTTAAATTTTTTGACAAACCATGAAGCTTGACCAAGCGAATTTTCCTCCCATTGCTGTCATACTTCTCTTTCAAAGCATTTTGCTATTTCTGACAGGTTATGCTTATGTGGAGGATTCTGTATGTGCAAAAATAATTGTATATAATCTCAAAGTAACAGGTCATCACTGTGGCTGTAATTGTTAACTTATAAACTTGGTTTTGTAAGCAAAATTCAGGTATGTTAATGATCTCTTTCTGTACCAAATTACCAACACCTGGTGCCATTGTTTCATTAGTTACTGCCATCAAACCAAAAGGTAAAGGAAATTTGTACGTGATCACCGTGTTGTTATTTTTACTTCTGTACATATATTTCCTTAAGAAGTTAGTGTTTTTTCTCCAAGAATTGTTACCATATATCATTTTAGTACCATAAAGTAAAAGTGCTAGTTTCCATCCTATCTCAGGAGTTTGCACATCTGCCATGTTGTTTTTACAGATTGTATGAAATTTGCATGTACAGTGTTATAGCATCCTCCAGTGGTATAATGTGATGATCACATAGGCCTACTTTTTCCTTTTTTGGGAATGGAAGTAGTTTAAAAAAAGAGGGCTGTGGAACAATCCCTGCTTGGTGAAATGCTGAATTGTGAGTTGAGCACTCCAGCTGGGCTACCTTGACTCCATTTCTCTTCAGTAGAGTAAGCCAATAAAAAAGTTTAAGTTTGATGTGCAAATCACCCGTTAAAATTCTAGCAGTACACCCCTGTGTGTGTGTGTGTGTGTGTAGAAAATGTACAAAACAGAAAAGTGTGCATGCAGTATTGTATTTTAATTAATTGATCTCAGTATATTTTAAGTTTTAACAGGGATGTCTTTCCTCATCCATACAAGTGCAGATACAAAGTGTAATTAGAAATTTATGCTTAAAGTATGATGTGTTGGAAATTTTTTCATCTGTAGTTATAATGATTTAAGTATGATATTATATAAAGATATATATTTAATTATGTATCTTGATTTTTTTCCTGCCCCCACTCATAGCACTTAGTGTCCCCATGTTGAGATGTACATTCTGTGTGCTGACTATACTTAGCAAGTCCATTTTGTAGGTGGCATCTTTTCATAAATACAAAGCAAGTTTAGGCTAAGTGAGTGAGTAAGATGTTAACTGCAGTTGTTACAGCAGTATTTATTTACAGTTGTCTGTATTAAGCCCATTGCATGTCTTGTCCGCCTGCCAGTGTGCTGTGAACAAGAAAGAGCATTTGCTTTTGACTTGCTCGTTGCAGTATTGCATCAGTCTGAAATTTATTTAGCTGTGATAAGTGGGTTACTGTCACCAATCCATGGCAAATGATGGCGATGTTACTATCTCATCCAGCACCGGTCATTAAAAATTCTGCTTGCTGGACATTGTGGTAATGTGCACCACCCTGCAAAAGTCTTGCCCTCACTCTAGCATTGAAGTATACCTTCAGTCCTCCATACATCTTTGTGTCATGGTACTTAATTAAGCACGTGGACAACTTCACCTTTCTTGTCATATTTTCCTTTGCTGTATGTATTTCGTAGGTAGTTTCAGATGTACAGCTTGCGGGCATGTTTTGTATCTCTCTCTCTGTTGTAACATAAACTAAATGTGTTCGCAGATGTTTGCAGCATTTTTTTATTTTTTTCACATTGAACTTTATTTCAGCCCATATCAGATTGTTGCTGGGTACCCATGTGCTGCCAAGATTAAGAATGCATGGAGCTGTACTCTTCTCCCCCATATGCCATCATAGCATGCACACAGTGAACTTTAGGCTACAGTCTGTAATTGTAATTACATCAGTGGGATTGCCACATAACATGAATTGGTAGGTTGTCTTGGAGCTTCCTGAGTTGGACTGTGGTGCTTCAGTACTGAAGTCAAGTAATGTTGGTCTTTGTCAAAATAAAGGTTGCTGAATTTTACATTTTTCTCACAATTTTTTATGTAAAACCGTACATTCGGCCAGGTCCTTATATGGTATGAGGCCATATTTCTTGTCAGTAATGTTGCGCCTAGTTCAGATAATGGTGTAAAAGAACCAGTTTTCGTTTTGCTTCACAAAGAGCACCACGGTCACCATGATGTTAAGGTGTGCCGCAATGTGAAAATGTTTGGGAACAACAGACAGAGTAGGAGGGGAGGATAATATTAAAATGGATCATAATATAGGCTCTGAAGATGTGGACTGGATTCAACTTTCTGAGAGTGGGGTCTGAAGGCAGGCTGCCTTTTTTAAGTGTGGTACTAAATTATGCTGTCAATTGCTAAGGTTATGTGTGTTGTGCCAGTGGTGGATGAATGAATGAGTGTGAAGCATTGTAAGAACGATACCGACAGGAAGCAGGCTATTGTGAATGTGGCCATGAACGTTATAGTTTTATAAAGGCACCTAATCTGTTGGAAATCTGAAAGAGTATGAGATTCTTAAAGGGAGTGTTCTGCCCTGGATTATTTATAAAGTATTGTTTTGATAAGCAGGGCCGCCGAAAGCGGGTTCGGGCCGGGTAAAAAAAAACTGTTTGGTCCTTCCAGAAAGGATGGACTGGCTAAAAATATTTACACTAAATCTGAAATACTGTCAGTTGCAGAATGACTTGTATCTCGGTCTGTAAGGGTTAATTTGTGCAGTGGACAATAACGATACTACCGAGAAGAGGCAAAAACATAGGCAGCATAGTGGGGGACCAGGCCCTGGTAATTTGTACCTGCTTCCCTTACCTATTGTCGGCACTGCTGACAAGTGGCAGAAAATTTCTGAATAAAAAGTTTTAAGGAACTGTAATTGTGTCCTGTGTTCCGAATTATCCCTGTGGTTACCTGAAGAGATTAAACAACCACGCACAGTTGCTGTCAGGGCAACTGATGTTCGAACCTAGATTCGTACATGTAGGCTTCTGACTAGGAAGTAGGAGTGAAAACCACGTAATGGCGTTGTATGTGTGAATGTTTGTGTGGGAGTTCCCCATATCCCTTTCTGTTGTTTTACAAATATGATTCAAACGGCAACACGCACACTTTTTCAGGCCGTCCCCACTAAGGCTGGCGGTTTCGGTAACCCCTGATTAAGAACTCCTGGTATAATGTGTCTCTTTATGCATTCAGACAAATACCGTCCACACCCAGATACACGAACATACTTTTCAACATTCCTGTTGTGTGTGCCAGCAGATATTTGAACTTCAATGCGTGTTTTCAGCACTCGTGTCAAGGTCAGTCTAGTCTTTCCATTAGCCGATACAGGTCATGTAATGAAGTTATAAACCGCTATAAAAATGCATTGGACGTTTAGCAAGTTCTTTTTGCATTCTTGAAACTACTAAACACGGAACCGGCGATGTCCAACCATCTGCCTCCATGGAGCAGGAATGGAGTTGAGAAGCTCTCAGGTGCTCGTACAGGCAATTTGCTAACGTTTTACGGAAACTAGTGGTTCCTTACCTTGCTCGTGAATGCCGCTACAGGTTCTTATTTGTGCCATTTGAATTCACTCCAAATCCTGGGCGGAACCTCTTTTTAAATATCCGCTATCTACGAAAGCTAGGATAGCATACTCGGTATAGTGTCTAGACCACGGGCTGAGTGACCAAGGAATCATGGTTCGATACTCAAAAGGGGAAAAGTCTTCCTTTTCTTTAAACTGTCCAGACTGGGTTTGAAACCCCCCCAGTCTCCTATTTCATGGGTACGGGGTCTCTTTCCCCTGGGGTAAAGCGGTCGGGGCGTGTAGCTGACCATTCCTCTCCAGTGCCAAGACTAAGAATGAGTGGAGTTATACCGCCACTATTGCTATGTTTATGTCGGTCGCAGGTTTTGACCGTGTACCGTGTAGCTCCCATCTAGAATTATGTCTCCAACCTAGTCTCGTAACTCCAGGATTTTTAAATAAAATTCTGTGTGTAATTTTTTATTTCTCCTAATCGTGCTGTATGTCCGCTGTCTCACCCCTCTCTATGTAATACGTAATGGAAGAGTAAAAGCTTTCATTGTAATATTTTCATACCCAAGTTCCAGGTAGAATAACCGTGCCTGCACAAATGTACTTTATATCTGCTAGTCGCTTCAAATTCAGTCACCATGATCTTTGAGGAAGCTTTGCACGCATGGCATTTATAATCCCACCGCTCTCTGTTAACTTGCCTGTGGAAGTGGGCGTGTATGTTTCTGGAGGCACGAACATAACCAGTGCCTCGATAACAGAATGGACGGTCCTAGGACGTATTTTTGGGCATGAATCTGCTTCCTGTTCAACAAGTGTGCTGGCTCGCAACCCAGTTTGACGAAACAGTTGCATGATGCTGCAGTTCCTTAGCGTCGGCCTTTTGCTGCTGAGATTCTGTATGGCCGATGGTTGACGTACTGAACGCCAGAATTCTTTTTAGAAAAGCCGATAAAACATCAAAAGCTTGCCTGTATAATTTTTCAATGTCTTAACTTTGGTTCAAACCCGAGGTCTAGCCCTAATGTACAGAAACCGAATAAACTCCTTAAATATTTTACCGCCCGCTGACCTCTGGAATGTTTGTAATCAAGTTTTGTAGTTAAGCCTAGTAATTCTTTTATTGCTGGCTGAGGAAATCACTCCTTTTAATCGAAAAAAGAAAATCATATAAACATTATTTTGAACATTTTTACTCCTTGGGTTTGACACCAATGTGTTTTGGTACGTTGGTACTAACGTGGAGGTATATTGTTACGTACATACCAAAATACTCGACGTCGCATCCTGGGACAAAGCGATATTCATAATAGCAGCCTTAAGAACTTGTAATTATTGTTGGGGGGGGGGGGCATCCTAAGTAATCTAGACATATTCTGCATCTCCACAAGTTAGTTGCGTTCCTTGCAACAGGCAATGACAGCTTCTTCATACTTCTATCTGTCTGTACATAATACCACATTGCCTTATTCCACGCTATATATTTTGTGTGTTCGTTACATAGACACACACAGAATTTTTCTTTGGTGGGAAGGGGGGGGGGTGCCTGACCCTGAGGCTATGTGTAATTGATGTTTGATTTTAAAGACTGTGTTTTAAAAATCACGTCAAAATCTCCGAGCCAATATCTAGTTAGGTTACAAGGAAAATTAGAACTAACCAAAAAATAAAAAAAATGAGTGTACGTAAATTTTCATTATATTTTTCAAAATTACAGTTTACTAGTCCTCAGCCGATTTCGGTGGTTGATTTAGCCTAAAGCGTAAATCATATGAAACCTGTTATGTGATCGTGTCTACAAAATTATGTGTTTTTAAATTTCCCTTTTTTTTTTTGGGTGGGGGGTGTTGTGGACTGCAGCCCAGCATCCTCTCCTTCCTTGCACGCGCCAGTGGTTCGCAACGTGTCACAAAATAAATGAAGGCTGAAAACACGCGCCAAATTCAGAAGCATTTGGTGCGTCTTTTTATCGGATTTGTTGTTCCCAGGCGATGGGTTTACGAAATTTTAGTGAGAAAATTAATTGCTTGAAACGAGGTAACTCGATGAGAAGTTCATGACAAAAATTTCAGTAGGAAATCACCGTTTTGGATATCTAGGGCTAGATGAGGGAATAATATTAAAATGGATATAAGAGGGAAGGATCTAATGTAGGGGCTTTGTGAAGGTCGTAGGTCAGGCTGTCTCAGCCTAGCTTCTGAAGTTTTCTTTGTCCTTCAGGCTCTTCCAAATATTATGTATTTTCCTTACCAGTAGAGGCACTCTTGCCCCTGTCCATGTGCGTGAATGCATACAGCGGGAGTGAAGGTGTGGCTCCATTCATTCTTAATCTCGGCTTTAGTTGGAGGTGAGAGTTCAACTTCGCACATCTGCAGCTTTACCCGCGGAAAGGAACCTCGGCGCCCATTCATTAGGAAGCTGGGTGTCACATTGGATCTGGGTGATTAGGAGAACAGTCTCTTGCTTCTACCGGGTTATGAACTCCGGATTTTCTAGCCCATAGTTATCCCGACTCCCAGTGTTAACACTAGTAGAAAAGTTGTTTTTTGTGACATTTGGTGTAATAATGATCTTTACAATATAAGAATCTTTCTTATCAAAAAATTTTTGGGGTCTGTTGTACTTAAGGGTTCCGCGAGTTGAGATAATTTTGGGGAGAAGGTCCTAAGAATTATTAGTGCTTTAAAGGGTTCGCGGTACCAGAAGATCGAGAAAGATTGCTGTTGCTTAATTAATCTTGAGTTTCATAAGAGGCAAGACATTTGTTGAGTTCTTTTTTTTTTTTTATGGAGTTCAGTTCACTGCTGGCTACTCGTATGCCAGAGATCCGTAAGTCGATTACTGAATTCGCCTGTCATTTATATCTTCCAAACTTCTCGTATTTTGTGTGAAGGACAATTCCCCTTGCTTTTTTCCACCTGACTGGACTTCACAACTGGGAGTCAAATTGGGTAAAGTCATATAGTAGGCTTATTTGACAGTACAGGCATTTAATAACCTGCTTTCCACAGATCATATTCATAGGTATTCTTCCTTTCTATCATCAGTGCCTTCTGCAAGAAACAGAGCTGAGTTTAGTCAAGAGGAAGGGCTCTGATTCAAGACGTAGGAAATGTTTCAAGCGGTAATGTTGCCATACACTACGTAAGGTAAACATGGCAACAATGCTCGTGGTCGCTGCAGGAGGAAGGGGCCCCGCTGGTTTAACTCTGTCGTGTGCTGCCCTAACTGCAGCGTTGACGTTGCTCAGTGGTGTTCGATTGGAACTGGTTGTGCGGGTAGGAAGGTGTGGTATGATAGGTTGGAAAATACATAAAATCTGAGAACAATCCTGTCAATAATTACTAAGTTTCCTACTACAAAGGATAACGAGATATCTTAACAGTATTTGCCGAAGTGCAGATCTTATGTAACGTGGGAGTAAGAAGCACCATTTCTCCGGTACATTTGACTTAATCTTAAGCAGGTGTAAAAAGTGATTAATGCTAAATAGTTGTTTTATTTTCGATAGTATGTGATTGGTGTCGTGTTTGAAGTGTTAGTGTTATGGAAATGTGTTTTACCATAAAGAATAACACTCCATAGGAAGATGCAATGTTTCTTGTTTGCATTTCATTCGTAAGGTAAGCAAAACGTTTCCTTTTCTGGGTGATTTCGATGCACGATTAGAACAGTACCAAGTTCTTATGATAGGGAGCGGGTATTGATACTTCAAATATTGTGGTAAATGTATTCATAAGTTATATTTATCCAAAATTGTTACTTTTAAATATAGTTTCAACTGATGATAAACTAGTCACAACTGGCATTGTTTTATTATGAATCACATGTTCACAGAGCTGCATTCCAAACTCAGTGGATTCTTTGGAGTAATTTTACTTGCATCTCACTTTGTGACGTAATGTAGGCTAACAAATCGTTGACTTATATAATTAGGTATACAACTTACTGTTCAGTGAGAATTTTTATTTCATTTTTAGCTCCAAAGCATCGCCATTCTTTGTTGAAATTATATATATATAGGCATAAACTGATCCTTGGATTCCATTTGTGTCCTTCAGTGGAGTGCGTGGGATTTATTAAGGACCGATTAATCAAATAAAAGGAGGGTGGAGTTGGTTATGTACTTTGGAAACCTTGATGAAGAGCAGGCTTTGAAGCTGCCCAGTCTTCTAGGTTGTTACGCCTTGTCGACTGGTAAATATTTTCCGACATTTTGAAAGTGCGAAACGCCTCGGTAACCACCAATCAACACGGCGTAAAATCCCAGAGGACATAAAATCTTTGACGATACCACTGTGATAAATTCGACTATTGCAAGAGCATATTTTGTGCAGAATGTTACTCTCTATTCTTAATTAGCATTGGCGTAACTAATCCATAGATCAGAATTCTTCTTGAGACTCTTAACACGAAACGTCACGGACTATTAGTAAACTCACCTAGAAAGTGTTTTTGAAGTGCTGGTTCTAAATTCTGCCATGACACGAGTAATCCTGACATTTTTCGTGGTTTATCGCAGCCCCACCCGCCTAAAAATTCCATGCGCCAGAAGGATGAAAATAAACACGAGCCCACAAATATCAGGTGCCTTACTTACTTACTCCATGGTGCAGAGTCCTTCTTGAGAAGCTAACTGGTTTGCAGCTAGTCAAGAAATTCCCCGCATTTCACGGAACCCGAAGGTTCATTACCGTACTCACAAGCGTCCGCC
>Ga0136643_10000670_pt1 | contig 38527 bp, 37 predicted proteins | sample TergutLab28metaG_FD_96883 | JGI IMG/M metagenome (GOLD analysis project Ga0136643, IMG submission 96883) | Labiotermes labralis P1 segment gut microbial communities from Petit-Saut dam, French Guiana - Lab288 P1 (version 3) (version 3) | ecosystem: Host-associated > Arthropoda: Insects >...
AATCCGTTCCTGCTTAGTCTTCTTCTCTGATTCCTAAAATTGTCACTTTTAGCGGGGCTTCATTTCTGTGCCACAAAATGTTTTGCTCTAGCCAACGTCCTGCCTCTAGCTTTTTTCAAACTTTTTCTCTCCTTTTTATGGTTGCCATTTTGCTGCTGCAAACCTCTTTATGAACTGAGTATACAACAGAAATCCTTAACAAATCTTTTCCTATCCTTACAGAATACTTAAACATTCTTAACGCTAATTAAGAATTTGGGAAAACATAAAAACCCCCAAATTAAAGGCACGGAAGATAATAAGTTATCTTTACCGTGCCTTTTTCCTAATTTGAATGGCGTTATATAATGTTACCTCACCAAATCATACGCTGAAATTTTGCGAATACGCCCTGTGATAATAAGAATCGTTGCGTAAGAAATAATTGCTAAAGCGATACAAGTCAAAGCTATCCACAAATGTGGTACATCAAAATTTGTTTGTCTTACTCCAAGTGGTGTCATAATTAGAGTGATAACGTTATTGAAAGTAAATACCATGAACACAGCCCCGGAAACAATGCCAGCGATTAACGGAAGTATAAAACATACGCTTACTTGTCGCATTAGTTCAAAAGTTGTATATCCCATCGCTTTCTGTATTCCAAAATAACGATGACGGCGAACAATAACCGCTTCTACTATGAAGTACAACACAAGCAAGACTACTGCTACGGCAGCCCCTAGCATCGCCGTACTTAGCAAAACCAGTATACCTCTAATGGTTTCACTTGATCTTTCAATCATGTAGCGAAAATTCATAACTGATCTTATCTGACTGTCAAGCATTATAGATACATCAGCTACAAACGTACTAACATCAACCCAATCCTCAAGATATATAGCAAGTCTTTGCTGGTTAAAATTTGGCAATACATCTTCAATGCCTAAAGTTGTGATGGTGATATTTATCAAACTTACCTCTTCGGTAGTTCCATTCCCTTGGGTGAGGCCCGTAACAATAAATGGTGCATTTTGCGTGCCGATATGCAATATGTCATCTATGCCAACGCCTAGCACTTCAGATGCAAGCCCCGATAACGCAATCTCGTTTCGGTGTATAGGGTAACGACCTCTGTATATAGAAGGAGTCGTTTTTATTGAGAAATCGTCCATTACATATGTTGTGATATGCTCGTCACCTACTGTAATCGTGGTGTTGTCGATAAAAGCTGTCTGCCAAACCCCATCTAGGGCAGATACTGCATTAAGCACATAATCTCTATCTGCATTGAGGTGAAGATGAAGAACAACATCAGACAATTCTTGCCCTGCAAGCACCGTGTATTTATCACTTTGAGCATCTGCCATATGCCACATACCTACGAAAAACGTTCCTGTGAATGCAATGACTGCGAAAACTATAAATAAAGCAATACTTTGTTTGACATTTTGAACCATTGCTTTGCTTCCCAATGCCAAGTTCAAAGGAAGTTTTGTTTTGTCTAAAGGCAAGTGATTACGCTTAAAGTTATGACCCGCCGCACCACCTCTTATAGCTACTACAGGGTCTATACTTTTGATTTTGCGAGAGCAAATTAACACAAGAATAAAAGCAATTGCAGTAATAATGCCGACAGCAATAATATTCAGGGGAATATCCAACCCTTGTTGCCAATCAACTCCTGTTTGCATAGCGAGTATTCTATTGATAAGGGGAAGCATTGCATATGTGAGAGGTGCGCCTACAAAAGCCCCAAACAACGCCATCATCAAATATTGACCCAAAAGTCCTGCTCTAATTTGCCAACTGGTATAACCTGCGGCCTTCAAAGAGCCGATGACCGGCATATCTTCCTCTATACTGTTGCTTATCCTAAAGCGAATCATGGTAAGGCAGACCGTCACAATGATAAACGCGAAAACAATTACCATCATAGAAAGGATACTTGGTACCGAAATTCTTCCAGCCATAAGCATTTCATATGTCCTTGATATAAATTGAAGTGATGAATCAATTCCTAAGGCAACACCCTCATCAAATATTCCGTGTATGAAAAGTTCAACATTCCTTTGATTGCCGTATACATCTGTAAACAATATGGCGGCATGGTATTGTTCAAACATCTGCAACATTTCGGTATACATATAATCTGTGACATAAAAAGCAAATTGTATATCTGCGGTATTTGAAAACAAAATGTCCTCTGTAAAGCCCGCTACAGTAAAAGTAAGAGGTATGCCATTTACCGTCATTTCCATTTGGTCGCCCAATGAAAACGCGCCGCTTGTGTTAAAGCCATATGGCAAAAATATAGAATTTGGGACATTATCTAATGTATCGCTAACAAGTTTCCACCTTGATACTGTTTGCTGTACTTCTCTATTGCGAAAGAATATTGTTATTTGGCTTCCGCTTCTCCAATCAGTTATTTCTGCCGGAACAACGATACTATCATATACATCAAGAGAAAGAATTTGCTCATGTTCCTCTATGCGGCTTCTTACATCATCTGTTACCTGAGCATACGGCAAGGTATAAAAAGCGTCCGAAGTATTGAGTTCCGAGGACATGTTGCCCATGAAGCTTTGAAAGTTTATAGCGAGCATTAAACCGATATTAAGCATTAGAGAAGAAATCAGCAGTAGCACTACAAGAACAACGCCTTGCATTCTCATTTTGGCAATATTGGCTTTTGCCATCATATAAATTTTTCTCATGTCTACCACCCCATTTCCGCTAGAAATTCACCTAATTGCTTGCGTCGTGTTTCATTGCCTTCTTCATAATGTCCAAGTTCGCAAGTCCCACGAATGACGCCGTCCATTACATATAGAATACGATTGCCGCGCAGTGCCGATTTAATATCATGCGTTACATTACTATGCTTTGGCCGTTCTTGTTTACTTTAGTTAGCGTATCTAAAACTGCCGTACCCGAAGCGGAGTTTAATGCACCTGTTGGTTCGTCTGCAAATACCACTGGCGGTTTATTAATCAATGCACGTACAATAGCCGCTCTTTGCGCTTCACCACCAGATACTTGTGTCGGAAACTTTTTGTAAATATCTTCTGTTAAATTTACATCTGCAAAAAGTTTACGAGCGTGTGAAGCGATAGCTTTTTTATCTTTTGAAACCAATAGCCCACAGGCAAGCACATTATCCATGATGCTCATGTTGTCTAGCAGATACATTTGTTGGAATACAAACCCGCAATGTTTACGGCGGAACAACGCCATTTTGTCGCTGTTAAGTTTGGAAATATCCGTCCCCATGAAATCTACATGACCTAAAGATGGTGCGTCCATTCCGCTCAAAGTGTACAAAAGCGTAGATTTACCAGCACCCGAAGCACCCATGATGACGGTAAAATCTCCCTCATATATCTCTAAGTCCAAATTTTTAATAACGTGCTGTTGCACCCCACCCGTTGAAAAGGTTTTCGTCAGCTTGTTGGTTTTTAGAATTGTTTTTTTCATTTTCATTACCTCCTAAGATATAGGTGAGTTGCAAATGCTCATTGCTTGCGACCGACCTTATGAACTTAGTATACATTTGAAACCCTTAACAAATCTTTTCTTATTCTTAGCAGATTCTTAAACATTCTTAACTGTAATTAAGATTTTAAGCAAGCATTAAAGTGACTTGAACAATAAAGCCTTCGTCTACATTTGACAGTCTTATATCGCCGCCCATTTCCTGCAGTAAATGTTTTGTTATATATAGCCCCAAGCCATAACCAGTCACTTTGGATGTGCCTTTCCCCCTATAGAACTTATTAAATAATAGCGGTAGTTCCTCATTATCTACCCCTGCGCCATAATCTCTAAAAATGATAACCAGCGTTGCACCGTCAAACTTAGCCGTTACGTCTATCTTTGTGTCTGCGTATTTGTACGAGTTGCCAATGATATTATCAAAAACTTGTCCAAGCCTTACGGTATCACCCATCAAAACGCAATCGGGAATATGCACTTGTCCTGTTCTCTTTTTATAATCCGCTCTCTGTATTAACTGCGTTAGTGTTGTACTTGGAAATTCTGCAACGCTCACTTTTAGGGCTTGGAGTTCCTGTAATGTAGAGTGGAACATATCATTAACAAGCACCGTAATTTCTTCGGCTTTGTTATACATCTCTTGCAATTGATACTTGGTTTTGTCGTCATAATCTCGTATCTGCATGAGTTCCGCCGTTGCTTTTATTGCGGCTACAGGCGTTTTTATGTCGTGGGATAGTGTTGCGACAAGTTCTTTTTTGCGGCGGTCTGCTTCTCTTTCGTTTTCTCTTGCTGTTTTCAGTTCTTCACGCAACAAATCAAAACTTTCGGTAAATGCACCAAAGGCATTGTGCTTGTCCATATACAAAGGGGCATCTAAATCGCCCATTGCTATATTTTTTGCAAAGTCTTGCAAACTAACGAAAGGGTCAATAATTCGCTTTTTGTAATATGTTTGCAAAAAAATAAACGCAACAACAAAAATCGCTTGATATGCGCCAACCACCAGCAGTATAGTTCTGTTTCGGTTTTGGGAAACTTGGTTTGTGTGTTCAAATTCACGTGATATTCTGCCAAGCAGTATGTCAAGTGCCGCTGCATGGTCGGCTTCTTCAATCGCATGTATCGAATCCATGATCGCTTCATTGATGGCTGTAGTGGATAGCCTGTCTGGGGCAGAATTTACAACAAATAATGCCAGTCCGGCAAAACACAGTACAGATATCGCTGTAAACAATATTAAAAATTTTTTCACTGCCTTGCCCCCTCGCTTGCATTGAAAATATACCCACGTCCCCATATGGACTGGATATATTTAGGTTCGGTGGGGTTGCTTTCAATTTTTTCACGCAAGCGGCGTATATGGACATTCAACGTGTTGTCACTGGTTAAGCTATCTTCCCAAACACCCTTAAAAAGTTCGTCTTTGGTTATTTCGCGATTGCGGTTTTTTGCGAAATAGGCTAACAATTTGTATTCCATGCCTTTTAACATAATAGGCTTTCTGGCTAAAGTTGCTTCTTTACGCATGAAATCTATCTGTAAATCCCCATGCGTAAAAATATCTTCTGTGCCTTTTCGATAGCGGCTCAAAATAACCTTAACTTTTGCCAGCAACACAGATAGGGAGTAAGGTTTTTGTATATAATCGTCACCGCCTATGGATAGGGCAAGTAGCTGGTCTGTATCGCCAGTGCGTGCGCTTATAAATAGGATTGGTATTTCAGATGTTTCTCTTACTTTTCTGCATATATCAAAACCAGAGCCGTCTGGTAGGTTTATATCAAGCAGTAGTAGGTCAACTTGGTTGTCATATAAAAACTCCATGCAACTTTGATAGTTTTCTACACGCAGGGTTTTGATTCCAAAGGCATTAAAATATTCGCAAGTGGATTCACCAAGTAACTTATCGTCTTCTACAAGTAAGCAATCATATTTCATTGATTTTTTCTCCTTCTTAAACAAACATACGCATTACAGGTAATATAAAAAGGCATATGGCATCAAGATAAACATGCACCATATGCCTTTTCACTTCCTAGTCACTATAACAAAATCATCGCATCCCCATAACTAAAAAACCGATATTCTTCCTTCACCGCTTCTTCATAAGCGGCCAGTACATATTCCCGCCCCGCAAAAGCGGACACTAACATAATCAATGTAGATTCAGGCAAGTGGAAATTGGTTTGCAAACCGTCCAGCACTTTAAATGCATAGCCTGGGTAAATAAAAATATCGGTTTTGCCCGAGCCTGGTATCACGCCGCCTTTTCCATCGGCACGGCTTTCTAATGTACGGCAGCTGGTGGTGCCAATGGCGATGACTCTGCCGCCGTTCTTTTTAGTCGTGTTTATTATTTCTGCTACCTCTGGCTCTATGCGGCAGTATTCGCTGTGCATATGATGCTGGGTAATATCGTCTTCTTTTACGGGGCGGAAAGTGCCTATGCCTACATGCAGGGTCACTTTGGCTATCTTGACGCCCATCGCTTCAATTTCGGCAAGCAACGCTTCAGTAAAATGTAAACCTGCCGTGGGGGCGGCAACAGAGCCTGCTTCGTTTGCATACACTGTGTTGTAACGTGCCGAACTGTCGGTTTGTTCTTCTTCAATATAATGAGGCAGGGGCATTTCACCAATTTCTTCTAGCAATGGTTCGAAATCGCCTTCGTGGGTGAGGGATACTACCCGCAGGCCATCTTCTATGATGGCTTCCACTTTAGCAGTCAGACGCCCATTGCCAAATGTAAGTACGTCGCCCACGCGGGCTTTTTTGCCTGGTTTGACTAATACAGACCAGCGGCTTTCGTCTAAGCGTTCGTGCAGTAGCATTTCCACGCTTTTGCTACTACCATCCGTATCGCTCATTAAACGGGCAGGTATTACTTTTGAGTCGTTTATAACGATGCAATCGCCTGGTTTTAATAGTGTGGTTATATCTTTGAACATTTTATGCTGTACTTGCCCTGTTTTGCGGCATAGATGCATCAAACGAGAACCATCGCGCTGGGCTATCGGTTGCTGGGCGATTAAATGTTTTGGTAAATGATAATTGTAATCTGACTTGTTGGTCATCGTATTTCCACTCCTGTGTAGTAATGTCTTAAAATATCCATAAAGCTAAAGCCTTCCTGTGCCATGCCTTCCGCGCCGCGCTGGCTCATGCCTACACCATGCCCCCAGCCGCGTCCGTTTACGGTAATACCATTGCCGCCTGTGATAATTGCCGCGTCGGATGTGAAACGCTGCATGTCGGTGCCGTTGTATACATAGGCTTCTGCCACGGTTGCCATGGCTGTGGTGGTGCCTGTATGGGTGATAATCTGAAAGTTTGAAAGCGAACCTTGGCTGCTTGCAGTGCCGCTTGTGATATGCACTGTTTCAGACGTTGGCGAAAATCCGTTGATATTAAAATTGCGGCTGGGCAACGCACCGCCTATTGTGGTAAATGCACTGCGTACATTTTCACTGCCTCTGGTCCAGCGTCCGTTTGTACCTATGAATGTCAGCCCTTGTACACGCCCCCCCGAAGCGACGCGATCTATGCTGACGCCCGTTACGGTTCCAATGTTCGCACCGCCGCTTTGTGCCGCTTGTGTGAGTTGTTCCCACGTGAATGTACGCGTCCACACCATTGGTTCGTGTTCTGGTGCAATTTCCGGTACACCTCTCAGGTAGGATAACGCGTCGACCCACACATTTTCGGAATTGTCGGTGTTTCCGCCACTGGAAGAAAAATAAGACGCAAGTATAGGTTCGTCTTCATAGAACATCATGAGTCCGCGTGTTTCGTGTACCGCCTGAGTTGTGGTTTCATATTCGGCATTGACGCCGTTATATACTTGACAGCAGTAAGTATTGCATAAATCAAAACCCTGCTGCCGATGCCGCCCAAGGGAAACGGAATGTACCGCAAATGTGCGCGAGGCAATGGCTTGCGCCTTCAATGCCTCCATGTGAAATGATGGTGGCATTTCGGCAGGAACAACGCCGTACAAATACGCTTCTATATCAATGACGTTTACAGCGGTAAAAGTGCCGCCGGTTGGCAAAAATTCCATAGCCCCGCGAAAAGATTCGCTGTTCATTGTAATGACCCCGTCACCCGGCACTCTCATTTGCGGGTTGCCATCAACCCCAGCAACAAATGTAAACTGCACTGTTCCACCAGACGCGATGGCCACTTGTCCATTTTGCATTTGAACAGTAAATCCATTGGCAGAGTGCAAATCCCTGGCGGCGGTAAAATTGCCATCGGCAAAGCCGCGTCCTACAGTAATATGTGTATTAGAAATGTTGACGCTTGTCCGACTGGAAAAGCCCCTAAGTAAACCGATGCGTAAAGTAGTGGCATAAGCTGTCGCTGAAAATAAAATAGATGCGATGAATACCACCGCAAAACTTACAAATAATTTTCTCATCATGCTCCTTTTTTAATGAGGGCTCCGCCCTCAAACTCCCTCACTACAGGAGGCAAAGCCTCCTTCCGTTCCGCCGCGTCCATGCGGCGCGGAGTGCGCTTGCGCACTCCAAAAACCAGCCCTAATCCTTAAAATGTTCTTGCAGTGTTTTTAATAATGCACTGCCTTCAATGGTTTTTGGAATGTATTTTGTGGCATCCGGTGGCATTAACGCGCGCACCGCGTCGAATATCTTTTCCACACTTAAAAACCATATGGGTGCTTTTTGTCCCTTGCGTCTGATTAAGAAGGCTAGTTCGTAACCAGTGATTCCATCCATTTTGACGCATACAAGAAACAAATCGGGTTTGCGCGCACTAAGGGAAGCCATTGCCGATTGGCTGTCAGAACAGCCGATTACATTGTAATTGTCGCTGAGTACAACCATCATTTCCTGTAGTTCGTTAATCAGTGGATCTACGACCATAATTGTGCGTTTTTTCTTTTTCGGTTTCGACTCGATGGGTGTTTTAGATTTGGTCTTTGGTGATTGTGCCCGCGTTTTAACCTCTACAGATTTTACTAAGTCCATGTAAATTTTTAGTGTAGCGTTAAATTTGACTTGCCCGTCCGAAAACTGTTCAAAATTTCGAATAATTGCGGCATCTTCTAATACACTTAAAGCATCAAGCAAGCCAATCGCACCCATGTTTATAAATTTTGCGCGCACTTGAGAGCATTCGGTCAAAAACCTTTGACGATCTTCTTCGCTGTTCACAACAAACACTGGCGTATAGTGGCCAAGACATTTTTTATAATTGTCAAAAAAGTCTGTAAGTACCTCGTAATAATCTTTTACATTATAAAAAAAACGTTGAACATGAGCAGTGTCAAACTTTCCGCTGGCTTCCAGTTTGGCTATATCATAAGTTTTTATAGACATGGAACTACCTCTTCACAATTAAGTCTGCGGACATTATAACACGAAAAAGTCTAAGTTCATATAATTTGCAGCATGTTCATATAATGCAATAAAAGGAGAGTGCGTTATGGGTGATTTAGCCGCAATTTTACCAACATACTATGGGTTGACAGGCAGGGCATCAAAAGAACGGGGCAATTACATATGCCGTATGAAAAATGGTTACGGCAAAATTATAAAAACAAATGAATCCCCTCAAGGGATTAATAGACGATATGTTTTGCTCGAACAACTCACCAAGTCGGGTTTTGAACATGCCGATAAAATATTCCTGTCCACGCATGGTTTACCTTATGTAAACTTAGGTCGTGAAACCTATGTCATGTCACGCCATATTAAAGGCCGTGATATGGATTTTAACAATACTAGCGACGTGATGCTTGCATTAACAAGCCTTGCAAAATTTCACAAAATCGCCCAAGGCTTACAATTTGAGGCAGCATTGTCACCGCCTTCCGCACCATCTCTGCTGAGTTCATGGGAAAAGGAATCAGCAAGCCTTAAACACGCTTTTAAACAAGTAAACAAAAATTCACGTCTTTCAGACTTTGACATGTTGTTTATAAAAAACGCGAAACACTATACTGAACAGGCAGAAAATGCTGCCGTCGCCTTGAAAAATACAGATTATACGACACTGCAAACAAGTGCCATTGCGTCAAAATGCATATGCCATAATGGTTTAAAAGAAGAAAATTTGCCCATCTTTAATGACGCCTGCTATATCACTCGTATAACAGAAGCAACATTTGATTTGCAAATGACCGATTTGGCCAATTTTATCCGCCGCTATGCCGGGCGCAGTGACAAAGCACTTTCCATAGCAGATTTAATGCAAATTTATGATAATATAAACCCATTGCCCGCTTCGGCACTTGATATTATTCACGCCCAGCTTATTTACCCATGGCAATTTGTAAAAATTATCAAACAATATTATAGTAAAAAACGTGGGTGGACTCCCATTGCACTCATGAGCCGCATCAACAATGTTTTAGAGGAACAACCCGCATTTGATGAATATGTTGGTTGCAATTGATAGATACTTATGTTAGTTTGTTCCAAAACACAAAGGAGCTGCTTAAAATGATTCTTGAAAACTACGAACCAAAACAGGTGTTAAAACACTTTGAAGCCATCAGCCAAATCCCCAGGGGGTCGGGCAACGAAAAAGCGGTCAGCGATTATATTGCAAAATTTGCCGCCAACCTGGGCTTGAAATACGTTCAAGACACACTCAATAATTTAATCATTTTCAAGCCCGCCACCAAAGGCTATGAAAATAGCCCAGCCGTTATTTTGCAAGCCCATTTAGACATGGTTTGCGAAAAAAACGCAGGGACAGACCATGACTTTTTAAAAGACCCGCTTAAACTATATGTAGACGGGGACAAGCTAAAAGCCCACGGTACCACCCTTGGTGCCGACAATGGCATTGGTGTCGCGCTGTGTATGGCCGCACTTGAATCCAATGATTTCGAACACCCTGCACTTGAAATTGTACTCACTGTTGACGAAGAAGCAGGCATGAGCGGTGCGCAAAACTTAGATGCAAGCATTTTAAAAGCAACCAAAATGATTAATTTAGACAGCGGCGATGATACAGAATTTACAATGGGCTGCGCCGCGGCCTCTATGGCAGAACTTATTTTGCCTGTGCAATGGGAAGATAACAATAAGATAGCATTCAAAATTTCTGTCACGGGTTTAAAAGGCGGACATTCAGGCATTGACATCACCGATGACAGAGGAAACGCGATGCGTATTCTGGCGCATGTTTTGGATGCAGTAAAAAATGAGTGTGGCGGAATACGTATTGCCAAAATGTCCGGCGGAATGAAGGTCAACGCTATTCCACGTGAGGCGGACGCAGTGGTTGTGTTCGATAATGCCAATGCCTTGGAAGCGGTACGCGATGTTTTAGCACGTTTGAATGATGATTTCATGAAAACATACCATACAAAAGATTTGCAAATATCACTGTCCGAAGCACATGCAGACAAAGTTATGCGCGCCGAATGTGGGGACAAGCTTGTGGCGTCACTGTTGCTTATGCCGCTTGGCGTCATCAGTATGAGCCGTGAAATTGAAGGCTTACCCAATGCATCCTGCAATATTGGTGTATTAGAAACCCGTGATGCCGATGTGATAATTTCAGTGATGCCGCGTGGTTCGGCTGGTTATTTTCTGCGTCAAACCGAAGCACAAATTGAATCTTTGGCAAAAATCGCTGGTGCAACCGTAGAGTTTACCCAAAGAAGCCCTGCTTGGCCATATAATCCAACTTCTGAATTGCTTAAAACAGCTTTGCCTTGTTATGAAGCGATTTTCAACCGCAAAGCAATCATTACCGCCACCGCCGGCGGGTTAGAATGTGGTATTTTGGCAGATAAAATACCTGGGCTTGATATTATCGCCTTTGGCCCCACATCTTGGGACGTGCACACGCCGGACGAATGGCTCAGTATCGCATCGACAGGAAAGGTTTGGACATTTTTGAAGGATGTTTTGAGGTGCATTAAATGAACTTAATGCTGGTAGATGCCGAGCTTGACAATATAAAAAATTTTCGTGCGCATATTAAGGGTACGTTTCCGAGTATCCGTATTGTGGGTGCTTTTTCGGATATCAGCGGAGATATTGTGGCTGCCGTCAGGCAGTGTAAACCCCATGTTATTTTAGCGGATATCCGCTTTTTTGGCGGGTTGCACTTTATACGGTTTAAGGAAATCCATGAGGAGTTTCCGGGTATGCGGCTCATTATGTATGGCACATACAACGAATCAGATTATATGAAGCGTGGGCGCGATTTTGGTGTGCTTGATTTTATGTACCGCCCGGTGAAGCCCAGCGAATTAAACCGTTGCATGAATCTGGCACTCAGCCATTTTAAAAAGCAGGAAGAGAGTGTACGCCAAACCAAAATAATGGAATCGGACTATCATGGGCGCATTTTTCAATATCAGGAAATTTTCCTTCGCGCATTGCTGAATGGGGACATCGAACGCGAACGGGAAGCGCGGGAGGGTTTTGACTATTTTGGCATCCCATTTGATAAGCATTTTTCGGTGTTTATTATTCGTATAGACCATTATCGCCGTGTGGCATTGGCATTAACGGAAATGGAAAAGCATATGCGGATATTTAATATTCAGGCCAATGTGCAAGAAGTTTTGCGCGACTATAACGCCCAGGCATTTATACGCGGGTTTCATGAAATTCCCATTATCGTTAGCGGTGATTACTCTGTTGAACAAAAAGTGTTGTTGGGCGACAGGCTAAAGCATACCATTTTCGACAAAACAAAAACCCGTGTGACCATTGGTATTGGGCGCACCTACGAACAGCCGATTGATATTGCCATTTCTGCCAGAGAGGCCGATGCTACTTTTGGATACCGCTATCGCATGGGCTACAACGCGGTGATTGCCATCGAATTTGTAGAGCCAAACAATTCCATTACCTATCGCTATCCGTCGCAGCGCGAAAGGCGGCTGGTGTATTCGGCTGTAGTGGGTGACTATGACTATGCAAAAGGTGTATTGTCAGAGTTATTCAACGCGTTGGCGCAGTCAGGGCAAATACCTGAAAATTTGGTGGCTAAAATGGTGATGACCATTGTATTCCGCATCAGCCGCTATGTAAGCGAGTTAAACCTGCCTTTTGCTGCGGATGTGAATCGCTTCTTTCCCACAGCGGATGTTTTGCGCATTGTGACGATTGATGATGGCTATTCATTTTTGGATAAAGGGCTTGAAGACTTCTGCAAATTTGTACGCGATTTCCATATGAAGGATTCTTTGCGCTTACATGCCACCGCCAAACGGTATATTAGCGAACATTATTTTGAAAATTTCTCTATCGCAAAAATTGCTGTGAAATTGGGCACAACGCCCGAGACATTAAACAAAGTGTTTATGGAGCGCGAACGCATTATGTTGTTTGACTATGTGATGTGGGTACGTGTGCAAGAGGCGCAAAAATCTTTGCAAAGCAGTGCCACCGAGGAAGATGTGATTGCGGTGCAGGTAGGCTTTGATGATGTGAAATATTTCCGCTCGGTTTTCCGCAAATATGTAGGTGAGACGCCCGCAGAATTTAGGGCGCGGTCGCAGGTGGAGTCGTGAGTGCATATTATTTGACATTTTGGCATAACATGAATATAATCAGTTTATAATAAAAATGAGGAACGCGAATTGCGCGTCCCTCTGGGCAAGACCGTTCGACGTGTAACAGGCTGGGCGTTGTAAGATGTTACGTATTGAAATAAGCCTAAACCTTGGTCGGGGGGCTCATTTCTTCTGTGTGTTTCTGTATGCCAAATACGCGATAATTACCAGCGCAACATTAAGAAGCAAATACAACACTTCAAAGATGGACATAGACCTTCCTCCTTTCGGAGTCCAGCCTGGAAACACGCCCCACGGCTTGCTTGAGAGTATTATAATCACAAGCAAGCCAAAAATCAACTTTAGCAAGGTATACATATTCAACAGCGTGGCAAGACTCCTTATACAACATCTAAGGAGGAATCCACCCCATGAAAATCGTAAAAATAATAAAAAAAGAACTCCCCATAATGGCAGTTTCCCTGTTCGTGGGCGTGCTTATTGCATTGGCAGCTACGGCATATACTTATGTGTACTCGGCCACCACCCAGCAAAACATTGCCGACAATGTAATACGTTTCCATGTGTTAGCCAACAGCGACTCAGTAGAAGACCAAGCATTAAAAGAACGTGTACGCATGGGGGTGCTTGCAGAATTTGAAGAAGCCCTAGCGGGTGCAATGGATATAGAAAACTCACGGGCAATACTCACCTCTGCACTACCCGACATGCAAACCCTTGCCGAAGAAATAATCACCCGCGAAGGGTTTGGTTATCAAGTATACGCACAAATTGCCAATGTATTTTTCCCTACCCGTGCATACGGCAGTATGACCTTTCCGCCGGGTGAGTACGAAGCGGTGCAGTTAGTCATCGGCTCTGGAAGCGGCAGCAATTGGTGGTGCTTAATGTTTCCCCCGCTATGTTTTGTAGATATGACAGCGACAGAAGAAGGCCGCCAACAACTGGCAGACACAGTGACAGAAGAAGGCTTTCGACTGCTGACCCATATGGAAGCAGAAGACCCCTCGCTGACCGTACGGTTTAGAGTGGTGGAGTGGTGGCAGTACCGTGGTCAGCCAAATGCAGTGCATAGATATGAGCAGGTTGCAAGTCACTAAAAAAATCGCCATTTAATATCCAATGGCGATTTTTTTCTGCCTTGCAAAAATGGAATTAATACGCCGAAGAGTCCGCAAGCAGATTTTTCAGCCGCCTACACAGTGTTTCTATAATGGCATAGGCTGTGTCAGGGCTGCTTCCCATAAACTGTGACAGCGCGCCTTGGCGTACTTCTATTACGGTAACATTACTTACTGCTACAACAGAAGCAGAGCGCGGTTCTTTTAAGAATAGTGCCATTTCACCAAACAAGTCACCTGTTTTGAGTGTGGCAAGAACTTTTTCGTTTAGTGTGCCGTGGCTCTTGATTACTTTCACACTGCCTTCAAGCACAAAGTACATGGCGTCGGTGTCTGTGTCACCTTCTTGAATAATTGTTTCTCCTTGGGCAAACTGCTTATGGTCGCCATGCGCAGTCCTTAGTGAAGATGCACTTACACTGTCAGAAGTGGTTGCATCCCACACCTTATTCACAGACAACGCCCCAAGGCTTGTTGAAAAGAATGCTAATTTACTATTTAAAATGTGTACTTGACTGTCAAGCTCTTCTGCCGCCGCCGCTGTTTCCTCGCTTGTGGCGGCACTTGAATGAACAGCTTGATTGATGTTCCGCAGGTCTTTGTTTATACCGCCAATGGCTTCTGTCTGTTTAGTAGACGCTGTGTAAATTTCGTTAATCACTTCTGAAACATCCAGTACATTCTGAACGATTTTCTCTAAACTTGCCGCCGTATCGGATGCGGCCTTTTTGCCGTCCTGTACATTTTCGATAGATTCTTCAATGAGACCCGATGTTTGCTGTGCCGCTTTTGCACTGCGCTGTGCAAGCGAACGCACTTCTTCGGCAACCACACTAAAGCCTTTGCCGTGTTCACCTGCGCGGGCGGCTTCTACTGCCGCGTTTAGCGCAAGCAAGTTTGTTTGAAACGCAATGCCTTCAATGGTGCTTATTATTTTAGAAATTTCATTGGACGAGACATTGATGCGTTCCATTGCATCCAGCAAGTTTTTCATTTCGCTGCTGCTTGCTTCGGCATTGCCTTTTGATGTGGATGCAAGGTCTGCCGCTTTTTGCGCATTTTCAGAATTACCCTGCGCACCTATTTCGACAGAGCTAATACCGCCGGTGACTTCTTGCATAGACTGCAACTGACGTGTAGTACTTTCAGATAAGTTTGCTGAACTTTGCGAAAGCTGTGCTGTGCCGCTGGATACGCCGTCGGCTACAAGTGAAATATCCACGACCGTTTCATTTAACCGTGACACAATAGAATTTACGGAATGTTTGATGGAATCAAAATCGCCTACATATTCGCGGTTTATTCTAATCGCCAAGTTACCGCTTGCGATGGCAGCCAGTGTATTGTTTACTTCATCTACATAATCTTTGATAAATGCAATCGCTTGCCGCATTGTATCACCAATCAGCTTATAAGCCGTTGCGGCTTCTGCCGTGTCGGCATCATACGCTTCCGGCACAAAGTCAAATTTTAATATGCCTTTGCCCAAGCCCTCTTGCAAATATTTTGTAAGACCTTGTGCTTCGTGGTTTTGGAAATCATTAATTTTTGCTGAACGTTTTTGCGCACCAACAAGTTCTGTCGTGTCGTAAGCAAAGTTTAAGAAAGCAACAACTTTACCGTCAGAATCCTTAATGGATATGGTTGTATAATCCATATGGGTAACATTACCATCCGGAAGTTGCTTTTCCATAGCATAGTGTATTGGCTTGCCGCTTGCGGCCGTTTGTTTAAACTTTTCTGATAACGTATTTGCATAATCGGCAGGGAATGCTTCTTTTGCCGTTTTGCCCAATAAGCGCGCCGGGTCAAGTCCAGCCGCACGATTGTGCGCATTCAGAAAAGTGATGTGATGGTCTTTATCAAAAAGGGTGATGCCACAAGGCATTTCGTCCAAATATTGAATAAAACTTTCAGCGACGATATCAATACCGTCCAGCACTTTTTGGAAATCGCCCTTTGCCGAAAAATCGCCCTTGCTTGTGTCAAAATTTCCGCTGGCAATGTACAGGCTTTTCTTTTGTACCTGTTCGATTGTATCCACCACTGCCGCGCTCATATGTCTAAAAGACTGTGCCAGCTTGCCAATTTCATCGTTGCTTTTTATATTTGGCACGTTTACATTCATGTTGCCTTCCGACATTTGCTCGGCGGCAAATGTTAAAGCACTGATGGGTTTAGTGAGCCTGTTTACCAATAGGTGCATGAGTACGATGGCTACCACAAGCCCTATCAGTGAAATGATGACTACTGTAAAAACTGTCTCTGCGTTTTGACTATTAATATCATGAAGCGGAAGCCCAATAAACATTGAGCCAAACATATTACCATCAGAGCCGATAAGCGGCATGTAAAAAGCACTGTAGTCCCGCCCGTAAAATGTAGACGTAGTAAATACTTCCTCTCGGTTTTCCAGACGTCTTAGTATGTCCGCATCGTCAAGTGTTGTGCCCACAACGCTATTTCCATTTTCGTCAAGCATTGTAGATGCAACCAATAAATCATCTACAAGAACAGTCACTGCGGCACCGCCAAATCTTTCCGAAAGCGCATCAACCGACTCTTGGGTGTCTAACGCAAAACCAACAAAAGCAATACCTATCACTTGTCTTTCATAATGAATAGGTACAGCCGCACGTATGGGCATGTGATAACCACGAAGCGGTGTATATGCAACAGATACAATACCATCCAATGCCGCCGCCAAAGCAGGGGTAATGAGTGGGTCGCCATAACGTTCGCGTTCAAAACTGCGGGCTAAAATAAGAGGCTCGTCATCTGCGATACTCATTGTTGATATGCCATACCTTGGCATCAGTTGGTCAATGACTCTCAGTATTTCTTGCGTATCCTTGTTTAATACAGCTTGGGCCAGTTGCGGGTCTGTAGCAACATGGGTCCCTCTGTCTATCGCACTCGTGCGCAGTTCTTCTGTTATCCCCCTCAAACCATTGGCGGCAACATACAATCTTTCATCCACCAATTGTTCCGTAAAGCGGCTAAACTGGCTGATAGTGACTACAAGCGTTACCACAAGTATTAAAACGATTAGTATTGTGGTTGGTATCAGAATTTTGCTTCTGAAATTTAATTTCATTACTTAGTCCCCTCTTCTATTTAATGACACAACACACGCCGTGCGGCAACAACATCTACCCCACTTAGACGCAACACGGCAAATAAGCTATATCCACCTAAAAATACAGCCAACATAAAAATACACAACATACCGCCTGTTATCTTATTTTTTAACTTCATGTTAAAATTCCCCCTATTTTTTTTAAATTATGGAGTAACAGCATGATAACATCTATCATAAACCATATTCCACAATTCATGATAGCACTGAATAGACATTTCGTACTGACATAATGGAGGAGTATTTTTCAGTATTTTTATGTAGTATGATGACAAAATTAAAGAGACAGCCTTTTTTCCTACTTTGACACCCTATCTAAGAAAACAAGAAGAGCAAAGCAAGTAAATTCAGGGCTAATAGGCTTATTTTTTTGTCAATACAAAGGAATAAATATGTAGTGCAAAATCGTGCATTGTGACATAATCATAGGCGGGTGATAGAGATGCACTTGAAAAAAAGTCCAGTCAAAGACGGACGCACGTACCTATCCATCGTTGAAAGTCGGCGCGAGCCAAAAACAGGCAAGCCCCAAAAAGTAACCATTCAAAAATTAGGCTACCTTGAAGACTTAGCGAAAGAGCATTCAGACCCTATAGGGCATTGCACTGGCATAGTAGCAGAAATGAATCGCGCAAAGGCGGCAGATCATGCGCCTTTTGGTGTTTTCACGCTTGCTTGCGCCTGGCTCAAAAAAGAAAGCCTACGATGAGCGGGATTGGTTTTTCGAACGTTGCGATTTTAGCTTGGTTGACGTATATCGTGGGCTAAGTCGCTTTGCGGATTATGCCGAGGCACTTCAGCTATGGATGCACGAGCGAATTGTTGAGACATATGGACGCGACACATCGGTGACGTATTACGATGTGACGAATTACTATTTCGAGATAGACGAACAAGACGGACTTCGGCGCAAAGGCGTGTCGAAGGAGCATCGTCCCGGCCCGATTGTACAGATGGGGCTTCTGATGGACAATAACGGAATTCCCATGGCGTATCAACTTTTTCCGGGCAACGCCAATGATTGCACAACCTTGTTGCCAATTTTGAAGCGCATTCGCAGACAGTTTCAAACAGACAAAGCCGTTGTTGTGTCGGACAAAGGGTTAAACACGCAGAAAAACGCCTATTACTTAGCCAATCGGCGCGGCGGATATGTTTTTAGTCAATCGGTGCGCGGGGGAAACGCCGAACTAAAGAAATATGTATTGATGCAGTCTGATTATCAGGAAAACGAATCAGGATTCAAGAAGAAATCGCGCCAGTTTACGCGACACGTTGAATTTGAGGACGATAATGGTCACATCGTCCGTGCTGCAATCGCGGAAAAGCAAGTTGTTTTCTACAGCCCCGAGTACGACAAGTCCACCGGCGAGATTTTAACAGCTGCAAGTAAACTCCTATTTAATGAGGAAGCTCTTACCGAAGATGAAAAATACGATGGCTATTATGTCATCGTCACCAACCGCCATGACAAGCACGATGACTGGATTATTGATACTTACCGAGGTCTTTGGCGTATTGAGGAAACTTTCCGTGTCACGAAAAGCGAATTGGAAACCCGCCCTGTTTATGTTTCACGCCAAGACCGCATCCAAGCGCATTTTCTCATTTGTTTTGTTTCGCTTGTGATAATCCGACTCCTGCAATTAAAGATGGATAACGTTTTTTCCACCGGGAAAATATTAAGCAGTCTTTCCAAAACTTGCTGTTCGCTTGTCAAAGATAATTTCCATATGTTTGACTACCATGATGAGGTCACTGATGTCATAGGGAAGATATTTGACATCAATTTTGCGCAAAAATTCGCACACAATCCGAAATTAAAAACATTGTGGCGGCCGCAAAAAAATTCTAACATCTGATTTTTGCACCACACATTTATTCTTTGATTTTCAAATATACGACCCCGCTAAGCCAGCTATTGAGCCGCCTTGCGGGGTCGTTTCCATTTTTTAGGTGTCAAAGTCAGGGTGTATGATAGCAAAAATATAGCTGAATGGTCAATGAATAAAAAATAGGTAAAAAATAAATGGATGATGTCTTTCCATGGCAACTGCCCTCATACTGCATGACGGTTTACCGTTTCACAATTTCTGTAATTATAAAATACTATATGATGTCAGCAAATTTTCAAAAAGCAAAAGTGGTGGCACGTACTTGAAAAGGAGTGACGTTATAATGACAATTCCCCAAAAACTAAACCCAGGCGATAAAGTAGCCATAATCGCCACATCGTCCCCCGTTAGCGAAACAAAATTAACCGCAGGTATAAAAATACTAGAATCCATGGGGCTAAATCCATACACCTTAGATAGCTGCCATAAAACCCACGACTATCTGGCAGGCACAGACAGTATACGTCTAAAAGACTTACACACTGCCTTTCAAGACAAACAGACAAAGGCAATATTTGTAGCGCGCGGCGGATATGGCGCAGCAAGGCTTCTACCCTACATAGACTACAACCTAATCAAAAAGAACCCCAAAATATTTGTAGGGTTTAGCGACGTAACGGCACTGCATATTGCACTCAATCAAATATGTAAGCTGGTGACATTTCACGGCCCCATGCCAGGGGCAAATTTAAATGAAAAAACCGATTCAATCACATTAGAATCGCTAAAACAGGAGATATTCACTGAAACGGTATGGCATCAAAAGGAGACAAATGCGAGACGAGAGACATCCGCAAAAATCCGCACTAATATTCATGACCTGCCTTACCTTAGCAACAATGCACGGGTAACATGGCAGCCAGACCTTGCTGCCCCACTCACAGGCGGCAACCTTTCCATCATCGCCGCGTCCCTTGGCACGCCATATGAAATAAAAACCCGGGGGCGCATTCTATTTTTAGAAGAAATAGATGAAGCGCCCTACCGAGTAGATAGGCTTTTTTTGCAATTAAAACAAGCAGGAAAATATAAAGACGCGGAAGGAATAGTACTGGGCGATTTTTCGCCAGAAACAACAAAAACCCTAGACATAGCCATCCGTGAACTCATATTCACTGAAAACAAGCCAATCATATGCGACTTCCCGTGCGGACATACCAGTCCAACCCTTACGCTTCCACTGGGCAAAATCGTGAGTTTCGAATCGTTGCAACAGCTTAAGCTGGCGGTATCATCACATCCACTTCAAACACATGTCCACTAGCAAAATTAAGCGGTACACAAACAATTTTGGGCGTACGGGCTGAAATGGGGAAATCGCTAGCGGCGGCATTAAACCTAAGCTGCGGCGGTTTAATATCCACAATAATTTCCTTACCAGAAAATAGTGTTGCCACATTTCCAGAAATAATATTAGCCAGTTCGCTTACTGCACTCTTAGCCATATCGTCTTCCATTGATGGCACAGGCATACCCATCATCATTTGTGATGCAATAAAGCAACCTGCTTCCAATTCCATATTGTAAACAACCTCACCCTCAAACGCGCCAAAGACATCAATACTGACCGTCAAAGCCGAAGTGGTATAAGGTTGCGATTTTACAAATACTTTCCCCAAAGCAGGCGTTTCATTACACACCGTAGCAAAAACGCGCTGCGCACCTTGCACAAATGCATTTACATAAGAAGCATCCATTGATTAAACTCCGTTTTCTCATGCCATAGGCAACTGCTTCGCAGTTTCTAGGCGTTTTATCGGTAACGAAAGCGGCTTTGCCGCTTTGTTATTTTATTCCGTTAAATCTCCATCCAAAGCCATTGAGGTATCGTCCTCGGCTTCGTCTTTTTTCCCGAACAACGAACTCAGATTAAGTTTTGACAAAAGCCCAGGAATCATATCAATCATTTTGCCAAAGCTTTCCTGGTTTTTCACGTTTACTAATTGAACAGTGCCATTCATGATTACAATTACAGCCGACGGTGTCATTTTCGCGCCAACTGCACCGCCACCGCCGCCACCATCATTTTTATTTTCATCCGAACCGCCGCCAAGACCTGCGCCCATACCAAATGAGACATCTACTAGCGGTACAAGAATCACATCGCCAATATGCACTGCTTCGCCTACCACTGTTTTGGTGGAAACATAATCATCCATTTTAGAAAAAAGTGCTTTAATACTTTCTGGAATACTATTGCTCATTTGTATCATCCTTTCGATTTAAATGGGGGTTACACCCCCAATCCCCCTCGCTACACGAGGCTAAGCCTCGCTCCGCTCCGCAGGTTGCACCTGCGTGTTGTGCTTTGCACAACGAAAGGGCTACTTGCCCTTTATTGCCCCCCAAATTAATCCACGTATGGGCTTTTGCCATGCCAGCCACAAAAGTGGCCAAGTTAAGCGCAACCCACTTACACTACCTTTTACAAAAATTTCAAGACGCACCACGGTGGATAGCGCATTAAAATCGCCTGATAAACGAATACACTCTCTTACCTTAAACATTCCCACAAGGCATTCATACGCCCCCATGAAAAAGCCTGTAGAGGCAGGGTCTTCAAACCCGATTATACCAGAAATGTTTAACTTTTTAGGTTTTAGCACTTTGCCTGTTTTTTTTAAGGCACGAAAGCTTAAGTCCATGATAGTTTTTCGGTGGGGGTATGTCAAGACTATGCGAATGCTATCAATGATTTGACCAAACCCAAATTTTTCTGTGTTTTCGTGCGCTTCTGTTTCATTTTCTTCTTTTTTATTGGGGTATTTTTTTGTTTTCTGTTTGATTTTATTTTTTGATGCATTGTCATTTAGGGGTTTTGATCCGATAAAATCCGTCTTTTTACGGAATCCTAGAATGCGTAAAGTTGGTGTACCCATGTTATCATTGTATTCGTACACAAAGTATATTAGCCGAAAAAAGTAGCTGACTTTTACTTTTGCAGTAGCCCTTTCGCCAATGCTTGCTTTCACTTCATATCTAATAGGCGCAACCAGCAATACAAATGTAAGCACTATGATAAGAAGAAGCAACCCCAAAATAATCAGCAAAATCCATCCAAGCACCGTTAGCGCAGCAATAATCCAAGTCATAGCGTGCCAAAACTGGGGCGATACATTTTGCGAAGGTACACAGATGAAGCGATAATAATGGCCACAGGCACAAGCCCTAAAATTAACGCAATAAAAATGGAAATGTGAATAAAGAAGCTGAGTGGTACCATATTAATCAACAGGTCAACCCTAGGGTCGAGAATCCAATAGTCATTGTTGAAAAATATTAAATGGAAAATTTCAAATGACCTGTCGAAGTCGATGGCGATGACCCCAATAGCAATCGCTGCTAAAATTAAAAAACCAGCCATAATTTCACGGGTACACCTGGCAAGCACGTATAGTGTGCGGTAGCGCAGTAATATCATGCCAAGAACCAATGCAACCATTGCAAAAAATGCGACATTGCGTGCAATAAAAAGCCTGTCGTAAAGGATACGTACGTCTATCATATGCCTTATTTCAATATCGCTAAAAAATCGGCGTTCTTCGCCCGCGACTACGGCATAAATATCTTCAATAGAATCACGTCTGCCACGCATGTAGTCAAGCAGTTCTGTAGTGACGCGCATCAGTTCTTGATATTCTACTTGAATGGTTTCAGAAACGCCCAGCCTGTCAAACTGCCACCTAAAAAAGGGCATAAAAAACGTGGGTATAATAATACTTTGGCTGACAATCAATACAAGTAAGCACAACGCTGTCAAATAACCCATTGCCCAACGCATATTTCGCCCTCCTTCGATTTAAATGTCCGTATATTATATACGACTTTTGGTAAAAAGTACAAGTGCTGATGAATAATAAAAACGAATAAAAACGGGATGCCCCAGTTTTTTTGCGAGGCATCCCGTTTTTTCATCTTTAGTAGAAAAAATTACTTGCAGTTTTTAGCACTTTTGCCTGCGTTTGCGGCGTTGGTGGTGTTCATTTCATCTGTGTTGGCGTTGGCATTGTTGTTATTGGTATTTGCTGCTGCTTGCTTTTTTGATTTGTCCATACCGTTCAACCTCCCTTCGCTGTAAGTAAACTGTTGTTTTGGCTGTAACGTTGGGGATTACTGGTTATAGTATGGGTTGGGTTTGAGAAAAATATACATTCGTGTAAAAAACTTTTTTAGCTAATTTTTATCTTGTATGATTATAATTCCTATGCAATACTGATATTGCACATAAAAACCCTAAAAAAGGAGCAAACACAATGATTGAATTGCGTAAAATAACCAAAGATAACTTTGGGACAGTATTAAAGTTAAAACTTGCAGAAGGACAGAATAAATTTGTAGCGTCCAACATCTACAGCCTTGCAGAAGCTTACGTAGAACTTACAAACAGCGAAAAGCCCGCACTTCCGTTTGCGATATATAACGATGATGAAGTCGTTGGCTTTGCAATGATGCAGTATGAAAAAATAGATGCGGACGAGTTCTTGTTTACAAACTATGGCGACAGCGCAGTGTATTGTTTTTTTCGATTCATGATTGATGCAAAACATCAGCGCAAAGGTTATGGTCGTCAAGCAATGGCAAAAATTTTGGAATACCTTAAAACCTTCCCGCAAGGAGAAGTGAGCGCGATATCGTTGTCATACGAACCAACCAATGAAGTCGCTAGAAAACTATATGCTTCGTTTGGTTTTGTCGAAACAGGACATTTAGAAGACGGTGAAATGGTGGCGCGTCTTGGGCTATAAAAGCCCATTTTTTTTATTACCCTCTATCTTGCGGCGTTTAGACAACTCGTTTAAAATATCGCTGGGGGTTACGCCCTGGTTGTATAACAGCACCAGCAGGTGATAAAGCAGGTCGGACACTTCGCCAATGAGTTCGGGTTTTTCGGCGTTTTTGGCGGCTATGATTGTTTCGGCGGCTTCTTCGCCTATTTTTTTGCAGATTTTGTCTACGCCTTCGGTGAGTAAGTAGCTTGTGTATGATTTTTCAGGATTTTCGGCAAGATTGCTTCCACGTTTTTTTATTTCCGTGAATAAATTATTGACTACGTCAAACAGCCCTGGCTCTTCGCCGAAGCAACTATAACTGCCTGTATGGCAAGCCCCTTCGCCATGTTGTTTGACTTGAATCAGCAACGTGTCGTTGTCGCAATCTAACGCCATATGCATAATTTCTTGAATATTGCCGCTGGTTTCGCCCTTTTTCCATAGTTGCTTACGCGAACGTGACCAGAAACATGTCTGTTTATTTTCCAGCATGTAGTTGTAGCTTTCTTGGTTTACATATGCAAGCATGAGTACGCGGCCTGTGTAGTGGTCTTGTACTATGGTGGGGATTAATCCTTCAAATGTGAATGTTTTCATTATAGATGTTTCTGTAGACATTTTGCCAAGTCCACCTTTCCTTCATAGAATGCTTTGCCTACGATTACACCATAGTATGCTGCCGCATTGTCGATGTCTTCGTCACATGCTACGCCGCCTGATACTACTACGTTTATACCGTCAATTTTGCTTATGCGTTCGTACATACTCCAGTTTGGTGAGGTTAGCGTACCGTCGCGACCGATGTCGGTGGCGACTATATATTTTACTCCTTGGCTTTTTAGGCGGTGAATATAGTCGATGTAGTGTATACCGCCGTTTTCCAGCCATCCACTGGTGGCGACTTGCTCATCTTTTGCGTCTACGCCCACTACAATTTTCTCTGCACCGTATTTTGTTATCATTTCGTCAACAAATGTAGGGTTTGTTACGGCTATTGTGCCTAGAATCACGCGGTTTATGCCTATGTCTTCAAGATATAGCTTTACGGTTTCGGCATTGCGAATACCGCCACCTAGCTGCATAGGGATTTTTATATTTTGGCGAATTTGGCGGATGGTTTCTATATTAGCAGTGTTGCCGCCTTTTGCGCCATCTAGGTCTACTACATGTAGATATTTTGCGCCAAGGTTTTCAAATTCCTGTGCTAGTTTATACGGCGCGTTGGAATAAACGGTTTTTTGCTGGTAGTCACCTTTGAATAAGCGTACACCTTCACCGTTTAATAAATCTATTGCAGGTATGATTATCATTATAAAACTCCCTTTGTTGATGGAATTTGGTTGCCTGTTCGTTGAATGGCTTGACCCAGTGCCGCGCCTGCTGATTTAAAAATGGCTTCTATTATATGATGTGTGTTTTTGCCGTACTGCACATTAATATGAAGCGTGATACCTGCATTCATGGCAAACGCACGGAAGAATTCTTCTGTCATTTCGGTTGAAAAATTGCCAATGTGTGAGGTTGGCATTTCAGCATTGAACACCAAAAAGCCGCGTCCTGAAATATCTAAATCGCAACGGGCCAGGCTTTCGTCCATCGGAATAGTTGCATTGCCATAACGGGCGATGCCTTTTTTGTCGCCCAAGGCTTCTTGGAATGCTTTGCCCAAGGCGATGCCAATATCTTCTATTGTATGGTGGTCGTCTATATGCAGGTCGCCTTGGCAGCTTACCTCCAAAGTGATGCCAGCGCGGAATGCCAGTAAATTTAACATGTGGTCGAAAAAGCCTACACCTGTTTCTATTTTGTTTTCGGCGGCAGTGTCCAGGTTTAGATGCAGGTTTATTTTTGTTTCGAATGTATCGCGACTTATGAATGTATCGCGGCTTATGAATGTTTCACGGTTTATTGCTGCTTTACGCATGATAAAAACCTCTCCATCTCTTCATCCGCGCCTATAGTTACGCGTAAAAATTCGCTGATGCGTGGTTTATCCCAGTAGCGGGCTAAAATTTTATTTTCTAGCAGGTGGTTGTATAGGTCTTTTGCACTCTGTTGGTCATTCGCGCTTACGTCTATGAAAATGAAATTGCCTTGGGCTGGCAATACATTATAACCCATGTTTTCTAAAGCGGTTATCGTGCGCTGGCGCGTGGCAATGACTTTTTCGCATGTTTGATTTAAGTAGGATTTATCTGATATGGCAATGGCCGCGACAGTTTGCGCCAAAATGTCTATCGGGTAGGAATTGAAGGATTCTTTGGTGAGGTTTAGCCCTTCAATGAGCCCAGGGTGGCCTATCGCATAGCCGACACGCATTCCTGCCAATGCATGGGATTTTGAAAATGTGCGTACAACCAGTAGGTTTTCGTATTTTGGCAGCAATTCTACCGCGCTGGGTACATTGGCGAAGTCGATATAGGCCTCGTCTATCAATACTACACCGTCTGGATTTTGTTTGAGTATGGTTTCTATTGCAGATAAGCCCAGCGCAATACCCGTTGGGGCGTTGGGGTTTGCTAAGATTACGCCTTTACCATTTTTGTAGTCATCTGGGTTTAATGTGAAATCGTCTTGCAGTGGAATAAAATTGAGCGGCACATTATACATATTGCCCCATACGGGGTAGAATCCATAGGAAATATCGGGCGTGTAGATGGAAGATTTTTTGCTAAAAAAAGCCTGAAACGCCAACGCCAAAACCTCATCTGAACCGTTGCCGCAGAAAATGTTCTGCTCTTCAACACCTACGGCTTTTGCAATGGCAGTACGCAACTGCCCGCCATCTCCTGGGGGGTATAGCCTAAGTGTTGCTAAATCTGTAGTTTTTAGCATCTCCGCGATTTGAGGCGAAGGAGGGTATGGGTTTTCATTGGTGTTGAGCTTAATCCAGCCTGTCTCTTGCGGCTGAATCCCCGCTACATATGGATGCAATTTTTGCACATGTTCTGTTAAATATTTATTCGTCATCAAACCGCACCTTTATCGCGTTGGCATGGGCATCAAACCCTTCCGCTTCCGCAAATTTTATTACGTCTTGCTTAAATTCGCTTAGCACTTCCCTAGGGTAGTAGCTGTACGCACTATGTTTCACAAAATCATAAACACCCAGTGGCGAAAAGAATTTTGCTGTGCCGTTGGTGGGCAGCACATGATTTGTGCCGCTCATGTAATCGCCTAGCGGCTCGGGAGTGTTTGTGCCTAAGAATATTGAACCCGCGTTCTGCACTTTGGGCAAATGTGAGATAGGGTCTTGGGTAAGAATTTCTAAATGTTCAGGGGCTATTGTGTTGGATATTTCAAAGGCTTCTTCTAACGTGCTTGTGAATACTGCTACACCATAGTCTGCCAATGATTGACGGATGATGTCGGCACGTTTTAGATAGGTCAGTTGGCGTTCCAGTTCTTTTTCGGTTTCTTCAATTAATTTTTCGCTGGTGGTGATTAAAACCGCGCTGGCTAGTACATCGTGTTCGGCTTGACTCATTAGGTCTGCTGCCACATGTTTAGGGTTTGCGGTATCATCGGCAATGATTAAGATATCCGATGGCCCTGCAATGGAGTCTATGGCTACTTCGCCATATACCAGCTTTTTTGCCGTGGCAACAAAAATATTGCCTGGGCCGACTATTTTTTGTACCCGTGGAATGGTTTCTGTGCCATAGGCTGCTGCCGCAATCGCGTGCGCACCGCCTATTTTGTAAATGGTTTCAATACCGCAAATATGTGCGGCGGCGAGTATGCTGTCTGCTATTTTCCCGTCGGCTTTGGCGGGCGTGAGAATGATGATGTCCTTGACGCCCGCAATCATAGCGGGGATTGCGTTCATTAATACCGATGACGGGTATGCCGCAGTACCACCTGGGACATAAAGTGCAACGCGTTCTAATGGGCGTACGATTTGCCCCATGATGACGCCGTTTTCTTTATACATGCCCCAAGGGCGTTCTTTTTGGTTGATGTGAAATTCGGTGATTTGCGATTTTGCGCGCGTTAGTATGCGAAGGAAATCGGGGGCAGTGTTTTGTACGGCGGCGTCCATTTCTGCTTGTGAAACTTTTGGAACGCCCATAAATCCGTCAAACTTCTTGGCGTATTTCTGCACTGCGGCATCACCGTTTGCTTTTACATCCGCTAAAATTTCATTCACTACCTGAGAAACATCGGTATCACTGTCTGTTTTGCGATGGATAATGCGCTTCCAGTCTCTATTTAATTGCATTTTTAATCGCCTCTATTGTAGTTGCTATTTTTTCATCATATTTTAGTGCCGCTTTGCTCACCAGCAGTTTTGTTTGAATCGCCATGGCTTCTTCAAAAATAACCAACCCATTTTCTTTGAGTGCCAGCCCTGTTTCAACGATATCAAAAATCACGTCTACTTCACCGTGGCGCGGCATCAATTCAGACGACCCACTGATGGTGACGATATCTGCCAATATATCCTGTCGCGTTAAGTAATTTGCCGCGATATGCGGGTGTTGGGTGGCGACAGTCAGTACTTTTTCGTCGCTATGTTTACATTTTTCGTAAAGCTCTTGGTTTTCGGGCAGGCCTGCGACGCAGAAGCGGCTTTTTCCACACAGTTTCAAGTCGGGTAGAATCGTTGAAATAAAATTGTCGCCGCGCATCGTATGTCCGCCATCGACGCTGGAAAGCTCGTATTCACGATAACAGTCAAAAGCAGAAATGCCCATATCTGCCCAGTTGCGGTCTACATATTGTGGAATATCGGCAATGCGCACTAACAGAAAGTTTGCACGTCCGCAATCGCTTGTGTACTCTAACTGCTTACGCCCTTTGCTGGTGATTTCATTTTCTAATGCAGTGCTTGTAAACCCAGCATCTTTGAATATTTCATAGGCTTTGCCCAGCAACCTTTGCCCTTTGGGTAATGCTATTTCTATTTTTCGCATATTAAAAATACCCCTAACTATTTTAGTTTAAGGGTATTTTAACAGACTTATTAGAAAATGTCAGGTATTCGCTAGCAGTTCTTCCAACCACCCATACCCATCAGGATAAGCCGTATCAATCGCGTCCAAAAGCCATTTCCTATTTTCTTTAGAAAGCATTGGCATAATCGTCTTGAAGTCGCGCTCTGTCTTGGGTTTCACATATGGGTGCTCGGAAGAAAACTTGTCCGATTTGTAAAACAGTATCACTTCCGGCGCAAGATAGGGTATGTCATCGCGGTATAGAATGGCATTGGGGTGGGTTATCTTTGGGCTATCTTGCACCACAAAATCGCTGCCTTCTCTTGCGTCAAACTCAAGCTCGATAAACTCGATACTGTCTTGTACAAGCCACTTACGAGATTGATACGTGTAAATTTCCCCCTGCAAACGGTCAAGTTTGTACAACACCGCTTGCAAACATCCAGGCTTTATTGCCCACATATTTTTGCAGTCGTCCCATGTGCTATCTGTGATGTCGTTTATCTTGTAAAACAAAAGCTGTGTTACCGTTTTACCTTCTTCCATAAATCTGCCGTAAATAGTCCAGCCGTTGTTTTGTAGAAACTGAACGACACGATGTTTATCTTCTTTAAACACCATCACGTCAAAATCACCATGTGAGCGCAGTACTTTGCCTGCAAACATATCAAAGCCAAAGCCGCCGCATATGGCATAGTCAAAGCCTGCTGTTTTGAACAGGTCGTGGACTTGTAAAATCAGTTTATCCATTGTTTTCTCCTTTAAATTGTCTTTGATTTACAGATTGTAGTGAGTCCGTTCCTATTCGTCAAGACCAGAGCTGAACATTGTTTCTTGAAGATTCAACAAAGACCGAATTCAACTTCTTGCAAAATGAAAGAAGTTGAATCTGGCCTTTTTTAAAAAATGAAACCCACGTATTGCAATCATCCTCACATCTTGTCACCACCCAACAAAAATGTTACAATTAAACAAAAAAAATAGCAAAACCCCCATTCTACACATGGAGGACACTCGATATGCGCAAAACAATTTTCGTAGTTGACGACAGCGACACTAATCTGTCAAAGGCCGAAGAAGCGCTGGAAGATTTATATAATGTAATCACTGTTCCTTCGGGCAAAAGAATGTTTGAGATATTAAAAAAAATAAGACCTGACCTTATTTTGTTAGACATTGCAATGCCCGAAATGGACGGGTTTGAAGTATTGCACAAATTAAAATTGCAACCCCAATATGCCACTATTCCCATTATATTTCTAACCAGTAAAAACGACCCCATCACTGAAGCGCGTGGTTTTGAAATGGGCGTGGTAGACTTTATTTCAAAGCCATTTTCAACCCCTGTTTTATTAAACCGCGTAACATGTCATGTAGACATTGGCGTGTTAATTAAAAGACGTACAGCCGCGTTAGAAAATTCTCAGCGCAACATGATGCTTGTGCTGGCAGACTTGGTTGAAAGTAGGGATAGGGGTACCGGTGGTCATATCGACCGCACCACCCAGTATGTACGCTTGTTGATGGAGGCCATGTTAGAGTGCGGCGTGTATGCCGAAGAGCTGAGTGGATGGGACATGGACGTGCTGTCTATTTGTGCGGCATTGCATGATGTGGGCAAAATTGGCGTTTCCGATTTAATTCTAAACAAACCGGCCAAGCTGACAGACGAGGAATTCTTGTCAATGAAATCTCATGCGCTGAATGGCGCGTCAATTATTAACCGCGTCATTTCACGCACAGGCGAAGACCTTTTTCTGCATACCGCCAAGCTGTTGCGGAGTTTCACCACGAAAACTGGGATGGCTCTGGCTATCCACATGGGCTAAAAGGTACAGATATCCCACTACAGGGGCGGGTCATGGCCATTGCCGACGTGTATGACGCCCTTGTTTCTACGCGTCCTTACAAAGAGGCTTTTACCGACGAAGAAGCCGTCAATATTATAATGGAAAGTGCGGGCACAAAATTTGACCCCGAAGTGGTCAATGTTTTCTTCTCCATAAAGGATAAATTTAAAGAAACACACCAAAGGAACCAAAACCTTGTATAAAAAGGGAGCGCATTATGCAAATCGTATTTGACCTGCAAGAATATCTTCAAGCAATGCAAAGTGATAAAGAGCGGACGCCAAGTTTTTTAAGACCCACGGGCAGCCACGAGCCAACCATCACTATTTGCAACCATGAAGACGAGAAATGCATACATGTCACTCACCGTGCCACAAAAAAGTCTGGCGTAGTCATAGACCTTCCTTTAATGCAGGGCATCATGCCCGACGACCGTATTACAATCATGGGGCGCATATCAGACCCCAAAGAAAGACGCGATTGGGGTATATCACTTCTTTCTCAACTTTCTATAGCAGAGAATCAAGTGGCACAACAAGCTGTACCACATGGTATATTTCTTCTTACACATCAACTCGACGACGATGATTTAAAAAAACCTTTGTTTCTTCAAACCACAAAATGGGGAAGCTGGGGTGACAGTGAAGACCCCAACTTCGACTTTTTCGTAGACAGTATACTGGTGTCACGTGATATTGATTTTGTTAAACAAAAAAAAGAAGACCGCGCCGTTGTTTATGATTTAAACAGCGATATTGCAATATGTGAAGCAACGCTTAACACAGTCAATGGGACTCATCATTCTTTGGTATTGCGGCAATCGGGTACGCCAAGTATTTACATTGTCAGTGATGGTGATGGACGCGCAATCCACGTGACAAGAAGAACAAACAACTATGATGGCTTTGATATTTGTATGGCACAGCTTAATCTCATACAAGGTGAGGAATACCGTATAACCGTCACTGGACGCGCCGACGGCGAAGCCCCAGAGGATGCTCAAATTATGTTGCAAGGCATACCAGGCTACCACTGGCGAAGTCTGCATTCGTTAGTAACCAATCAGGATTTTACCCTCAGTTATACCCTCAAAAAATCGTCACTGGAACAATGGGAAGCACTGCGCATCGCTACCAACCAAGCTGGTGCCCATGTGCCGTATTTCATTTACTCTATTGAAATAACTACGGGGTGACAATATGAGCAAATCAATTGAAAATACTTCCCCAGTGTATGCCGACGAGCGTATGCAGCTTATGCTGGATACATCGCCAATGGCCATTGGCTTTTTTGACAGCCGTTTTAACGCTGTCGATTGTAATTTGGCGGCGATAAGAATGTATGGATTATCTGATAAAAGTGATTATCAAAATGATACATATCGGTTGATGCCGCCCTTCCAGCCCGATGGACGGGGGTCTAAAAAACTGTTTCAAGCCTATCTTCAAGAGGCTTTTAATGTAGGGCGCGCCAAACACGAATTTATATCACAAAAGCTAGACGGCGTTATTATTTATACAGAAATTACATTTGTGCGGGCAGAGCTTAAAGGCGAACCCATTGTCATTAGCTATTCTGTTGACTTGTCAGATATTTTAATCGCGCGAGAACGTGAACGGGAAGGCAGAGAAACGGCAGACCTGCTTCAAAGTACGCTGCCGGCAGGCTATGCCAGATGGAGTCAACAGGGCTATTTAATTGATGTAAACCAACAGGCATTAGATTTATTTGGCCTAGCCAAACAGGAAGAATACTTCAAAAAAGCCACGGCAGGCTACTTTTCGCAAAGCATAGACAAGGACAATTTTTTACGTGTTTTAGAAGAAGGACGAATCACATACGAAAATACTTATACATTAGACAATGGTGACATTTTAACCTGCGAAATTACATTAATTCGGGTAATACGGCGCGGCACGATTCAGGTCATGGCATATATGCATGATTTGCGTGAGGCTAAAAAGGCCATGGAGCAGGCAAGCGAAGCGACAAAACGCGCAAAAATGATGCTGGATGCAACCCCTTTGGCATGTTTTTTAATCAATCAAAAATACTATGCCATTGACTGCAACCAAGAGGCTATTGATTTATTTGGCTTCAATAGTAAAGAAGACGCTATCTTGCGCTGGCGCGATATTTTTCCGAAATACGACCAATACGGCAAACCACTCGAATTGACACCAATAAAATGGGACAAAAACGCACCGCCAATGCATATGGAAATGCTTTTTGTAGATATGCTTGGCAATGAAATTCCTTGTGCTGTGACTATTACTTTTTTGGAATACCAAGGCGAGTTGATTGCTGCGGCCTATTCTCATGACCTGCGCGAAATGAGGGCAATGGCGGCAGAAATGAAACGAATAGACATTGCTGAACAAGAAAACCGCGCAAAAACTCAGTTTCTGGCCCGCATGAGTCATGAAATCCGCACCCCAATGAATACGATTATGGGGCTGGCCAATATGCATTTGGTGGGTAATACCCCCAAGCCGCCCCATGAAATTGACGAAGCATTTATGAAAATTCATTCGTCTGGCAATATCCTGCTTGGTTTAATCAACAAAATTATTGATTTATCTAAAGCCGAGTCAGGAAACATGGAAATAAACAATATGCCTTACGAACTTGCCAGCGTGATTCACGACACGGCAATGGCTAATGCAGAGTATGTAGGAAGCAAAGATATTCGCTTCGAGCTAGTCATCAGCGAAAACTTACCCCGGGTTTTAATGGGTGACGCCGTGCGCATCGAGCAGGTACTCAATCATTTGCTTTCAAATGCTTTTAAATATACGATACGCGGCACGGTAACGTTCAAGGTAGACATAGAAGAACAATCACTTATTATTTCCATCAGTGACACCGGGCGCGGTATGAACAGTCAACAAATAGAAACGCTGTTTACCAGCACATATATAAACTTCAATGACGATGCCTATCATTATACCGAAGGGACAGGCATTGGCATGACCATTGTCTATCACATTATCAAGCGAATGAACGGCCATATTAAAGTAGACTCCTTGCCGGGCAAGGGTTCGACATTTACGATTCGCTTGCCACAGGACATTGTGGGGGATGAAGTGTTTGGACAAGCACTTGCAAAAAATTTAGAAAATTTTCAAATGGCGCAAACCGCGTTTAAACAGCTTCGCGATTTTGAACACGAGCCAATGCCCTATGGCAAAGTGCTTGTGGTCGATGATATAGAAAATAATCTGTTTGTAGCCAAAGGGCTTATGATGCCGTTTGGGCTGCAAATTGAAACCGCCGCAAACGGGTACGAAGCCATAGAGCGCGTAAGAAACGGCAATGTGTACGACATCATTTTTATGGATCACATGATGCCTGGTATAGACGGTATAGAAACAACAAAAAATATTCAAAAGCTTGGTTATGCTGGGCCGATTGTTGCCCTCACCGCCAATGCTGTGTTAGGTCAGTCTGAAATGTTTATGAACAATGGCTTTTCAGGTTTTGTGTCAAAGCCTATTCACCTCAAGACGCTGCATATGTACTTACTTCGCTTTATCCGCGATAAATATCCAGAGGAAGCCGCAAAGGCAACGGGTCAAAGCTTTGTAAAATCTTCAGATTTTTCTGCCGAATTGATTAGTTCTTTTTTACGCGACGCGGATAAAGTGATTAAATCGCTTACACCACTGCAAGAAAAATCCAATTGGAATGAAAAAGATTTTGAGCTATATACTATTCTCACCCACGGTATAAAAAGTGCTTGTGCCAATGTAGACTATCATGCGCTGTCAAAATTTGCGGCATCTTTGGAAGTTGCGGGGCAAGAAAGAAACCGTGTAAAAATAAAAACAGACACACCACAGTTTTTGCAAAGCCTGCAAAATGCAATGACTGTTCTTCAACCTAAAGCACAAATGACAGAAGTATTAAAAACCGAATGCGACGCAGATTTTCTGCAAGAAAACCTGCGAAAATTACAATTGGCCTGTGGTGCCTATCATAAAAAGGATGCAAAAATAGCATTGGAAGCATTAAAAAAATGTAATTGGCCGCAAGAAATCAGCATGATGCTAGACAAACTTAGCACGCTTTTGTTACATGGCGAGTTTGAAGAAATTGAAGAAGTGATAGCAAAATGCAATATATTGGAGGTTGTAGCAAGATGCGATATATTTCAGAATTAAAAGAAAACGAACAAATCGTAGAGCATTACCTGTGCAAACAAAAAAACAATCTAAAAACACGTGCAGGCAAAACATATTACGCGCTTAAATTACAGGATAAAACTAGTGTAGTGGATGCAAAAGTATGGGAATTAAACAGTGATATTGGAAACTTTGAAGAAGGCGACATCATTAAAGTTGACGCCATGGTGCTGAATTATCAAAACGATTTACAGCTAAAAGTCAATAAGTTGCGCAAAAGCCACGAAGGCGAATACATCATGTCTGATTATATTCCTGCGACAGAAAGAAATGTAGACAACATGTTTGCGGAAATGGTGGCGATGATTCATTCGATGGAAAATGCCCATTTAAAAACGTTGCTTGAAAATATGATTGTAAAGGATGAAACTCGCGCCGCCGCGCTAAAAACCCATTCTGCTGCGAAAAGTATGCATCACAGCTATATGGGGGGACTGCTTGAACACATCCTTAGCGTCACACAAATTTGCGACTTTATGAGCCGTCGCTACAAATATATAAACCGTGATATTTTGCTGACGGGGGCCATGTTGCATGACATCGGCAAACTGTACGAGCTTTCACCGATGCCAAAAAATGAATACACCGACGACGGGCAAATGCTTGGGCATATCATCATCGGTGTGGAAATGGTGACGGCGGAAGCCGCAAAAATACCTGACTTTCCTCATGAGTTGGCGTCATTGATAAAACACTGCATCATATCCCATCACGGCGAATACGAATTTGGTTCGCCTAAACTACCATATCTTCCGGAAGCCATTCTTTTGCATTATGCCGACAATATGGATGCAAAGCTGAAAACATTTGAAGAAATTTTGGATAAAGACACCTCACCCGGGCCGTGGGCCGGGTATCAAAAGGCGTTAAATAGATATGTAAGAAAGTCGGATTTTTCATGATGAATACGATGGCAAAACCGCTGAAAAATACACAGCATGAAATAGAAATAGTCGATGTGACTGCCAAAGGCTTTGGTGTGGGATATATCAATGGGTTTACGCTGTTTGTCGATGGCAGCTTGCCTGGTGATTTTTTGCGTGTGCATGTGATAAAAGTAAAAACACGTTATGGTTACGGAAAAATACTTGAAATTTTGAAGCCTTCGCTTGGGCGTATCGAAAGCCCTTGTGCGGTTTTTGCCCAATGTGGCGGGTGTCAGTTTCAAAATTATGATTATAACGCGCAGTTGGCATTGAAAAAGCGCGTGGTTTTTGATGCATTAAAGCGCATTGGTGGGGTAGACAATCCACCTGTTGCGGATGTCATTGGCATGGATGCACCTGTGCGGTATCGCAACAAGGCTGTGTTTCCTGTTGTGCCCACCCCAGATGGTTTTGCGATTGGCATGTACGCCGCAAGGAGTCACCGTATTATTGCGGTGGCCGATTGCATTATTCAGCACGAAGCGCATATACCTGTGTTGGAAATACTGCAAAAGCATATGCAAGCGCATAAAATGACCGCCTATGATGAAACCACTCATGCGGGCCTGGTGCGTCATATCATGATACGCACCAGCTTAGCCACCAATGAAGTCATGGTAGTGCTGGTGATAAACGGCGACACATTCCCCGCAGAGCGGGAATTTTGTGAAAAATTAACCCAATGTGGTGCGACTACGGTTGTTGTAAACGTGAATAAATCCAGAGGTAACACAATCTTGGGCAACCATTTTAGAGTACTGCATGGCACAGGCTTTATCCGTGAAAAAATTGGGCATGTAGAATATCAAATTTCTGCCCCGTCGTTTTTTCAGGTAAACCCTGTGCAAACAAAAGTCCTTTACGATGCCGCATTAAAACAAGCCGATTTACACGGCACAGAAGTTGTACTTGACGCACATGTTGGTGCAGGTGGTGTGGCACTGTATGCCGCAAACCATGCCCAATCAATCATTGGTGTGGATATTGTGCAACCCGCAATCACTGACGCAATAAAAAATGCCGAAATAAACGGCATTCAAAACGCAAAGTTTGTGTGTGGCGCGGCAGAAGTGGTTATTCCGGAAATGCTGACAAGCGAAACACCGCTTCGCCCGGATGTAGTGTTTTTAGACCCGCCGCGGAAGGGCTGCGAAACGGTATTGCTTGACGCAATAATAGACGCACAAATTAAAAAAATCGTGTATATTTCATGCGACCCTGCCACGTTGGCGCGGGATATCAAGCGGCTGATTGCCGGCGGTTATGCACTTGTTGCCGCCCAGCCTGTGGATATGTTTCCGATGACAGGCAAGGTGGAGACAACGGTTTTGCTATCTATTTAGCTTGACGTCCAATCTTTATAAAACGCTGCCATCTCTCTATCGCTGCCCATAATATGCTCGTTTAGCCATTCTACAACAAAGCCACTTACCGTGTCGCTTACCCCTACAGAAGAGCCGTCAGTTTTGTAGGCTTCCATAAAGTCGGACACTGCTTTAACGAAGTTTACATGCTGTGCTTTGTGGTTGTCATAGCCAGGGTAGCTTGATTCTGTCATTAAGGCCTCTTCGGTTTGGAAATGACGTACGGCATACGCGCTTAAAAAGTTGAGCGAAGACTCAATTTTTTCTTTTCTGTCAGAAAACGCGTCGGCGTCTAGTACGTCTTGTACTAGCCTGAAAATTTCTTTGTGTTGCCTGTCTACTGTTACATTGCCTGTTTCTAGGCTTTTTCTCCATAACATTTTAGTTACCCCTTTGTTTTACTATTCAGTGATATAGAAGGACTTGGATTGCTGGCAATGGCTTTACCATAGTGTACACCAATTATTCATGTCGGCGCAACAGAAATCTTGACATAATGTGACCACAAAAAAATCCTGGACGGTAGTAAAGCCGTACAGGATTTTTTGTTTGGCGTTTGCGCAAGATTGGGGGAGGGCGCAAACGCTTTTGTGTATGTTTCAACCCGACTATGCGGGTAAAAACTCTATGCTTATGTTCATGTCCATGCCAGCGGCTAGGCGTTTTAGGGTTTTAATGGATGGGTTGGCTTGTCCTGTTTCCATCCGGCTGATGTCGCATTGGGCTATGCCTGTTTTTTGGCTGAGTTGTACTTGCGTTAGGCCTTTCGATTTCCTTGCGCTGATTAGAGTGCGGTAGATTTCTTGATGGGGGTGTTCTAGGGTGGGTTTCATGGGGTTGCGTCCTTTCCTCGTGTGGTTTTTCTAAATTTAAGGGGATGACTGTGAGTGTTGTCATCCCCTTGATTTAGTTTTTGATGGTTTCAACTAATTGCATTTTGCAATAGGTTGAATGTTTGCTTATTTGATGCGTTTTTTTGTTTCATATTTGATTACTACTAATGAAGCCACTGCAATAATCATGGCTAGAGCAAATAGTAGAGCGAATTGCATTGCGTTGCTTTCCACGTCTGTTTGGGGCATTAGTGCCACTGCTTCGGCTACTTGGCTTGTAACTGCGGTTACGCCAGCTACTGTGGCTACTGCGGCTAGTGGTACGTTTTCATCGAAAATCCACATGTCTTGGGCTTCATCCCATGTCCATGCGCCTAGTGGCACGCCTGTGTCGTCTAGTTCTATCCACATGTCATCGAATTGGACTAGTGCGTTGTCCGATGTAATTGGGTTTGGTGTGGCTGTGGATAGGTTGCCACCTGGGGTGGTTGTACCGTTCTGGTCTGCCCATGCATTGA
>Ga0136643_10000673_pt1 | contig 38421 bp, 24 predicted proteins | sample TergutLab28metaG_FD_96883 | JGI IMG/M metagenome (GOLD analysis project Ga0136643, IMG submission 96883) | Labiotermes labralis P1 segment gut microbial communities from Petit-Saut dam, French Guiana - Lab288 P1 (version 3) (version 3) | ecosystem: Host-associated > Arthropoda: Insects >...
GGAGGGTAGCTGCGAATAAATTGAATAAGCAGTCGCGAACAGCCGACAAGGGGTGGTCCTCCAGCTTGGGGGTTTGGCGAGGTGCTAACAACCCCTCCCTGTAAAAAACTTTGTTAAGAAAAACTCACATGCTTGCTCTGGAGACAAAACAATCGGAGGTAAACTACTCCTCCACTCGGTTTATCGTGATACACGCGTTTAATTTCAGATATTTTCGTTCTACCAAATTTGTAGCACAGTACAGGCATTTACCATAGCGCAGTTGGATGAGGCATTCTGCTACAAACTGGAAGGCCGCGAGTTGGATTCCCGAAGGAGTCCTTACAATCTTTTATTGACTTAAACTTTTAGGCCTCACTATGTCCGTAAGGTCGACTCAGCCTCTAACAGAAATGAGTACCAGTGACGTTTCTTGGCAGCGAAGGCGGCCGATGCTTAGAGCTGACAATCTTGCCACTTTTATGTGCCAAATGTCTAGAAATTCTGGGAGCTTCGATTTTTCGAAGGCCAGGCCAGTAGAGAAATAGCTTTGCCTTTTACCTTAGTGCGAAAGCCTTCTGAATGATACATCTATAAACGTAACACACCTGATGTTCACTTCTAGTTTTCCTTAATTTGGAGTGTGTACGTAAAGAGTAACTGGCTTTAATAACTTAAAAGATTTTTATAATAATGAAAGTGATAATTAAGTCTATTGTTTTAGGTACCACTATACCTTGCACCATACGAATTCTAATCGTGTTAAAATACCCAACTATTTTTGTAAATGGGTTCCAGTTACGAAGATATCCAGAGACGGTACATAAGTATTTAACGGTATGACGAAAAAATTTGTAATTGTCCCGCATTAACGGAGCTATGAATAAGCAGTAAGTGGAGGGGAACGCAGTAGACTTAGCGGGACATACAAATACAAATAACAAAACTGGATTGCAGTACATCTGTTCACAATTATTCACATAACAACTTTCTGAACATTATTTGCAGTGTTCACATGACAGTTACGGACACATGGGGTCACTCTCTCAATGGCTCTTGGACGGGTCTCACAGGCTTTCTGCAGCGGGAAGAGGCAGATATCGGATCCACGGGCATGTTTTTGCTCAAAGGGCGTCTGCCTGTTGTTAATTTCATCGCTGCCCCCATTCCAACCAGGTACTTGTACCGGAGTGATACAAACACCTTCCAAAATTTAATTTTTTATACTTGCAGAACAAAAAAAATGGTATAATTTTTCATGCCTTTAGAGTGATGATTGTTCTTATTGTGAGTTTCTGGGTTGCAAAACTGCGTAGTCCTGAAGGTTGATACCAGCACATTAGGGAAGCATTCTTGTTCGTCTTAAAACATAAAATATATTCATATGACAATGCAGAAAAAACTTGCAATCGTCAGTGTCATGAAGTCTCTCTCAGTGAATGAATTTTCTGCTAATCTTCCATTCCAAATTTGAGGTGCGACATTCCCGTTGTGTATTAAATCACAATGCACAAAGTGAGTGTGCAGCAGTCTAAACACAACTATATTTGGTATCTATAGCTAACGATGGTGGGTAGCTATCAGCAACTACATGTTTCGGCCATCATTATGGCCATCATCAGGTTGTTCATGCTAAAGTAGATAAACTGATACAATACGCAGCTTCAATCAGCTTGATTTCGAGATCTCGAACACATTAACATTCATTAATCTTACACATTTTATAGATTTTACAACATGTAGTTGCTGATAGCTACCTACGATAGCTAGCTATAGATAACAAATATAGATGTGTTTAGACTGCTTCACACTCACTTTGTGCTTTCCATTCCAATGTTTGAGGTACGAGAAGACAGTTTTTAGACTGCAGTCCATCCGATACTTTTATCAGTCTAATGCGATGGTTGCTGAACCGAGGACATTCAACCAATGTTTTTACCTCGTATCCACCCGAGGACACACCATTTTGCACATAACCGAACTCACAGGTGCCGCTCTCTCTTGCAGGAGTGCCTTTCTCTTTCGCCGTCCACCCCTCTCCTTCACGACGAACATCTTTATTCTGCCCTTCAGCCGTGCTGTGTGGTTGGTCAGTGCGGCTCTTATTGCCCTAATCTCCTTTCTGCTGTACTGTGACTTCAGGTGGGAGTTCAGTAAAAAAGAGGATGAACAACAAACCATGAACTGGAGTGATGTTGTTCTGCTGTCTCTGGGAACTGTTTGTCAGCAAGGTGAATGTCTGTCTTTATCCCACATTTGCAAGTACCTTTGTTGCAATATTGTTTACTCATATTTTTCTTCCTCTTTCAGGATCAACACTTGAAGCACGCGGTATCTCAGGGCGCATCATTACTATCATGTTATATATCGCTGTTATATTCCTGTATACATCTTATTCTGCTTGCATTGTTGCTTTGCTCCAGTCCACTACAGATTCCATTCGGAATCTCGAAGACCTGTACCAGAGCGGCATGGGTCTGGGGGTTTTGGATATGGTCTACAGTCGTCATTACTTCTCGGTAATGATACTGAAGCAAGTTCTGTTGCTTAGTGCTGCATATAGCCTATAAACTGTTAATTTTCTAAAGTATATGACTCATGTGCAAACGTATGTTCATATCACCTTTACATAGAATCAACTGTACGTTGCTCATCCCGTTGTGTTGATACGTAGCAACCAATAAAACCATTCTTCGAACACAACATATATTTTGTAACCAAAGCTACATGTTTCGGCTTTATAAGTGTCTGCATCAAGTCCTACAAGAAAACAAAAAAATCATACACGGCATGCATATGGAGTGTCGAAGATTGAGATCTCTGTTTGTTACAAATAAAAGTAACAAATCATCATTAATATCACATTACTTATAACCTGCTATAACATTCATAACAGGTATGGTTGCTTACATTGTAGCTGTGGATCGTGTTGGACTGAAATGTTAAAAATCAAGATTATTAAATCGCAATCCGAAGTTGCGTGTTTCATACCTAACTTGTAATATTCCGAAGGCTTACCTTTGACATGAGAGGTACAGATCTTGTTGAGAAATCCGTTTTTAAACTGTATTATGTAGCACTGAATATGCACAATTCTTATATGGTGGAAGGCGATGCACAGTGTGAAAACACCTTATTGTTATATATTTTTTTTCATGGCGCAACAACCCCCCATGTTAGGCCAGGGCCTCCTCGTTATCGAGGCTTCGCGATCACACTCATACGCACCACACTCGGCAAGACTCCTCTGGAGGAGTGATCAGACGGACGCAGACACCTCTACCTGACAACTCACAACACTCACTACAGGCAACCCTGCCCCCAGCGAGATTCGAACCCGCAATCCCAGCAACCGAGTTGCCGAAATCCCACGCCTTCGACCACGCGGATACTGGCATAGGCTATTATTATTATTATTATTAAAATATTGTTATGATGTTGAAAATAATACACAATCCCTTCGGAACTTGCAGCTCAAGCCTGTCAGCTGTAGCTTACGTTTCGCAGGAAATGCAAGCAACATTTGACATGTGTGATTTTAGGCTTCCGCCGCGAAGTAGATTATAACTGCGTTCTTATGGGCTATTACACTGCCAATAGTGGTAATTCCTTACCGATTTCGGGACACCTTATCTGTCCCATCTTCATGACTAAGTTGGGGTCGAGAGGTTGTCCTGAAACGTCGTTAAGGAGTTACTACTACTCGTTGCATAATATCCCAGAATAGTTCTCAATATCTGACGCTCGTATGCAATTTACGTTAGCTTAATGATGGTTTGATATAACGCCAAAATATGTAATTGGGTACAAATGTGCTTCAATTATTTCATAAAGACTTTAGTGCTGGCTTCAAATTGTACCACTAAAAACTGCAGTAAATCATTTTGCACAGCTTAGGTCTAGTACAGACCAACTAGTTTTCTCTTGTCTCATTGATTATTGATCAAGATATTGACATCTATCTCTGTGATTTATGACGGTTAGTTTTTTATAACACAGTTAAGTCTTTTTCAGACGGCCTCTGACCCCCTGAGACGTGCTATATACACCCAGAGGGTAAGTCCTCCAGGGAGAACCAGCAACTTCTTGAGCGTACATGAGGGTCTGGAGAGGGTCAGGAAGGGACTCTTCGCTTTCCATCATGAACTGGGGGTAGGCTACAAAACCATCTCGGACACATTCCTGGAGGAAGAAAAGTGTGGTCTGCAAACAGTCATTTGCTTCGTGGAATTTGTGGATCCATGGATATCAGTCAGCAAGCAGACTCCCTTCAAAGAGATACTGTCCATTGCGTAAGTTTTACCTACTTTGTTCTGCTTGTTTTCGAAATAGTACACTTAAATTGCACACTTGATATACAAGTATACACTGAGCAATCAAAACGTCACGCACCCACATTTTTGAAAAATATTCTCTTTTATCATAAAAATACTTTAAAGTCAGAAAAACTCAATGTTTTATTGAATTTTGGAAATGTCCACTACGATTTGGCATGAGTGCTTTCACTTTTTCCTCATGTTTGAAGCATGTCAGCGAATAGTTCCAACAGTGATTCTTGAAGTGCACGGTGGATATTTTGTTTCACTTCTTCTAATCTGTACGGGCTCTTTTCGTAAACTTTCTCTTTCACAACCCCAAAGATAGAAATCCATTGGTGTTAGATCTGAAGATCGAGGGAGGCCACTACTTTCGAGAAGAATATGTTGCATGCGCCATAGCATCATCTTACCGAAACCAGCAATAGATTTCTGCAGCTTTGAACAAGGTTATGAAACTCATAATTAGTTCTTGATAACCTTCCGCTGTTGCCACTTCTCTGAATAAAACGAGAGTTCATTGTCCACCAAGAGGTAACACATCAGACCCCAAATTCAAAAAACGGTGAAAATCTTCATGGAGTTTATGGATACTATCAGCCCTATATATTCTTCTGTTTTAGCTATTACTATATTAACTACGGTAATCTAAAACCTCTATATTGTCACGGATAAAGTGAGAAAACCACTGGCGTTGAACCGCCGTAGTTTAAAACAACTCATTTTAAAAATTATACGTATTTGCAAGATGTTTTGTGCAATGTTATCTAGCACATTCTTTACGTAAAGTGATGATTTTGTGGTCCTGACAAAGGCGCTTTTCTACGCTTATGCGTATATACACAGTATATATGTATAATAGAGCATTATATGTGTATATAAACGCATGCATGTATATGCACCCGCAATGGAATTCGCTGCACCCACTGTGCTCATGGTCTGGCTACGGGCCTGAAGATACGATTTTAATTTTAATGTTAATTTATTTATATTCTATGACTCCACAAGAACGTTAGTACCTTGGACATAGAACAAGTAAAGAAAATATTACATACATACAGTAGTTGTTGGTATTACAAATTATCTTAAAACTGATTTAGCTTAAACCGACGAATTACTTTACTAACCAGCACAGGAGTTAGCTAAACAACCAAATTACATTATGTCGTCTGCAGGTACCGTATCATTCACGAACGTGGGCTGCAGGTGAGGGAGAACTGGCGTTACTATCAAAAAAAGCCTGAGTGTGGAGGTTTGGGTTCCAGTTTTGTGAGTGTGGGCATCGCAGACTTCTACCCTGCACTACTGGTGTTACTGTATGGCCTGCTATGCTCAGTGGTTGTGCTGCTGCTAGAAATTCTAGCACACAAAAGGTTGGAGTTTTATGTCTGATGAGGTGGCACATTCTGGTGTTAGTCCAGCACACTGGCAACCGGAATAGCATATAGAGACTAGGATATGGGCTGAAGTATTGTAACTCGTTCCTCGGAAGCGGAAAGACATTCCAACTCTTTTCCAAACATCCGGACCAGCTATGGGGCTCACTCAATGAGTACCGAGATACCTTCCCCCTAGAGTGAGTCAGGTGGGGCTTGAAGCTGACAAGTCACACAATTTTGTGCCAAAATTAAGAATGAGTGGAGAGTTACTTCCACTCCCCTTATGCCTGCATGGTATGCATCCATTCCACTCCCACATTTAATTACCCTGACAGTATCAGATGACCCATACAAATCATGAAATTTACTGGCATGTAATGTCACATTTCTTCTCCATAAAATTCAATTTCTTATAGTTCTGAGCATTTGTTTTCACATGCATGCAGTTTACTGGTAATGCTCTTCCTTTCATATGAAACACCTAGCAAAATTATTACTAAACATAGTACTACTATTTCTTTCAGGTTTCATCATCATTTGGGACTGCAATGCCAAATTACACAAGAGAAAAGGGGATGTTCATAAACATATAAATTTTCTTTGTACTTTTTTAACAACTTAGTGGCATTTACTTTAGACCCTTTGTCACCATGTTGTGTGGTCTTCAGGTTCGAGATGGAGAAGGCATGCAGATATGAAGATTAGTTACAAGACAAATGAACAATTTTTAATACCAGACAAGGTATGGTTTCAAGCTTGGTGGTTGAGCATGGGGCTAACAAATCCACATGAGAGACACTAGCACATTAGAAATGTTACCCAAGACCTCAGATTTTGTCAGTCTTTGGAATGATGTAAGAAATGAAAAGAGGTAATGATTTTTTAAACTGGGAGTTTCCAACACATCTATAAATTATGACGCAGTTTCATTTTTGTGACTACTATTTAAAATTCCCATCTGTTGTTCACACCTTTTGGCACACATAACTAAAAAAGGTGTGGAACATAGAACACTCTTCTATCTTCCCCGTTATTTGTCACATGACAAGGTACATTGTAAACATACAGTAAGAGTTACAAATTTGAAACTTTCTACATGGCTACAAGAATGTTTTCTATCACAGGTAGTTAGTAATCCTTGAACGACCAAAAAAGAAAGACAGAGAGATCACTTACTGGTTGCACAACTTTCAATTAAAAATCACATAAGGAGTATTAAAGATTTTATTATCTCTGATACAAGTGTTTGAATGAATGAGCACATGAACAATGGCTCATTTATTGTGTCTGAATTAATGGATGGGTGATTGACACAGACCTGAATAAATGTGAAAATTTGTAGAGGCTCCTTACATTATGCAGTTTTCCATATCTTTTACACTCTTTCTATAACATAAACAAAATATTTGATCTCCAGATTCAATGTAACTTTAAAATTTTAGCTCCATCTGCATGTAGTTTGAGTGGAACAGTTTCCTTCTCTGCTGTATTGGACAGTTTCATTTGATTTACACAAATCATACTATGATCACCATTCATATAATTCACCCCATTAATGAATGTCTCTTTAACACTCATCACATTATTATTTGATAAAGCAGTTCCATTTTTTCTTAATGTCATCTCACCATTTATTATGTCTGCATTATTGGAAATTCCATTGAAATCGGCCTTCACCATCATTTCATTCTTTGTTAGCCTATCTTGGGGTAAATATTGTGGGTTAGGAATGAAGCTTATGAGTATTCTGATAATGATACTGTTCACTTTAATGAACAACTTCATGGAGATGTAAATAGCTATCAAACAGAAGAATGTAACATCTATCAGATAATATTGCAAGAAAGAGTATTCTTTGGCCGGAGACTGTAGATGGTAAGCACCTTTATGTCTTAGTACATATTCTGTCCAATATATCGCACGATCTAGTGGATGTTCTGGTTGATCACGCAGCAGCTTGGAGCGCTTTCTTACACTATCTCGATACCTGTAAATCAAGTGTGACACAATACAATAATACTTTGTGTCTCACATACTGCTGGTAGATTAAAATCCAAGGACTTACAATACATGGCTTGTAATTCTACACTGAAAGTTTAAGCAAATACATTTACATTTTAAAACAAAATTTTTCTTCCTTTGTGCTTCTTTAGGCTACAGTATACAATTGTATGGATAAAATTTATGAATTTTCTAGAGTTCATGCTGTGGGGGAAGCGATGGAGTGAAGCTCTAAAGAAATTAGGTTGCTTGAACCATTATATCAGTGTGAAACTTGCATCAGTGTAATTTGTCAAAGTTGACAGGCATATAATTGGAAATTTTGTAACATTTTTCATTTCGTGTTTACATAATTAACTCTGAATTCTCATTTAAAAGGCATTTCGAATGATGATGTTTAACAAAAAGTAATTTAACTACATAAGCCATAGTGGTGAATAAACACACAGCTTGCGTCAGTGTTCAAAATCTCTCCATATTTGTTTATATGTCTCTGAAACTACACACCAATTATTTCCATAAATTGAGTTAACTTATTGGTGTTTTCTATGATGTAAAAACTTAAATTTTTGTGGATGTGAAAAGCGAAAGAAAGAGATAGATAGGCAGACAAAGAGAAAGAGAGAATAAGAAAGTGCTGGGGGAAGTAGGTATGAAGGAAGAAAGGAAGGTTGAGAGAAACTGTAACAAGACTCTTAAGTTATATGTCATCATTCACCAAGTGCTGTTACATGCGAGTAGAAAGCCTGGCAGGAGCAGATGGTGGAAGGAAACTGGGAAGAAGAGCAACACAGCTGTAAAGCTACACTTTGTTAACTCTCAAGTGCTGTTACATGTCAATAGAAAGAGTGACAGGAGCAGAGGGAGGAAGGAAAGCAGGAGGATGAACAACACAGCTGTAAATCCAAGCTTTGTTATTTACCAACTGTCTTACATGTCATTTGCAAGAAGTAGGGACACACAGGGAGGAAGAAAAGTTAGGGCAAACAGCAACAGAGATGTGAAGCTAGTTTTGTTATTATTGTTATACATTAATTTAACAGAGAGAAAGTCTGGGGACCAGAGTTAATGCTAGGATCGTATGTTGTTCATATAGTTTAGATAGTACCATTAAATAAAGCGAGATATAAGGAAATGTTGACATACTTGACACTCAGCACAACAATATCTACAGTCTATTGACAGATAGTGATCGCACGTGCCACTTTGGATTTCACAGCATTCAGAAGGCACACACCATGCATTTAGAGATCCACATGATTGAATATGTAGAGACACAGGGGTTTCTTGGAATTCTGCATAGATGCCAAAACCAGTTAGCAGCAACAGGAAGTTCTGTACTGCACAGTGGCAATACTTATTTTACTTTTTATGTATATATTTTTTTAATTATACAGCACCAAACTTTGCTTTAAAAAAGTATTGGAATAAATGATATTTGTATTTTAGGACATGAATCAGCCATTCATGCAAGAGTCAGTGTTGTGTGGCAGGCTTACAGAAATTCAATATTAACCCTTATCCTGCTAAAATGAAGAATATGGTGAGCTCCTAATAATACCAGAAAATGGCAGATGGGATTTAACTTGGCATTTAAAGGGTTAATAGACAGAGATTTTTCTAATAATTTTTGTGATCAAAATCCGTTGTATAATGCCAGGTATGTATAATATTACCAAATAGGCATGGCGTCGCTTTATGCAGAGTCTCTGAAAACCAAATTACATAACTGAAAGCAGCATCTCAATGCTTGGAGATACTATAAAGAGCACAAAAAACTACTGTCTTATTAAGAAATAGTATGGGGGATATAATAGTGACTATATTGCTAAAAATTATGAGTATGATAAAACAAAGCAGCAAGAGAAGAGGAGAAAGCTTCATTCAGAAAATCTGAAGGAATGAGAAAATTTTAGACAAATCAAGGGTAAGATTAATTCATCTTGTTCAGAATGTGGTCCAGTTATGGTTTACTGTGAATTTCATAAACAAATCTCAATAATAATTAAACCAACAAATATATTGTATTTGGGAGAGACTCCTAACTGTCTACCATTCACGTCCTTTTAGGTAAGCTGCAGACAGGGGGTTTCTACCCAGTAATGTTTATTTATTGGTTTAATTAATAATGTTTTATAAAAATACGTGGTAATGTCCAAAATTGTGAAAATATAAACAATCTTGTGGTTGAATAAAATGTTGGGAAATCCTTCACCAGGTGAATTTCCATTGTGTGATTCAAACATTTTATTATCCAACTAATGCACCAATATATAATTCGTAGATACAATTAAGATTATAAAATACTTAAAAATGCTCTGACATGTTTTGGATCACATAGGATCCATCATCATGGAGCCTTGTACAGTACTTGGCTAAAATTACAAAGAAGGTTCTATCGTGTCTGTTGACATGAATGTAGTTGGTGTTATGGCAGCATAATCTGAACCCCACTGAAATTAAATTAAATCAAAAGTTTGACTCCCTCTATCAAAATTAAAAGACAGCGCCTCCCTATACAGTGAACTATACACACATACACCGGGGTAAGTCCTTGTTATATTTCTATTATATCTGTTTCTTTTCTTTCCTTTTAATGTTGTTTGGACAGTTTATCTGTTTCTAAAACAGACCACTCTTAATTTTATTTAATTACAGTCAGATTGTACTGCCATAACAATGATTACGTCCATCTTAACAGACATGATAGAACCATTTTTGTAATTTTAGCCAAGTACTGTACAAGGCTCCCTGATGATGGATCCTATGTGATCCAAAACATGTCAGAATTTTTTTTAAATATTTTATAATTTTAAATGTATCTGCAAATTATATATTGGTGCATTAGTTGGATAATAAAGTGTTTGAATGTCATTGATGCATGGTGCAAACATGAAGATTCCATTGTGTGATATTTGAGGCTCTCATGATTATGGTGATTATGAAGATTACTCTGTTCAGGGATGTGTTGGCGGGTATTTTGTTGGATATGAACTGATATGTGGAGAAGCATTATGCCTCAACTTTGGAGTATCAGAAGACTGAAGAAGCATTATATCTGCCACCTGACCCCCTTCTGATCAAAAGTGACAAGGTTGTGTAAAATTTGTGGGTAACAAGTAATATAGAATAGTTTACCCTTTATCTTCCTCACCTTGCATCATGAATGACTTCATTGATAGCCCATACAAGCTTCTCTGCAGTAAGTTCCTGGAGTTCCAGCTTCAGTGCATAACCATCAAGGACTGCCTTGGCTGAATTGGCATCATGGTCACAGAATACTGGCATTGTGACAACTGGGACTGCATGGTATACAGTCTCAAACATGCTAAGCAAACCACCGTGTGTCACAAAGGCTCGAATCTTATGATGACCTGCAAAAAAAATTTTACAGAACCCTTCACAAAGATTGTCTGTATCATAAATATTAATAGCAAGTTCAGAATCGTAGGTAAAGTGGGGGTTGTTGTTAAATTACAGTCACCAATCACGAGATTTAAAGTAAAAGAGTGACAGTGGCCTCTGCAGGCACGACTTGAAATTAATTGAAAATACAAGCAGACATAAAACCACAAAATTGTGGTGTTCATTGTAAAGCAAATGAAATCACATGGAGCCAAAGAACTTTACAAACATTCCAAATGCTTGCTTGAACTCTGAATAACTTAAATACCTCTTCAACATTTAAAAAAATTCTTTCTGAGAAACAAGTATTACTTTTGACTTTCATGATATTCTAGGGCCGGGATAGCGCAGTCAGTATAGCGACTCGCTATGGGCTGGACGGTCCGGGGATCCAATCCCAGTGGGGGCGAGATTTTCCACACCCATCCAGACCGGCCTTGGGGTCCACCCAGCCTCATATACAATGGGTACAGAGCCTTTCCCAGGGGTAAAGTGGCCGGGGTGTGGCGTTAACTACCCATCCCCTTCTAGTGCCGAGGTTCAAGGAAGAGCAGGGGTATACATCTGCTCCCCTCTGGGCCTTCATGGCCTGTTCTAGGGTGAACGTTATCTTTTCCTTTACCTTTTCACAGTATTCTAGACCAGTATTGTCCAATCTTTTTTTTTCCACGGAAAAACCCCTGAAATACTTCTTCTTATTCTGAGAAACCCACACATTTGTAAACAATTAAAGGCTGAAAAAAACTGATAGTGGGGTATTTTTCGGTCGTCATCAGTGAGGTGGCTTTGTAACTTGACAGAAGGCAGTGTGGACTGAACGTTCCCAGTTTTATGATTGTCACTGGCAATTCCAAACGTCACTGACCCAGGATATCCTGCTGTGGCAACCAGCGCCCCAGGCGCACGTTTCCTGGAAGATCAGCAATGCTGTTTTCATCAGCTTCCCATTTCCACAGCACACGGTATGGTAGTTGGGCAAACGCCCTGATGAAAATGAGGCGGAGCACCTCGGGCATCTTGGCAGTCAGTACAGAAGAACCCATGCTTACATAGATGAAGCCAGTTTCTGACCCAGACACAAATTGCTCCAGGTCCTCAGAAATTAAAAATATATAAGTTAAAAAATAGTTAAATCAATGCATTTATTTGCTTCATTCATAAGCTAATTAAAGTCCACAGAACACGAGATGATCCCTGCCTATACTAGACGATCTGTGAACCCTGTTACGAATTTGATTGATGCACATATGCAAGATTTCATGTCAAATAATTAGTTGTACTATCCAATGTGAGGGCATTAGCACAGCACGGTAGCTCACCGGATGCTAGTTGAAATGCTTTACTTTCTCAGTTGTGTGTACTATTAGAACACTCTGTTGCTGCTACCAATAGCAGTCCAATATTTTCCCCTAGAGACAGCAGTCTTCTCCCCCTCCAACACTGTGCCAGACACTCCCAACACACCCCGCGTCAATAATTTCGTGATCTGTAGTCTGTATAACACCGTATAACAAAACTTGCAAATTTTGTAATATGGCATTGTTAAAAATAATTAGGCATAATTAAAAGCAACTGTTACTGAAGAGAGTAAATGTAATTATGATTATTGTGATTGTAATCATGATTATGATGACAGCAATATTTATGAAATTGGTGATGTATAGTGATAGACTATTGTTGTTAAGGTAGTGAACCTAGACAGATTATGACTTGTTAAACATGTGGCTTAAATAGGAGGAGGGGAAATGTATGCAGAATTTTAATGTTAAAACTTTTTTGGACACTGAGAAGAAGGCATGAACATAGCAAAAGGATTATTTTTATGAAATGGTTGCTGAGGATGAGAAGCGTACAGAAGTGACATAAACTTTCAGGCTGTTGTGTTAAAGTAACAATCTGTATTACTGGTTTGAGGTGATTGTGGTGGTGGTGGTAGTGGTGGTGTTGGTAATTGTGATAATGGTGGTGGTGGTGCTGGTGGTTGTGGTAGTGGTGGTGTTGGTAATTGTGATAATGGTGGTGGTGGTGGTGCTGGTAGTTATGATAGTTGTGGTGTTGGTAATTGTGATAACTGTGGTGGTGCTGGTGGTTGTGATATTGGTGGTGCTGGTAATTTTGATAGTGGTGGTGGTGCTGGTGGTAGTGATAATGGAGGTATGGTGGTGGTGGTGGTACAATATATGCATGAAGTTGAACATAAAAAACTCTAAAATAAAGAGAAGAAGAATGATCAGTGAAATATTATTGTTCAATAGGAAATCATTCACTTAACAACACCCCAGAGAACAGACTGTTCAGAACATAAATTGTAGATTAGTGAGTGTAATGTGTCTGCAATATTTGTTGAAGAAATAGGTTGCCTTGTTGGCAAAAGGATAAGCTTAATGGCGATAGACATATATTAAACTGTGAGACCAAGGAAAATAAAATTAAAATGAAAAACCAGCAGGCCATATATTTTGTGTGCATAAAATTTAGAGTTGTCTGAGTCGTGAATTACGTGAACTACCAGTCAAAATAAAGCACCACATTGCTACTCACATGAAACCTCGGTGTTTTCGCATGAATATGCATATTATCAGAACGATCTTAGCAATAAGACTTAGGTAGTCATTTGCCAGATCTATAGCTAACAAACAGTGATAATTAACTTAATACAGTAACAATACAATTCAATTATTTAATGTTTGTTAATTAGTTTTAGTATTTTAATACCTATTTTTATCTCTATGAGAAACAGAAGCAACAAAAGGACCCAATCCAGACAGCAAGTGTCTGGACTAATATCTGAACTCACGAACTCTTGAATAAGAAGCCAGAATGCTGCCCAGCGGACCTTGATGTTTTGTATTTTTTGCCCATACATTTGCTGCTTTGGATTACTGGTCAACACAGTGATATAAATAAATCAAACAATAAACACAAATGTTGGAAAACCGAGACTACAGTACAGGTAAAATTGAAGCTAACTCCGCGGCAACACATCATCCCTAAAGGCCTGTGTTTATCACGAATCAGTGCAGAAGAGCTTGCTATAGAACATACACATACATCACAACCACTGGAATTTAACGTCATCCATCTATGAGGCTTGTACAATACAACGTGTTACATAACCTGCGACTTCTATGTTGATCAAGAATATTATTTTTCAGTTAGAGGTAACAAGCAATATTTAGTAAAATGTCAGTCAGTCTGATGTTACTTGTGGGATACCCTGATGTACAATGGCAGTGACAGGTCCTGCGAAGAAACTGGTAGTGAGCTTCGGAACCGATCGTTAAAATGTTCCCCAGCTAAATTTACCGCTATTTTATAGAGATGTACATTGATGGCGTAACTAGATACAAGCACGTCTGAAAATAAAGTAGTAATTTCGGAAATTGTCGGGCACCCATGATGATGATGGCACCAGTCAGCTCAGCACATCAAGGGAATATCTAAACTGATTTTTAGAAATCCACGATTCCACGGTGTGCTGTCATTTGTCTGGGCCGATGAAGCAAAACTTGGAACGTAGCCGATTCCACAATAATTAAGTAATGAAAATGGCTATTCATGAATGGCAACAAATGTAAGGACAATTTCGTCAAAGCGAAGGATGGGACAAACGAATCAAAGTGCTCGGGGTCACGCTGAAATATAACAATAATTCAATGGAAACAATGAGCTACATTTCACGTTGCAATGGCTTCTCTTTTTAAGTTTTATAATATACACAGAAAGCATCACTTACTGATCATTCTTCTTACACCACGGATCTTACATGGCGCATTAGCGAAGCTTAGGGCGATTATTATATTTCCTTGAAACTTCACTTACCTTTGGCAGAGGTTTCGCTGGTTTGCAGTGAATACAAGCGATTTCTGCGACATTTGGCAGGTATGGTCTGGGATATGTGACTGTCACATGTCCGTTCTGAAGGATAAAACTGACATTCTTCACCATGTCAAATACGTGTGGCATTGACGGACCCAGATATCCCTTCATCAGGAACTCCAAAGACCATCTTATGAACACCGTGTGCACCACCTCTATTCCTGTCAAGTACACCGTATTCAAGACTCTATCCAGAAATCCCATGTCGTCACTGAAGGGTCTAGCAAAGAATGGTGTCACTGAGAAGGGCATGGGACTGCCCCCATGTGCCACTGATCCCATATAAAATGCTACAGTGTTGATGTAAATGAAGGGAGCACGGAAGTGAAAAGCCAGTCCAACAGCGCATTCGGGATAAGCGCCGTCAAGTACGACAAGATCATAGGAGCGCCCAGAATTCATCAGCTGGTTTGTTTCGGGGTCTGAAAGTACTGCATCACATGACTGGAAACAAGCAGAATATCGGTTCTTTTTAACCCTTTGAAAAACAAATATCAAGTGGCAAACATTTCAAGCCGCAGTCAGCACTCAGAGTCTACGGCTTAACGACCGCGGTCTGATACTTTTTGGGGGGGAAAATCAGTGGCAAATTCTTGAGTATGGCTAATAATGCAACGGCATACCTCTGAAGTGGAAAAATCACTTCATTTCGCTATTAAAGTCAAAGAGAGCAAACTTATACGAGAACTTTATTTCACAAATAATTGCCTTCTGTTTTATATATATATATATAGCACTTTCCTTAAAAGTCTTCGAAAATGAGAATTTTTGCTCCACCATGCCACTTGCAGTGTGTCTGGGGGAAGCAAAGATCGACAGAGGGAAGTCAATGTGGTTTTTTATCGGCAGAGTGTCTTTTAAGTCTCCTACTTGTAATGCTCAGAAGAAGCAGTCATACTTCCTCTCGCCTGGGCAACAACAAGAAAGATAAGGAAGACAAGACAGAAGATACGGTTTGTTTGTACCCTAATTAAAAGGGTCCTTTGACGCCCTACGCACTGGGAACCGCACAAAGCTTAAGGATACGATTAATTGCCAGCAGGTTTTCTTATTGAGGAATAAAGTCTTCTAGGTTGTTGTGTCGCCTTCCAGGCGTTTCGAAGGAACCTACTGCCATCATATTCTGGGTTATGAGTCCGTGAATTGACTCTTGACCCTGAATAAAGCAGTGGTACCTTCCTTCGAAACGTCGGGGAGATATTGACCAACCAAATAACACAACAACCCAATCACACAGATGTAAATTCCAATCACTCTATTCATATTGTTAAAAACATATTTATTTCTGATTATTTTATCTTCTTTATTGTTTTATTTGATGCATGGTCCATTTTCTAAGTAAAAATAAAACGATAAAGGTTTTCATGATATGTGGACGCCAGTCTCCGTGATTCCATAATAAATACTGTTTAAAAATAAGAAAAGGGGGAATATTTTTTCAGTACTACATGTTTCTAATAAGATTGCTAAGAATATGCCTGCTTTCACAGCAGAAACTTGGTCTTGCAGTCCACATGCCGCCCGACTCGTAAGACCGTACTGTCTTGTACTGTTATTGTTTATTTCTATATTATTCATTCCTATTTAATGTATTGAAACAGTCCTACACCTTCGAAGTTGGTAATGGACAGAAGTGTTTTTACCATGAAAGTACTATATGATGTCAGTTGTGTTCAAAGTGAAAGCCGAAGTAGAGAAAGGATGAATTTTGTTTTGTGTTGTAAAGTTTTAGAAGTTTGCAGTAGTTTAAGATAGAAAACTATTTCAAATTACTTTATGATTAGTAACACTTTTTCTAAAAAGCAAATGTCCTCAAAGTTAATAAAAGTGTACTTCAGGGTTTATCTTATATATATATACATCTATCTTTTTTTTTCAAAAAAAAATATAGCGAAAAACTGGAGATAGTCAAGGCAAGACAACGCTGTTCCCCATTACCTAACTCAAAAAGAGAGTACAAAAGGATACCAGGGGAGCGAAATTTCATTTTAAATTACACATCAAGCAAACCGTAAATTTTCTAGATATTTTAGAAAATTTTGATTACTACTCCTTCAGCCAAGGTGACTAAATGGATATACACATTCGTTGTTAAGCTTCTAGATATTTTTTATTTCCAGGGCCATTTTTAATTTATTATTATTATTATTATTATACTCTGGATAATGGTAGATAACTTTTTGTAAGGGGAGATGTAATTGGAAGATATTCAGTACCTTTCCACATGACCTGACCTCCAGCTCCAGATCAGGATTCGCCACTAGGAGAAATCACTGTAACTTGTGAGAATCGTACAGAACAAATAAGTAGCTGCACTGTGTGAGCAAAATGCTGATTTCCTGTATTTTGAAGTTTGTTGTGCGTAAAGCAAACATTGTGCTTTAAATTTTTAACAAACTTCCCTCTATAAATAACGCAACTACATGCGGTATGTGAGACACAAACCCAGAACTTTAAAACACAGTGCCTCTGGCTCTGTCATAAACAGGAAAGTGAAAGACAGCACAGAAGAATGAGTGACAAAAGTTATTGAAGATTAAAAATTTAGAGGATAAACCAGAAATTTCTTATCATTAGATAAGTTATGAAATGCTTTTCAGAGCCCCACATTCGCCTCAATATGTTCATAAATAGGCCTACATATGTACGTCCTCTAAAGGTAAGACACAAACATACTTATCACATCTTTACAGGCAGGATATGACCTTCAAGCATATTTCATTCTCACTTTTTTGAGAAATTTTGATGTATCTCTCTGTCTGGTGGTTACAAAAGTTAGAAACCAATTATGACGAAGTAAACGAGAAGGCAGAAGCTTGACTTGGGAGAGATGCAAGCTCACGTGACTAATCGATAAGGAAGATGTCATTTAAAATGTGTGCCCTTGCTCACTATAAAGGCACGTAAAGAGAGAAGAGACATAAAACCATCCATTCTTAATCTAGGCACCAGTTGGAGGAGATTTGTCAAATTCACGCCCAGCGCCGGTCTGGGCGAATCCTGGATCATCCAGCTTTTAGCCTGATCGCTATAGCGATGACGCTATCCCAACTGTTAATCAGAGAGACAGTAACAGGCTAAAATCTCGAAGAGGTTTGTAGCTTTGCAAGACGTGATTATAGTGGGGAATCAGTACTTCAGAAAACATTACAATTTCAAGATCTAAGCAAGTGAGAGACTAATTTATCAAGAATTGAAGCAGCATATACCATGGCTTGAAGATGGACGTTCAAAATTTTAGATTAGAAAAGCAAGCTAAATTTTAGCCAGACATGTAACCAGCAGATACTTCAGGACAAAGCGAGGGAACACCCAAAGTGCAAAATTAATTACATTGAAAAAAAACCAAAAATACTAGATTTTTTATGTTTGGTTGACAGTGCATCCTAATAGAATGATAGTCTATTATTAATACCAAATTGATGCACAAATTCTTTATTTTAATACATTTATTATACTCACCTACATGTTTCGAGCACTATTGTGCTCATCTTCAGGAGAACAAAGTGTATTAGTACAGCATCTGGTACCGTCACCCTCTCTAGGTGACCGTTCAGTACACAGGCTACGAGCCTGTGTACTGAACTAATATCAAATATGCTGCCTCTGGAATGAAATACAGCAGCAAAAAGACGATTTTTCGCCAACGCGTTTCAGCTTTGCTTTAGAATACCCTATTTTGAATTTCCAAAACCCAGAAGGGAATCTGATCAAAAGGACCACATCAGCTTCTGTTCTATGCTACCAATGGTAAATTACTGGACGAAAACATACGCTTTTTTCAGTTTAGAAGTAGCTGATGTGTTGTTTCACTGTATTCCTTTTTTTTTTTTTTTAAATTTTCGAAGAAGGCAAAATATAAATAAATATTTGACTTTTTGAGTAAAAAACAAAATTGAAAATCACAAAAAAAATACGGTTTTTTAAATTTAAAAGTCGTTGTTGTTTTTTTTCACTGAATTCTTTTTTTTTTTTTTAAATATTCGACGAAGGCAAAATATGAATCAATAGTTGACCTGTTGCGTCGAAATCCACATTGACGATCCCCAATAATTTCCTCTGCATATAGAGATAAGCTTGAGAACAGGATGGATAAAATTTTGTATGTAGTTAGCAAAATTTACATGATCCTGTAATTAACACAATCTGTTCTAACGCCCTTCTTATAGATAGGTACACTGATCGACTCCTTCCACTCTTCAGGCAATTCCTCCTTATTCCAAATAGAAATAATAAGTTTATGGATCTCATAGCGAATTGTTCTACCCTCTGCCTGAATAAATTTTTGGGGGATTTGATCAATATCCGGTGATTTGTGACTTTTTACATTTTCAATAGCCAACTCAAACTCAAAGGCACTTGGCTCAGGCACTAGTGGTTCTGTTGTGTGTATTTCTGTCTGCCTAACATCATTAACCTCGTGTACATTCAATAGCTGGGAGAAATGTTTCCTCCACCTAGCCAATATACTGTGGGAGTCTGCAACCAAATCACCCTTCTCACCCTTTACTATATTATTTCTAGGCTGGTAACCCTTCTTAAAGCCATTGATGCCCCCATACAAGTCTCTGATATTTTTTATCTTATTATTAGTTTCAAGTCCCTCAATTTTAGCTTTCAGATATTCCTTCTCATTTTTCCTGAAATGTCTTCTAGCTTCACGTCTTACATTGTTTAGATGGTCTACATTATTTTGGTTTGGATCCTGTAACCACTGCATTATAGCTTGCGTCCTTTGATCTAAAAATCCTAAACATTATTCATCACACCATGGTTTATGCTGCTTCAATTCATATAGAACCGGTCTGTCCTTAGCAAAGGTTTTGATATTCTCTTTATAGATTTCCCAAGTCCCGTATATGTCCTTGCTATCATATAATTCTCCAAAGCTGCGAACCTCTTAATCTAATACTGTTTCCTAACCTCCAGCACACTCAGCTCCGTGAGATTAAATCTGCACATCAAATTTCTGTTCTGCTTCTTCACTTATGGCCAATATTTCCATAACTTTTACAACCACCAGACAGTGACCAGTATTACAGTTAGCTCCTCTGGAAGATCGTATAAGGTAAACTCGAGTGCCAGCTCCTATCTATCGATATGTGATCAATCTGGTTCGGAGTCTTCCAATCAGGAGTGGTCAAGGTGTGCTTATGAATGTTTCGGTGCGGGAATATCGTGCCCTTAACAGCCACATATTTTAACGTGGACAAATTTACTATTCCAACGCCATTATCATTTCTAACATATGTAGACTCTCATTTCCAATTGTCCGTTTGAAAATATCCTCTCTCTCCCCAGTTTTGCATTAAAATTTCCTAACATAATTTTTACATAATTCTTAGGAAGATTTTCGAAAACCTGCTCTCTTTACTCATAAAAACTGTCTTCGGATCACCACTTTTCTCCTCACTTAGAGCATGCACTTTCAAAAAAATGATATTAAACCAGTGACCTTTGAGAATTATATAGGATTTCCTATCACTAAAAAATTCTACTCTCTTAAATACTGATTCTATTCAGGGGGGTACAAATAATCCTGTTCCCGAATGATGATTTTCGTTTCCTTTTCCATAGAAAAAATTCCATCCCCTTTTGTCCCACCTAACTACCTGTACACCCACTAAATATAATTTGTACCTTGTTAATTCTCTGTCTACTGTTGTAAGTGAACCTGACTTATGCAGGCTCCTTACATTCCATGTACCAAACCTCAGGTACCTTTTCCACTGTTTAGGTCGTACAATGGATCAGTTCAGGCCCAAAGCACATGTACGTTTCGTAATAAGGCCAGTTTTTACGTTGAGGTGTTGTTAGCACATTGCCCGACCCCCAAGCTGGAGGGCCACACTTTGTCAGCTGTCCGCGACTGCTTATTCAATATATTCGAAGTTATCGTCCAAATTAGAAGCCGTTCCTCCAACCGCAACCTGAGGACGTGCCATGCCGTGTTGACAGGGACCCACTTAACATGGTTGTTTATAACACATATCTCTATCAAATGTTTTAAGCTTGTATATATAGCTACGTATGCGTCCAAAACCTCCAAAAGTCATTTGAAGAAAGAGCGGTATTTTTAATCGACAAGACCATTGTCAGTAAAATAATTATTTAAAAGAAAAAATGACATTTCAATCAAATTGAAAGTTATTTTACATTTATATGCAAAACTTTGTATTCGTGAATGCATATAAACGTTTCACCCCAAGCTTCTTTTTATACCGCTTGGAAATTCTTGGTAATGGCCCAGCTGGGTCGAAACTTGTAGGATGTTGAATAAATACAGTGTTTTCTGTTTATAAAACAGCGCACTTTTTGGTTTGTAATTTGTATAACTGAATGTAGAAGACTTTCACGAAAGAATGAATTGGTGCCCTTATCTCCCAATATTAGACTATCTATACCAAAAACTGTCGTCCACCCATGTTCGAGTTAACATTCCTTTTGCCTGAGGAAGTTCTTTGGTTCAGAGCTACACTGCTGCCACCTGCGTGTTACTTACGTAATACGCATAACGAAGGACGTCTGCAGGAGGAACGGCTTCGCTGCCGCTCATTCGGACTCCCAGCAGATCCCAGTCCGTGTAGTTACGTACGTAGAACACAAAGTTAAGTGGGGTGATTTCTTCCAGTCCTTCTACTTCGGTGTCTGGAGGAAATGCGTTTAAAAAGGTGACGTTGTGGCCACGTGATATCAGTCCACGAGCAAGCTCCAGAAATGGGATTTTGTGGCTCCTGGTGCCCCCCATTGTGACCATTAGAACCCGAGAACTGCCTCCAAACTGACAGCAGGCGAGAAGAACTGCCACTGTGTAGATCCACATAGGTTGTTTGGAAATGGTGTGTATTTCTCTGTAAATACAGAGCTCAAAATGTAACATATTGACAGGTCACTCTTATGTTCTAAGTGCCAATATCTAGGCTACTTTTGTATTTAGTAATACTAAAAGTAATTACACAAGTGAAGACAAATCTTGAAGCATTCGCGGCAACAGAATTCAATGAAATTTTCTCAGGCAGACGACCGCGACAGGGTGTAAAGGTTTTCAGACGTTCTGGGAACTAACTCAGTCCCCTTCACACCCTGAAGAGGGGGCAGAGTTAGTTCCCAAAACTTCGGTAAACCTTCACTTAATGACACTGATGTCTGCTCGAGAGAATCTCATTGAAGTGAAGATATAATTAGATAAAAATAAACACAATTATTTTCAAATTCAGTACAGATATAGCCTACGTATATCTTGTATCTTGGATATAATGTCAGGTGACCTCCTTCACAAGCAGTACATTTGTTCATTATGAATGTAGGGTAAACCCCTTGCATAGCTATTCCTGTCAAAATTAGGCAATTTCTTCCAGAATTATTGTCTGCGGTTCGTCAAACGTTGCTGGATATGCGACAGAAAGTGCTGACGCATTTTAAGGCGCCGTAAATTTGATAAAGAAATTTCAGCACCCACGCCAGTTCTCAAGGTCAAGACGGATTTCAGCAATTTGTTTAAATCTAGCCTCCGTGACCTCCGGACCTCCCAGCCCTCGATAAACTACAAGATCGTGTTTCCGAGACACGGCCAACAACGCTTGATCAACTAAAGACAAGGATACGGAAGACTATTCGATAGGTTGTTTTGTTATTTACTTGCAGGACATTTTAATCCTTGCTGTGACTGCATATGTAATCCCTTTCATGTATGTCTAACAGTTGGCTTTTTCCCTAGATTTTCTTTAATTCTTAATATTTTCTATAAGGCCATAATCACGGCCTGGTTCATGCATGTGCCTTGCGCATTTGGCATTGCTTTGTTGTTTCTCTTCTTTCTGCTGTTTTCGTTGTATTTGTCTTGAAATGTGCGCTAGTTTGCCCAATGTATACATTGTCACGGACTTTGCATTTTGCTCCATAAGCTCCACTTTTCTCATATATGTTTTATTTCTCGGTTTGGTGCGGTAATTTCCTGCCTATTGTGTTGTTTACATTTTACGTGATGTTTAGATCGGTGTTTTTTGAAGATGCTGGAGACGTGGGTTCTTCGTATTTTGCCTGTATGAATTTTGCCCATTGTGTTCTTCTTTCCAATTTAATTGTTTTCGGTCTTCTTCGAACGCTTTGTTTTGTTGATTTAACTGATTTTTACTTGATTGTTTTAGATATCTCTATGATCCATCGGTAGTTTCTCTGTCTCCCTTGTGGGTTATCGGCATTTGGTTTCATCGCTTCAACAAGTAGGGTACCTGTATTGTATTCTCTTGCGTTCTTCTCGATGGCTGGATAGGTTGTTAAGGGCTATTATATCTGTCTGTTGATGTCTGCCAAATACTTAAGGTTCTGTTGAGAACTGTGCCCTTCTGAACTACTTCGCAGCGAGCAGTAGTTCCTTACCGAAGTGTCGGGACAACATATCGGTCTCATTATCAAGTGTTCAGCTTTGTCGGTCTCATCTTCAAAGTCTAATTATGGTGACTAGGCATGTGATAATAAAATATGTTGTTTGCTTGCGTAATGAGAAAAATAATGATGGTCTAAAACAGGAATGCAATGCCGGAGTAGCGTGAAAAACATTTTCATATTGAAGGAAATGCTTTTTAAAACACAAGTTATTATATTTGCTATATGTCAGAACTTTGCGTAAGATACCTGTCAAATCCTTATTCCAAATATGTTACAGATAATTATACTGCATCATAAAAGTAAACATTTCCCCTTTTAAATTTATGCATCCCGTTGTGTTGAACTAGAAAATAAAGGATAAACAATAACCATCAAACACGACATTATAAAACGTGCAGCTAAATGTTTCGACACCATGAGGTCATCATCAGGCTGGTTCTTTTAGAAAGTATTAAAAGATGTATACATATTGCATTGTGGAAGTAATATCTTACTTCCACAATGCAATATGTATATTTTTTTAACATGTTCTAAAAGTCAGCCTGATAATGACCTCATAGGGCCGAAACATGTGGCTGCGTGAATACTTCACAACGTTGTGTTCGATGGTTAGTTTTTATTCTTTACTTCCCCTTTTACAGAAGATTTGTTTTTATAAGAATGTTAGAAGGGCTGTACTATATAAGTGCAGTACACAAAATTAACAAAGGTATTCATTTCATTTTTTTATCTTGTCGAATTTTAACAAAAATTTGAAGCACTTCTTAATTATAACTGCCCGGAAAATCTTCTCAGACGTGAGAGACCTGCTTAGGACCTGAAGGAGAGGACTTCGAGACCCTTCTATGAAATAAGGGAAGATGAACCACAAAAAAAAAAAGAAGGAAATGTAGATTCCCGAAAAATACAGGTTTCCAGTGCAGCTTGGCTGCTACGACTTCTGCTGACTGAAAACAAAAATTTGTCACATGCTCTACTAACATCAGACTTATAAATTCCGCACAGAGCTTATGAAAATGAACTTATAGAGCCTGTAGTTTCAATATCAAACAGCGAGTTCAGAAATTAAAACACTTACGGTTGATTGGTTAACGTTTCTGCTTCGTATTTGGGAAGTGCTTTTTTTCAAATATGGACCCGGAAACTGACTACCCTGGGATTATCACGATCTTCCTCAGTGCCTGAAATTAGTTCCCGAAAGCTGCCTTGTATGTCCCTTTCAGTTCATTCACTGTCTCCCTACCATTTGAAGCCCTTAGTCACAAATACGGATAAAGTTGTTAAATACACAACAATTAGTTTATAATATCGTATATTTTCATTGTACGTAGAATTTTTAATACTACAACAAATATTATCTTTATTTCATCTCTGATCTATGTGGTTCTCACGTCCGCAGAAACATTTAACTCATATAGCCCCTTCGTATATGGAGGGTCAGGGATTAGACACACTGCATATGTGGCACAATTTGACGATATTCGCAAAATTTATGAGTTTAACATAAAATTTACTGTATGTGCCGTGCTGTACACAATATGTCCTATCATCGCCTGGCATAAAATGAAAGTGGCGGGTATGGGGCACTTAATAGAAAGGAATTAATTTCATAGAACATTTGATGGTGAAATCTGAAGGAGGGAAATACCTGGAAGGCCTAGGCAGGGAATTGAGGATAATTTTACAATATATCTTACAGATACAGGACCAGAGAACATGGACGTGATTAATTTGATTCAGGATAGGGAAAAGTGTTGGGCTGGTGTGAACATTCTAATGATACTTCTCGTTCCATAAAATGTTGGATACTTCTTGACAAGTTGAGGAAGTATTAGGTTCTCAAAACGTCTCTGCTCCATAGATTTTCTAATATAGAACTGGTATGTGAACCGCATATACGAAGAATGCGTACTGTCCAAACTTCCGCTGTGTCTGTCCACTGTATTTCCGGGGCACTGAATTGCTTCACAATAGCCACGAGACAGTTTAACGCAAGAAAAGCAGGGACTTGTTAATCAGCACAGCAAATAGCTGAATGTTGCTAAGGGAAGAAAATCAGCAATGTATGATCTCACATTGGCGTCCGTCATTGGCGCTTAACTGTTTCATGATTTATGAAGTATGAGTCGACAAATTTGCATTGAAAACAAAACGAAATGTTGTTTTTGTGTTAGTGCATCAGGTGACCAGACCTTGCCACTCCTCGCAGTATGGAGATCTGCATCCTCGTTTCATACTTCTATTCGCCTTCATGGTAATTTAGTAAAACCCTCGGAAGTCTGTGGAACCGGTTTGTAACCGTAGTGCCACGGTCCTTCTTTGCAAAAGCAAGCTTAATGTAGGTCAAGTGAAGATAAATGAACCAACACATGGCAGCGCGCCGCGTCGAACTGTGACTTTACAGTACAGGTGACTGTCGTAAAGTTGTTGTTGTTGTTGTTGTTGTTGTTGTTGTTAATCAGACAATGTTTGACAATCCGTTGCAGTGACTAACAATTCTGCATCTTTATCTTGAGATCCTCGCCATTCTGTCGTGTTAGGTTTGATGGCATACTCAATTGTGTATTTTACTAGCGACTTTCGTACCAGAAAAAATCACGACTCAGTTGATCCCAAGTCACAAAATTGCGTCGTCTTTCAACACCGATTTTAAAACACTTGCAAAATTAATAAATTCACTCACACATAAAAAAAAACAGATGCGACCACACTTACGTACAAAACACTGGTGTTTGAATTTTTTACGCTGAATTTGACAAAAATTAATACGCAAACCCGAAACAAGAAGCTTTGACACACACTTTCATGTGCGTGCTTGAGTTTACATGGGCCGATTAAGGCAACAGCATCTAAAAACTAATAACTAAAATATTTTCACAGTTTCTTGCGTACTTTTTACTAGCATGTGTTGGATTTGTCAGATACATTCTCAAAGACACGCACTGATCCCTTGTAACAATCTTTAAAAAAATTTCACATACCCACCTCGAATGGTGCATTACTACCGCCATCAAACTGCAACCTGTATAAACAGACAGGGATCGATTCCGTCAGCACACAATATAAAAGCCGAGGAGAGAGGACGCGGCGGTGTTCCTTAGACCACTCTAACAGACCGTGCAAATGAAAAACAATAAAAATCATATTATAAAGTAAAAATGAAGAAAAATTGTAAGTAATAAGTAGCATAATGATTGCAGATTAATATCCATACTTAACTTCATGAAGATTACTATTTCCAGATGACCTCCTTGACAATCGACACTTTGACTCCATAGCTGTTGGAGTTCTGCAAAAAAAAACGCTGCCACAAAGCGTAATTAAACTTTTTGTTCCAGTTCCGTCAATAATGCAAAATGTTAGTTCGTGTTTGCGGCTGGGGCGACTATCGTTCACTTCAGGCTTGGGTCTATTAACAGGAAAAAGTCTGGGCCTGTCAAGTCTATGGGAAATGCTGACTGAGGGATGTGACCAAACAGTGAAATCCGCAGCCTGCACAAACTACTACAACAAATTTGTGCTTTTTTGTGCTATATGAAACATTACAGCATCACATTTAAACCATGAATGTCTCAGCCTTTTCATCAATCTTGCAGCTCCAGAGCCAAAAATGTTTCCTGTTTTGTGCGATGGATTTCAGAATATATGATACGAGCCTGGTTGTTATTCCAGGCATTAAGGGTTTATTGCACCAAATATCGAACACAAAAACACAAAAATAGCTCTCCATAGTGAAAATATTGAACTACGATTAAGTAAACTTTCTCTTTGAGGAAAAGAGCCAGGCTGTTACTGTGCATGCTGACAGCTATGGTAGGCCTCTTAGGATGGAAACATTTGTGGCTACGGAGCTGTAAGATTGACTCAAAGTGTAGATACAACATGACGGTGATTTGGCTCACACAGCAACGGAAAGAATTAAATTAGTTAAGGGATTTTTGGACTGATTATTTTGCGATTAGGTGATATTTATTGGCCAGCACTACTTTCGAAAACTGAAAGTCCACTTTACGGAGAGAACTGGAACAATTGATGGTGCTTGGTTGCAGAAATTATGCAGAACTTCAGACAATGATTATGACAGTGTATTTGATGTCATGGAGGTCACCTGGAACAAGTAATCTTCAAGAAGTTGACTGTGGATTCTGAAGTGCGATCATTAAATTTGTTTACATTAAAATATTTCCTTTCCTTTTTTCCGGTCTCTCACAGTACACTGCAGAACACCTTCACATCTCCCGCCCCACTTTCTATACTACACACACGCGCGCACATACAAACTTATCATTAATATTTCTTCTCCCTTGTTACACAAAACAAATTGGTTTCTAGGTTCTTCTTGTTGTAGATATCACACCATGTAGTCTGGTTGCAGTAGATGATTTCCCTGATTATGGAGTCAGCCAGATCATCTAAAACGTGGGAAGCATTCTAACACTTTTACCAGGCTACACGGCGTAACATCCAAGAAGACAGCGTCTTCATATTCACCACCGTCAGAATTCTAAACCTCACGGGTAGGGCATGTGTTCAACGTTTCGACCTTCTTACAAGTGGCATATAGGCACTATTGCCAATCAATGCAATAATATTTTGCCAATTAACAACAAAAGGAACTAGCATTACTAAATGACAGAAGAATAGGAAGCATTCCTTTTAGACAGTTCACGTCAACCCAATGTGGAAGTTTCAAGCAAACATCTGTTTGAGTTGAAGCAAAGACTTCCGCAGCCAGATAACAGCAAATACACTTATGTACATATATAAACATAGTGAAGAATCAACAAGTACACTCACTCTCACTTTAGCCCCAACTTATATTACGCCCGCAACAGTCATCTTGTGATGTTCCGTGAACACATTTCAGCATGTTTTCACTGGATGCACCCAGATTCTAAAGCGCTTCCAAGTTACGATCTTCTGGGATTTGACCCCAGTCGTTTTATAAGCACTCGCTGACGTTTCGAAAGAACGTGCTGCATTCGTCTCCTTCCCTGAAACTGGAGGCAGCACTTTCCTCCGAAAAGTGACGCCTATCTACCCAAATTCACGAAGCCACATCCCAGAAGACAGCAACCGCTATAATTACTGCGTTGTCAGTGTCTATCAAAGGAAAGATGGTGACCCCCCTCCGCTTGCGTGACCCGTCGGTTCTCACAGACACTGATGTACAAAGAGAGAAACAAATGTCATTTAATGATTCTGGTTACAGCATTCGTTGTGCCACATAATTCATAGAAAATAATTTGAGTAACAGGCAAAACTCACGGTCCAGACGTTCGGTTTAAGTTTATTCGTTTCTTCGTCCTTTAAACGGCCAGTCAATGGTAACTCGAGTTCCTCGCCTAACCTCCCGTTGAAATCAGCCGTGCCGATGCACTGGTCGCGGCTGTGCTGAAGAAATGAGGTTGCGGTCGGTGAGAGAAATTTCTCTCATCAGGGCGGAGACGTTTGAAGAAAACAAAAAAGTGGGAAGAGCGGAGAAAGACCCGAAGACGCGTGTATGTAATTTAGAGTCACGACTATGACGTTCGAAAGTGTGATTCTTAGAGTTCGTACTTGAGAACTTTCCTCACAAATAATCTGGGAGGGTGAGTGACACGCTGCGAAATTTCGAGGGACGTGGTAGACCCCACGTCAGTACATCAGATTAAACGCAGTTCTGTCGATACAGATATCGAGAAAAATTATAATTTATTCCTGCCATCACAAGGAATATCCAGGGTGAGTGTCTTCACATGGTTTTCTTGAAACATGGAATGGACATGGCCGGCTGCGTGCGGTGCGCGATCTTGAATATAACAATCCATTAATGACTAATAAATCAACAAAATGCATCCATATAATTTTAAGGATATGAAATAAAGGAAATTTCATTCTGGCTGTGGTGGTGAAAATGTAAAATTGTCCTTTCCATCCCACGAAGGCCTACAGGAAGGATAGAGGTGTAGCTCCACTGATTCTTCCTGCGGCACTAGATGGTGGTTCGTGGTCAACATCAAGCTGCTGCCGCTTTACCCCCGGGAAAGACCGCAGGTACCCAATGAATAGGATACTGTAGGGGCTTCAGATGCAGTCTAGAATTTCCGGAGAAGAAAAAAACTATGTCCGTACCGGGATTCGGAACACGGACCGTCCAGCCTGTGGTCTAGTAGCTATACTGACTACGTAATCCCAGCTCCTTTACTTTTGTGGTCCTAATTGTTTGCTTAGTACAAAATGACAGATGGGAAGCAAACTGCATTGGGTCGAGAATCACTCTCTTGGACAATGCATGGGTACTTCGCCGGAGATCCTCTCCTGCTAAAAAGTGGAACAGCACCTACTAACGATGTAAAGTCATAAGCTGTTTATCAGTTTATTGTCGTAATGTCCTACGTTAACAAGGCATATGAGTGGAGTAAATTTCCACTTTCTAACAAACAAACCCTACACATGGTTTCAAATCTTAATGGCAATTGTGCATTATTATTATTATTATTATTATTATTAGTCTAAAATTATTAATTCTTGTTTATTTTTGGCGCCTATTTCTGATTCAGACCTTCACGAGACTGTTAAACGCTGGAGATTTTCAAAATCTTTTGAGATTAGTAATACTTAATGATACCCCTAGCTTTATCATAAATGGTTTTTGGGCGGTTTTTTGTCTGTCTTTAAATTTATTTTTAACTTTAACTTATCTCAATGAAACTGTCATTCCTTTTGAGAGAAAGGTGCTCTTTTCCTCGTTTTAAAAAAAAAAAGAAAACAGTGCCTCAGTTAGCAATTACAGACTCATGTCCCTTTTCGGTAAGATTTCCACAACATTGATTTTGTCATTACGAATGTGGTTCTCATTAACCCTAGTCCGAATTCAATTCCTATCAGCATGGATTCGTCGAATAAAAATATCACGAACTGATCTACATTTCTTGTGTTTGTTACTCGTCTGGTGAATGCCGACCATCAAAAGCGCCACTTTTATGTACGTTCACAAAAGTGTGAAAAGCAACTACTATTATCGTCATGTCTCTCCGTCCGTCCGTCAATCCGCATTCAACAACTCGGCTCCCACTGGATGGATTGTTATTAAATCTGTTATGTGAGAATTTTCCCATACTGTATCGAGAGTGTTCAAGTTTCATTAAAATCTGACGAGAAAAACTGGTACTGTACGTGAAGACCAAAGTACATTTATAACATTTCGCTCAATTATTCTTAGAATGAGAACTGTTTGCGGACAAAATTATTACAGAAAACGAAAACACGCATTTTGAGTTCTTATAATAAAACCAAATAGACGCACTAATTTGCGAGCAAGCTGGCAGCAAACCTGTATGACATATACCATCGCTGTGTGTACAGTGAAAAACTCCTGGTGATGGACAGAGGAACTGTCCGAAACATGTAGAGTTTTATTCCAAAAATAAATTTGAGAAATTAGTGCATCTATTTTGTTTTATTATAAGAATTTATCACGATGCACGGTCACCTTAACGTCAAATACATTTTAGATTCGACAAATGTGTTCCGAAAATCGTGCCTTTTTTAGATAATGTGGAAAAATACGGTAGAGCCGGACAGGACACAGATGGCAATGTAATGTGGCGTTTAAAAAAATCGCGACTTACAAGCGGCCAGCTAAGGCAAGAATAGACACCCACTGTTAATATAATATTTAATACTTACTACTTCCCCGTGGCAACAGTGGTTCAGCGAACACACTTCGACGTTAGGTCACACGAGCATGGCCTGCTTCGATTATTTTATGGAAGCAGTTAACATCAGTGTTGATACACATTCTATAGCCCTTGATGAACTTGTCTAATTAGGTTCGCTCAAAAAATATGTAATGTTAAAATTATTAAAAAATTTAAGTTTCTGTAAAACTGATCGAAAATGTACCTCTGTGTGTACAGTTACAGTCACTTGCAGGTAAAACTATGATAACTGATATCTACCACAAAGGAAGTGGTTTTTCGCTTTTCGCATCAATGTATACTGCACAGTATCAGGTATTACTCTTTGGGCAACAAACTCACTCAACATATTTTTATGTTTTGCTGACCGTGCATCTCTGTATATTTATCTCAGTAATTAACCAACTTGATGCACAAAATTTTTGTTTTATAATAAGCTTATTTCATGCCTCTACATGTTTCGAGCACATGTGCTCGAAACATGTAGAGGCATGAAATGAACTTATTGTAAAACAAAAATTTTGTGCATCAAGTTGGCTAATTATTGAGATAAACCACTCAGCCTCAGCATGTTTTCATTTTAGGAGTACAGTTATTTGAGTAGCAAAAACCACACTTCTTTTCTAGTGATGCTGATTTTTTTTAAACACTTCTTACCTACTGTGCTCTAGTACGTATGAACTGAAACTTAATGCCTGCTTTTTTGTGTGTTCGTAAAAAATAGTCATAGCTCTGGCATTGGATTACAGACAAACGAAAGTAAATCTAAGTACATTATAATAAACAGAAATAGAACAAATTTAGAGCAAGATCAGACAGCAGTTGGACAGGTATTTGAAAGGGCCAAAAATTATAGATATTAGGTACCTTGATAAATTGAAATATTTAAAAACTGAAGAAATAAAATCAAGATTGTTGCAGGTAAAAGGCCTTTTTATAGTCTAGAAAAAATATTTAGGTATAGAATTAAAACCACAGCAGTTAAAATTAAAATGAACAAAACGATGGTGAATCCAGTTTTAGTGTATAAAAGTGAAACATGACTTACGACAAACATAAATACGGGAAAAGTGAGTACGTGGGAAAGGAAAAATATTAACAGATATGTGTACAAGCGGTAGAACAAGGATTATGGAGAACAAGATCTAATCTGAAATTTTGGGAGCTATACAAATATTTAAACATAGTAGCAGACATTAAAGGGAAACTACTGGAGTGGATAGGGTACCTAGTAAGAATGGATCACCGAAGGGTAGTTAACAGAATACTTGAGAGTAAACCGGAAGGAAGAAGAAGAAGAATGGGAAGACCTAGATCGAGGAGGCTGAAAAGAGTTGAAAGGAATCCACGTGAGATATAGTTTAAAAGATGGCGACAGAAGGCAGTGGAGAGAGAAGAATGGGCGTCTGTAATTAAGGATACTAATGCTCTCAGAGGTCCTACAGCCAAGAAGTAAGTAAATACGTAAATAAGTAAGCAAGTTCTTTCTTCGAATTTCCTCCAGAATTTGTTTTGATGGTGGACCGAATGTGCCTTTTTCTTTACTTTGAATTCATCTTGTCTTCAGGTGCTCGTAAGATATCTTTAACATTGCCGTACCTCGTACTGAGATTCGTTTTTGTCGTGTTGGTACTTGGTTACAAGTAGGATTGCAATTACATCTTTTACATCCCAGACTTCGACTGAAGAAGACACCAATTGGCACAACTTGAACAAATGCCAAGCAGGAATCAAACTCTAAAGTGAAACAAATGACTGACAAATAATGTGGAGAGCTTGATAAAGACAATCTGAAAGACTCTTCCATTATTTCTTATTGACTTATCGTTTGAATATTATAATGACAAGGTAATGGCGGTGATGATAATGTAAGGACGACCATGGCGATTATAATTATGATGGTGACAGTGCTAGATTTGTAGTTCTTGCAATGTCACTGCTTGCAATAAATTGTAGTGCCTATGTCAAAAAGAGATGTTTATAGACGCCTGAAATTTGATTTCGTGGCTATATATCCGCTATCTATTAAATAACGTTCCTCAGTCATACCTGAATTTGACACTACAATACTGCAGCAAGCTGAGTATCGTTATCTCCACGCTACTTCCTTACGTACTGCCATAATCCTGAAAGTTACAGGCGAGAAGACTGTGCCTCCCCAGTACTCAGATGTGAAACGCAGTGTTCGGAAGACTGGTGTCAGAAAAGAGAATTTCTTTTCGAGAAAAATGTTCCTTATATGCACTTCCGGTTTGCACAGTGACAAAGAAGGCTCTAAGAGTTTTTATCTATTCTCCACCAGCACACGTGCTCCAGCTGATGTCCTTGTGCAGCGTCGGTCATGCCCAGTAACAATGGTCAAGCTGCAAGAGAAGGTGAGTAGTGTGAATTGTTAGCATGCAGACTTTGACAGTTGTTTGAAGTAGGTGCATATGTCAATGTGGACGGGAAGCTCAATCATGCAAAAGCATTCGGTTTTGGAACAACAAACTGAGGACTACGTGGAGTGTCGCGTGAAAAATTTGCTGGAAATCCACGAACACCTCTATAATGTGTGGATCTCAGCAGAAAGACCCTCATGCTGAGTCTTCCTGTATCAATTCCTGCCTCAAACAGTAAGCTACAAATTCCATCTAGGACTGTGCACAATGTTTTGCACATAAGCCTACATAAGTCTGCACGATTCAGCAGCTTTCAGGGTTGAAACTGAAAGATGCTGTGCCTACGGTGTCCCATATCATGAAAGGAAGTCAAACATCGTCTGGATATTTGTCGTGCCAGCAGCATTGCCCATATTTAAATCTGCTAAGGTAGTAATAGTTAAAAAAAAAAAACTTTGTATGTTTTCTTTTGTAATAGTGCAAAACGGACGTCTGTGTAATGGACAAAATATTTTTTTGATATCTATCATCAGGACACCTCTACATTGTTTGGTCTATTTTGTTCAAATTCAAGATCATACCAGTTGTCTACTTTGAGAGTCATGCCGTGCTAATAAAACATTGTAAAATGTAGGTTGTGTTTAATGTTGTGAACATATATGTTAGTACTTAACGCCCCCCTAAATACCAGAAAACATACAATTGTTACTTGGTTGCACAGATCCAGTCGAATGGGTTCTCTACCTATTAAGTGGGTTTGAAGTCAGTAACACGACTAATGTTTAGTTGGATGTTACACTCTAGGTCAAAAAGACTACATGTTTCGGCCGGTAGTGGCCATCATCAGGTCTTTGTCATTCGACATACTTAAGAGTACTTTATACAATTGTGTGTTGGCTTGTTTGATGAGGAGATCTCAACATCAATGCATTTTTTTAGTATGATGTGTCTATATTAGGTGTGTGGGTAAGCCACTCAATGAATCTAAAGGTATAGTCATATAGTATCAAAAAGCTAGGGAAAGTCAAAGAACCAGAACTAAGAAAAACAAAGCAGAAAAGAAGGAGAGCTTGGTGGTCCTCTCGTGGGGAAGCTGCTGTGTAATGTCCTCGTGTGGGTCTGGATTATTGCGTGCTTCTTCATTCATCTTCATGGGTCGTTGTGTGTGACCAAGTTGATGTTTGTGTCTGGTGCTCCTGCGTATTTAGTACACCTTCTGGTTGGGGTTTGTCCAGCCCTGGTGGTATTGCGTGTCGTTTTCGCTTATGTGCATCAAACAAGCCACCACACAATTTATAAAGTACTCTTAAGTATGTCGAATGACAAAGACCTGATGATGGCCACTACTAGCCGAAACATGTAGTCTTTTTTACCTAGAATATAACATCTAACAAAACACTAGTTGTGTTATTGACTTCAAACCCACTTAATAGTTTATATTACACAACGGGCATGGCACAATTCAACGTTAATGGCTTCTCTACCTGCGTGTGCAACCGTCAGCGTTCGTTACTCTCTAGTCTGTAAATTGGTGTCAGTTACAAATGTCGACGCAGATTTGGTAAAACTTTCTTTACGTTCGAATTTGTACCTACTGTACTGATTTAAACTGCACCTGAGGTAGAACAGTGGGGAAAATTATTAATATCAAAGTATTTGAAGATACGTTAGTAACTGTCTCACGGACCTGCCACGTGATGATATCGAAAAACACGAACCCTGAAACTGTAACTCTAACGTGACATTAGTAACCCCAGTCAGCAAATAAAAAGTTTACAGTTTTATAACAAGGCAATTGTTAAACGGCATTTTGTGCCTCCCAAGAAAAAAAAATCAGTTCCGAAACACAAACTTCTTTGTGGATGAAAACAGCATGGGTAATTCGACAAGCCATCAACATCACAGTACCACAGTCAGGTAAGTACTGCCAGCTTCATGAAGCGAGAAGAGTTTATAAATCCTTAGAATGAATGTACCACTTTCCCTTTAACTATGCAAATGTTTTGAGAGCACTTGCAGATTCACACATTATGTGTTAGGGGGCTCACCACTGTTGCACCTAATGTTGGCAATATTTAGAGTGAACTAAAATTCTTCGTTTTCCATTTGGGAACTTTCGGCCTTCGTGTACCAAAAAGAAAGACTAAAAATGTTACTTGATTTAATTTAGTTTCTAAAAGTCACAACTGTCCTTCTGGTAGATGTGCATCAGCTACTGATGCCATCTGAAGAGTTAATTGTTTATTCGGGGACAAAATCGACTTTCTGAATGGTTGATTAATTATGATAAATATAAGCGACAAAGAATTAAGTTATTATTATTATTATTGTCATCATCATCATCGACTTCACAGCGTCTATCCGCTGGGAAACCGCCTACTCCAGATTGTCGGTGGGTTTAGGCTCTGTCAGGGGAAGGAAATTCATCCTAGCCCCTAACATCAAGGGCGTTTTCTAGGAATTTGCGTAGTATATGACAAGTAGGTAATTTTACTGCTTGTTGCCCCGCTGCTAAGTTGTTTTTGGTTTAAACTATATTCTCTAGATATTTTAGGAAGTTGTACGTGGCCATTCCTTCCGCTGAGATGACTAAGGGATATACACAGATGCTGTTAAGCTTCCAGATATTTTTTATTTCCAGGGTCAAGTTTTGATATTTCGTAATTTCCTCTGCCTCAGTTTTGGGAAATTTATGGGTCAAGGGAACTGCTATATCTATTTTGAATTTGAATGACGCCATCCCCTTGTGCATGTGTAATAAATTTTATTACAAAGTACCGTCATACACAACAAATGAATATCGGTATGTCGGTATATGACGGTACTTTGCAATAAAATTTGCTATATCTATTTGCTTGTTCTCTGACAGGATCCTCCTCCTCAGGTCCCTGCCACCGGTGCCCCGCATGCCGCGTGCCCAACACCGGCTCCAGGCACACCCTGACAAACCACAAGCAGCGTCTCTGTTTCCCAAACTTTATTTTCATGGGTACTCGGTGTCGTGAGGAAAACAGGCCTCGATTACCTCTTACGATCCACGGAGCCACGGTGGGAATACTCTAACCCGCTACCCGCATGGGTATTATTATTATTATTATTATTATTATTTCATTTCATTTCATGATGCCCTTTTGCCCTGATAAAGTCATGTTTGTATTATTGCATTTTATTGTGTTTTATTATTTTCCACATGTTTTGTATTTGTGTTTAGTTATATCATCATTTTCTATTATGTTTCTGTGCTGTCGGTCTAACCGGCCTTCGGCTGTTGTGTCGACACGTTAGTAATACAGAAGTGAATTGAATTGTGTTGTTGAGTCAGCACTCACTTTTGCATCACCTTCTTTCTGCTTCCCTGTTTGTGTGTGTGTGTGTGTGGAAGGGGGGGGGGGGCTTGTAATTGTGCTGCATTTGTGTAAGTTGAACTGAACTGAACCGTACCAACAATATGCTCAGGAAAAGGTTATTTTTATTCATCTTTTCACTTTAACAAGTACACCAATTACGAATTGTCCTTTTTATGTGTTTTCAACTGTACATTTTTATTTTGTGAATTTTTTGTGCCCCGTGTGCTATCTCTGTAACTGGCCGTATGACTGGTGCACCAGTATATTAATAACAAAGAACTAAACTAATGTATATTATTATTTCATATTTTCACGCCACAGTGCATTATTGGCATATATTGTCCTTGTACCCCGATAATAACTTGTCGCTTATTGTTATTGTTATTGTTATTGTTGTTTTTACTGTTGATATATTTAGAAAACAATTTTTTTTTTCGCCGGTCATCTTCCATGTTATTATGGTACTGTACTGCTGTTATTATGGTACTGTACTGTGTTGCTCGTATTTATGAAACGTCCTTATCAGATGTTGTGATTTCCTCGTTATAATTTATTTTTGGTTGTTTCCATTTAAGTTTTGATTGTAAGTAAATTAATCCAAATGCTTCTGAAAGTGTGCGAGCGGAACGGGTCAACAAGTGGCCCAAATCCATGGTAGCTTGATGATGATTATGATGATGATTGTAATAATTTTATCGTGGTTTTTCTCTTGTCATTTGTTGTCGTCGTCTCCTTGTAATGTTTTTTTTAACTGTCCACTACGCACTTGAGTCAGCAAATAAGTAAACAAACACGTAAATAATCCAATTACAATTTGTCCATCATATATACATTCTAAGAACTTTTTGTTTGGGAAACTTTCTCTTTCTCTTTCTTCAGGCAGAGAAGGCGGAAGACGCCTAATTATGTGGGCCCACTAGGTAAGGCTGATCTTTGTCACCAGGCAATTTTTTGCCTGCAATTTACTTTGAACTTGCCATGCTGACGTCACTAACAGTATCTTAAATCACAAAATATTTCCAGTCGCTTAGATAAGTGAGCCATCAAATACGTTCAACTGTTTCGTTACTTTCATTCCAGCCGTGAAATAAACACGGAAAACTAAACATAACTTTCAGAATGGATACACAAATCGTGTGTGCTCTGCTATTTCCCTACAATTTGTGAAGATTACCTAACCCTCTGAAGCACACTGGTAACTATATGTGCTATCTGCTTTAACAAACAAAGGGAAGGAACACTGGCACATATAACCAATACACGTGAACAGTACGCATGCGTAGAACCAACCGTGACATATGAATCACGCTTGCGGGCAGGAGGCGGCATATTGAATACTCAACTAGACACCGGAGGGGAAGCCAGTCATTTCGCATTAGGTAGGGACTGCAAGTGAACTTTGGTCCTCCAGTGTGCTGCATCAGGACGTAGCGTAATTTTATCTGTCTTTACCTGTATATGGATGATTGAACAAGGGTGACGCTCCCTACAGCAATGTTTCTCAACCGCCGGGCCGCGGCCCGGTACCAGGCCCTGGCATTAATTATACCGGGCCACGAGAGGTTCTCATGGAATTTGTCATTTTAGTTTTCTAAGCAATTTTCATGAATAAATGTTTTATAGTGGAAATATTCTGAGGAGAAAAATATTCGTGAATGTGTCGA
>Ga0136643_10000674_pt1 | contig 38402 bp, 22 predicted proteins | sample TergutLab28metaG_FD_96883 | JGI IMG/M metagenome (GOLD analysis project Ga0136643, IMG submission 96883) | Labiotermes labralis P1 segment gut microbial communities from Petit-Saut dam, French Guiana - Lab288 P1 (version 3) (version 3) | ecosystem: Host-associated > Arthropoda: Insects >...
ACATCAAACCAGAGCAATACAACCCGTGAAATAACTCAACAAATAAGTCGCAAGCTCCTGAGAATGGACGTATTAACATCCGAGACATGTTGAGCATTAAATAATGTAATAAAAAAGCAAGTGACATCAAGTTGGTCTCTCTTTATTCAACTATCAAGATGATGCACGGTCTAATAAACATAAGATAAATTGTTAAGTTTATGTTCAATAAATTTTTTCCCCGGAAATTATAGCACGTATGGGATAAAGTGGGCAAATATTGTAAATAGAGCTCGGCTGACCGCTGATGACAATATGCATGCCGGATAACTAAGGCTACACACTCTCAGAATATTTAATAATTTTGCTGTCGCGAAAAAGCACTAATGAACCGTTTGCACTTACATTGCATGGCTTGTTACTTTTGCTGGCCATGTAATTTGCCCCTAGTCTGTGATGTCGGCATCCAAATAATCAAGGAACTGAACTGAATTACATTTTTTTTTACATTTTCTGTCTCTGTAACTGATCTTATGGCTGTAGTGTCAGCATATTAATAATGAAAATTTTATTTGTTTTATATTTATTGTTTTTAAATATTAAATATTTGCCATTTACGCAGGTGGTATAATACAGCAACCACCAAAGTTTATAGGGCTTATGAGAAAGGTATATCTCTGTTTTTTTTTCAGTTCGAGCTGCAGTGAATATACCGCTTACATAGCTTTTAAAATTCATGATTCAAAGTTTGGTATTAGTGTGCACTGTACATTGATTTCCCTAAATACAAATTACACGCCATGGAGAATTAATTGGCAGTCCTTATTGCAAATTCTTCTGGCGGGCTCTCATCTGCCTCCACAAACCGGCCTCATATTATTCACGATCGGTTTGCCCATGCTGCCTTTCCCGATGACGAGGGAAGAACAGGACAAGTTTTCGTTTTGTCTTGAACCAATATGCAGGAATTCCGAACTGTGACTACAGCTGACAGCCCTATACCAAACAACGAAATAATCTTGCGTGCGTTGACTGACTTTTGTTGGTACTCTGCTGTCGACTTGACTGGGTTGCTCGGATAATACTTTGCAGACAATGTGCGAGTCTTCACAAAAACATTTTACTTCACTAACTTAAGAATAATGACATAGAAAAATGGACAAAGGAAAGAAGAAGTATTACTGGAACATTTCTGACATAATTTAACACTGCTTCTGTGAAAAAAGTTGGAAAATTGCCAACATAATTAACGTAAATTCTACGAAGGAATGCTTGAGAATTATCAATATAATGAATATAAATTCTCTGAAAGAATACTGGAGAATTTTCAGCAATTAAACGCAGCTTCTGTGAAAAATGTACTTTCAAATTACCCGTATAATTCAAATAGCTCCCGTGGAACAGTACCAAAAATTACGAAACTAATTAACCCAGCTGTAGCGAAAGAATACTGGAAAATTACTAACCCAATTAGCGGAGTTATCGTGATTGACATCCAGGTTTCGATTTCTGGCAGGAGCAAAAAATTTTAGTCTTTTCTAAATGGGCTAGAACGGCTGTGGGGTTCACCCAGTCTCCTATTTGACGGGTGCCAGGGAGCGGTCAGGGAGTGAGATTGAACACTCATCTCCATATAGTGCGAAGTTGAGTGGTTGGAGAATTACAAATGTAATCAGTGTGTTTCTGTAAAGGGGCACTGGAAATTTGCCAACAAAATTAATGTAAATTCTCTAAAAGAATACTGGGTAATACCAACAGAATAAATATAATTTCCTTAAAACATTAGTTGAGAATTGCTTGATTAGCATAACTTGTTTGAACGAATTACCAATGTAATGAATGTTATTCTGTAAAATGGCACTGGAGAATTACCAACATTATTAATGTAAATCCTCTCAAAATGTACTGGATATTCACCAATAGAACTAACGTAATTTTCCTAAAAGAATTCTTTAGAATTACGTAATTAACGTAACTTTTTGAACGAATGCTCGAGGATTACCCGCACAATTAACATTCTTACTGTGTTTCTGCAGCTCAGTTGATTCAGCAGCTCTCACTTGTCGTGGTAACACTGAAGCGGTGTAACTGGAATTAACTCATCACTCACGTAGTCTTGTTCCGGTCGGAAGGGACTGCGACCCGCAACGAGGCGTCTCGGGGATTACAAGATGCAGTGTTTGGAAAAGGCTGCAGATGATACTGTGCGTACAGTGGCGTGCAGACAGATCTGAAATCAAAATCAGTCTTAACGTGCCTGCGTATAAGCTTGCAACAAAAATGCACGGCTGTACTTTATTGTAACTCTGTGACGTAAATTTTTGTTTATTTCTTTTTCTTGCTTTCTGTTCCTACTTTCTTCTTGCCTCTTTCTTAATCCCTAAACTCGACGTACGTTGCATCCTGTAGCGTAATTTCCTCGAAAATTGTTTACTGCTCCAAATTATATCAACGGATTTTTCGTCCCGAATTTTCATTACGAATTTCATCGGCCGAATGGGTAGATTCGGATTTTCCAACTTCGTGTTTATTTTAACGCCTTTTTGTTCAGTTCTTTTAAATATTTAAAAAAATATATAATTTTTATTGTAATTTGACACAAATATTGCCTATTTCATGTACTGACATCGACTGATGAGAGGACGTCGTCTGGGAATCATAAGGCAATAGTTAAAACGAATTTAAAGCTATGTGGACAGAACACGATGAAAGCTGTCCCAGTCTTGACCACTGTGTTACAGAAAAATAAGCGACATCTTACAGGGTGTTTTTTTAACGCGATCTGTGGACGGTGTAGAGGGTAGCGTCATCGATCGCTGTGCAGCAGTAATGTCAACTTTAAGACATGCAGTTTCGCTTTCCAAGAAACATCCTGTATAGTTCTGTTCAAGGTACACACTGACACAGGGAGGTAATAGTGTTTAGATTTGGCCACCTGTGTTGCTGGGACGATTGCCATCATTGGCCACTCTGTTGACGAATCTTAGAAAGTGTTTTTGTGTTCATTTAGATATGACCAAACTTTTATAAATTATGCACCTCGTTTAAAGAGATTTATTGCGCAGACAGTATATACAGGGTGTATAAGAATAAATTTTAAAATTGTTCCTTTAACTCATTTGAATAAATATTTACACTATGGTACCAGTGGAATTGAATAATATGTATATAAATACTGATGCAAATAACGGCAGTGATAAATTATGAACAGAAAAAAAACTGCGACTTCCGGTAAGCTAATTAAAGCAGTATATGCTTCGTACGTTTATGTTCATATTTTCTGTGCAAGTTAGTCAGGTCGGCTAGAGTATAATTCCCCAATTGTTGGATTAGGGGGTTGGGGTGTGAGGGGCAATGGGCGGAAAATTTGTCAGTAAGGCGGTGGTTGAGAACGGGGATGGGCTGGATGTTTAGATAGTTGTGGAGTTGGGAAGTGGGGTACGTCTGGGATGGTTACAGGTGACTTGGAGACATTATGCACATGTGTAACGTTAACGTGTTTACGTTTGAGGCTGTGGTTCTGTACGTAGTTTAGGTTTTGTGCGTTGGCCACACAAAGAAATGCATATTTTTGTCCCAGCCTCTACAAACATAAATCGCTCAAGCTATTCGTCCTATATGTGTATGGCGACCTGCTAATTGTCCTTTGTATTGTTTATTTGCGTTAGATATATCTGTAGTTGCCATTTAAATTAATGGCTTCTCTTCTTTTAATTCTGTTTACAATAGGTCTGTTCTGTTTTTCTATGTTGATTGGGCAGAACAATTTGTATTCCCTTCATATCCGTTGGTGCGACATAAAGAATGCGGATCTTTTCGCTTTGTAACAAACAAAATAACGAACTTCAAAACATCTAACACTTTAACGAAAGAAATATAACGCAATTTTTAAGTATGAAGTTGTCTTACATTAAAAAGTGGGACATCTTAACATTATTTTCTTTAACTTGGTCGTCTTCTTATATTGACCGGTTTTGGGTTGAGGTACGGTTGACCAACATATGCACACGCATCGCAATATATTCTTCCCTCCTTGTAATCAAAATGGATGTATTGACTTCCTTCATATTCTGTTCCTGTGTTTGGCAGATGCGTGACGTCACATGCTGATGCTTAGTGACGGTTGCTGTAAATATGATGATCTTGCTGGCGGAAGGCATACATACTGTACGTAATTACTTTACATTACGTAATTACACACGTACAAGCGTTGCATACATTACATACATATTTCGCATACATAAAATACGAGTACATACCTTGCATACACTATGTGCTCTGTCAGCACTCGCATTTACGTACTGCCGTCCATATCGCTTCGGTAGACCGGTACCGCAGTCTGAGGATACTACACCATACCGTGGCCCAGGCGGTTGGATATTCCCCGGCTTGTCACCAATGATCCCCTGGTTTCATCCTTACTCTTTGCGTCTGAGACAAATTTTGGAAAAAGTGGTACTGAGACAGACTCTTCTAGGAGTATTTTTTTTCGTTTTAATATCTGTACCTTTCAACTTTCATTATTTTGTACAATGACCAACCGATGCACAAATAATTGACAAACTATCACACTGCTCCTACATTTTTCGACACTATCGTGTCATCCTCAAGGAGCTCGTAGTTAGTACCTTGCCAAGTTACACAAGTATGTCAAATGCAGCTGTTGGTACTACAATTTAAAATTAAGATATTTCACATAGGTTTTATTCTGCTGAAATCTCCGTGTTTAAAATCTTTAAAATATTAAAATTGTCCTATTTGTAATGAAATGGGTTTAAATCATTTTGTTTAATTCTCATGAAGTCCGTCTGTGTGGTGGCTGTATATACAGTCTGTAATACATATGGACTTTATTAATGGATGTATAGACTTTATATCGCGGAGATAATTATAGCAACAAATTATTTTAGCCCATTTTATTATAAATAGGACAATTTTAATATTTTAAAGATTTTAAATATTGAGATTTCAACAGCATAAAACCTATATGAAATATCTTAATTTTAAATTTTACTACCAAAAACTGCATTTGACATACTTGTGTGACTTGGAAAGGTTCTAAATACGAGCTCCCTGAGATGACACGATAGTGTCGACACACGTAGGAGCAGTGTGATAATCTGTCAATTAATTGTGCATCGGTTGGTCATTGTACAAAATAAAAAAATCTCCGAGTACTTCGAGCTTCCCGGTTCAGTGTCTCATCAACATTGTTCCCTGCTCATTCAGTCGTCTATCACCGACGCAAAACAATCTCTGCACTCAACAGCGTCGTTACGTGACGCACTTAGTCGAGTTTGATCCGTGCTCAATACGCTTGTGTTTGGTGGTGAACGGGGTCGCACTGGGAATGTTCTCTCCCCCCAGTACCTCGGAAATCCCCTGCCAGTTATCATTCCAAAAGTGGCCGCAGTACATACGGCCCTAGATACAGTTCTGTTTAAAGTGTATAAAAATTGGCCATTCACTGCGATTGAATTCTTGATTCAGTACTATAAAGTTGTTTAGTAAAATTGTTGTTATTATAGGCTACGGAATATCAATTTCCAAGTTCATGTCTGTCCGTAAGGTTTGCCACTTTCTTTTGCTGGAGATGGAGTAGTATGTGCTTATGATATTTTGTGAATCAGATTCAAAAAACTCATAACTGCATAAAGTTATGTATTCTGCTAACGGATTAGCTCTAATGTAGGTGTGCCTAAATATGTATTTAATTATTTATTTATTTATTTATTTATTTTGTCATTTCATTTCCACCATTTCATATAAACTGTAAGCAGATTGAAAAAATAATATTTTCTGTTGAGATATTTTTTAGATTTTTTTGAATTCGTTGTTCGTAAAAAAATTCTTAGTCATTCACTGTGAACTGCAAGCAGTATATAAAAAATCTAGTGTGTTGTAAGTACAAGCATGAGATTTTTCGAAAAATGAAGCGCTATGCCTAGATATTTTGCTTCAACACTGATCATGTTCTTTTAAGTTATAGACGAAACAAAATTAAAATGAGCAAATTTATTTTTCATCAGTACACAGGAGGCATTTTTTACGTGTCAAATTATTTTTCGCTTTCAAAAGAAGAAAAAAACTAGAGTGACATATTTTGAATTGCTGCCAGTTAAATATCCAATACGCAGAACCCAGAATGTCGGATCATACTTTGATCAACTCTGCTGTAGGTGCAGATGCTCACAGTGACGCCACTGTGCGCCCTCAAAACCGGACCATCACGACGCAGGTCTGTAGATGTGACGCCGACCAGTTTGCGCACATATTGAGGGTAAAAACAGTGAGCGACGCGTCGCGAGCCGCTGTTACGTCGGAGACGCCGCTCGAGTGACGTCGTCGGACTGCCACTAAACTTTCAGGTAAGTGACGTAAACTGTGCCACTTGCGACTGCCAGTCTGAGCAAAGAGTGTTATTCTCAGGTCGAAACATCCTTTTGTGTTGAGTGAATAGACACACAAAACGATAGACCATAAGTCAGAACTAATTGTAGAAAATACCTTATTTTATTTCCTAAAACGTTCTACACGTTTCTACTTCTTCTTAAAGCCATTATGAGGCACGAGTTTCAGAAACTTAAGAGGTAAGCGTTTTGTAGCTATAAAAATCACTGGTTTTGTGAAAAACTGTCACTTTTAACTAGTAACGCTCCTGTGTATAAGCAACTTATGTCTCTTACACTTCTGATATTTGCGCCTGAAGATTTTTTCATGAGATAGTCGAAACGTGTAACTAGTATTAGACAATAAAATTACGCATCATCGAACACAGTAATTACTGATAGTCTGTTGTTGTGTCTGTCTAAACAGAATTATGTTTTTATTTTTTGAAGCGACATTGTTGCAACCGTAGATCGAATTCATAAAATCATTTGTTTTTTGTCTGAAAAGTCCATAAAACTTTATAGCAATTTTCAAAACAAAGGTAATAATTTTAAGAAGTATTATATAGCGAAAGATTCGATGGTTCCTTCTTTAAACTTACATGTTCGAGTATACAGAAAGTTTTCCATTGGTTAGTTTTTGGTTAAAAGAACGAATTTTCGTCAGCTAACGGAGACGTGGCGTTTCCGTAACCAAGAGGAAGTACTGGCATATGTTAATTCTGAAGCACGTATCAATTTTGTTGCACAATTCAGTTACATCTTAAGTTTCCACATTTGTATGTGGCGTTTGCTGTGCATTAAAATATGTTGAAGAATTCAGAAAAATTATAATCCTGAGACCGAAGAAGTTGGTTGGTATTAACGCCCTGGACTCGTATTGAGTAGATGCTGTTTTCGAGTCCTGACCGTGTCACCAGATACCCATACAGACGATGTGTGTGATTTCACCCTGTCCCTGCATGCACATGCGGCATTTTTACCCTGATGGCACCACTGACGTCCCTTAAATTCGAAACCTTCCCATTTATTAACAATCTTACAGCTTGTTAAAATAAGCCAACAAAAGTATTCGATGTGTAACTTTGTTTGGTTTAGTGATCGTTGTACCTTCGATTTCGTTTAAATATTTTGGTATCGTGTCTAAATATTTGTTTGGTATCTCTGAATTTTGTCAGTACCGCCTAGGTTAATATTTGCGTGAATATATTTTAGAGATTTGATTTTTCCACACGGACCCTTTGCGGCATTTTTTAAGAAAAAAACTTACTGACAGCTACGAGCATATAAAAAAAACTATCATCTTATAGGTAAAAATTTTTTCTTCAGTTTCAAATCTCTTTTAAATAATCAGTTTGTAATAAGTTAATTGTGCCCTCCGTTTTTTTATTCTATCTCCAATACATGAGCTGTTCTGACAAGTGTTAAATTTAAATATTTTTATTAATTTTTGAAGCTCAAAATTGATGTCCACGGTGACGAAATGGTAATTTGCCACTCAAATTTATAATAATGCCATTTCTTTATTCAACCTATCTAACCAGCTTTTCGTGCACTAGGAAGTAAACACATTCGATACCCAGTTTGCTCTACTACATGTTTCCGCACTCCCGGGGTGCCATCATCAGGGTTATCCGTAAGTTAACACAAGCAGTGCCTTCGAATTGCTTCAGAATGTACAGTAGAGACGCACATCAGAATTTCCGTTAAAAAACACATAACTTCGTAAAATGTTCAAAAGTGAAAAACAATAGATTGAAAGATTTGAGCTCCATTTACGCTGTGTCATGGGCACCACAATGTTCACCGGAAGGTCAATGGACGCCTAGAGGCCCACTTCGTACCCCAATATAGGTACAGTCCTGTAATGGGGCAAAGAATAGTGTAAGTTACAGGTCCTGCTTTGGATGTATTTGGGTATTCCGTCAGATATGTTAACCCTATTCCACAGTATCATTATTTTTTTACATTACATCGAATGCAGGACCTGTACTGTACTCTACTGTACTGTACTGTACTTTACTGTACCGTACTGTACTGTCCTATACTGTACTGTACTCTACTGTACTGTATTGTACTCTACTCTACTGTACTGTACTGTACTGTACTCTACTGTACTTTAATGTACTGTACTGTACTGTACTTTACTGTACCGTACTGTACTGTCCTATACTGTACTGTACTCTACTGTACTGTACTGTACTGTACTGTACTGTACTGTACTGTACTCTACTCTACTGTACTGTACTGTACTGTACTCTACTGTACTTTAATGTACTGTACTGTACTGTACTGTACTGTACTGTACTGTACTCTACTGTACTGTACTGTTCTATACTGTACTGTACTCTACTGTACTGTACTATGCTGTACTGTACTGTACTCTACTGTACTGTACTGCACTATCCTATACTGTACTGTACTCTACTGTACTGTACTGTACTGTACTCTACTCTATTCTACTGTACTGTACTGTACTGTTCTGTACTATACTATACTGTACTGTACTGTACTGTACCGTACCCGTGTTGGGTTACGAGGTGGGCTTTTAGATGTCCCCTGACGTTCCGGTGAACATTGTGGGGCCCATGACACAGCGTAAAATGACCCCAAAATCTCTCAAATTATCGTTTTTAACATTTTCACGTTTTACGAGGTGATGTGTGATTTAACTAACACGCTGATATTCCCTTCTGTTTTACACATTTGACCAATTCAATGGTACTGCTTGTGTCAACATATGTTAATCCCTGCTGATGGCACTCCGAGAGTGCGGAAACATGTAGTAAAGCTGTGTATCGAATGTGTTTACTTCTCAGTGCATGAAAAGTTGGTTAGATGGGTTGAATTTTGCATCGTGAACGGTGCATAAAATATTAAGTCATTACTTTAATTAGGAAAAATTTACATGTAAAACTTCATCTCTGTTCTTAATGAACCATGTCATGAAAATTTATGGGGGAGTGGGACATTGTTCCACACGATCTAGTTATGGACTACGCGTGAAGTTGGGTGGTCAGTTGCACGATCTGGCTGTTTCAGAGAAGGGAAATATGTGTTCGGGTTTACATTAAACTGGAGACAGCCTTCGCTGCAGAACTAGTTTGGACGTGGTGGTTCTTTTTTAAATAAGTCATATAAGAAACTAAAATTTTGCCTGTTGTTCTGTATGGGTGTGAAACTTGGTCTGTCACACTGAGGGAGGAACATAAGTTGGGGGTGGTCTAGAACAGGGTACTGAGGACAATATTTGGGCCTAAGAGGGACGAGGTAATAGAGGAGTGGAGAAAACTAAATAATTAGGAGCTTTATGATCTGTACTCCTCACACAATATTGTTGGGGTGATAAAATAACGAATGAGGTGAACAGAGCATGTGAGAGGTATGGCGGAGAGAGAGGTGCATGCAGGGTTTTGGTGGGGAACCTGAGGGAAATAGACCTCTTGGGAGACCCAGGCGTAGGTGAGAGGATAATATTAAGATAGATCTTCCGAAAGTGGAATTTGGGGGCATGGACAGGATCGATCTAGCTCAGGATAGGAAGAGGTGGCGGGCACTTGTGAAAGCGGTAATCAACCTTCGGTTCCGTAAAATGCGGGGAATTTCTTGACTGGCTGATAACCGATTACCTTCTCAAGAAGAACTCTGCTCTGTGGAGTGAATAAGTAAGTGATATAAGAAAGAGTATCAAAACATTACCGTAAAACTGTTAATAATACATCATGCAGTAGGTTTAGAAATGTTCTCTAAACTCTTTTTTAAGCTGCGGGATTTGATGTTACCATCGCTGAGTACGAAGAGCGTATTACTGTGGAAGGTGATGATCTGTGATTTGTTAGATTCGTGTTTCTTGAACATGATAGCAACACATTAGTCAGAAACGTTGGCACCTCTCTAACAAGAAACACGTCCCAGAATAAATTATTATTCTTGCCCTATTTATACAGGAAAGTCCTACACTTCCGTTATCATGGCAACCAAAAATTAAAAACATAGACCTCGTCAGAGTGCGAGTGGTTTCATGCGATTTCAATGTACGTTGTAGTGATGTGACCATTGAATCTCCTTGTGTATGAGAGTATTTGTGTAGGCGTTATGTACTTGGCGAAGTTAATTGCTACCCTCGAGTCACGGAAAGAACACAGATTCCCCCACCCACCCACACAACCACCTAGCTGCTACTTCCTTATTTCGTCCCATCCCAAAGTTTCTCCCTTTTTCGCTCATGTACTCTCTCTGTCTCTGTCTTTGCCTTATCGAACATGCTGTTGGTGTTGGCTAAGGGAGGTGTGCAATGTATAATGTTAGGGGAGCAGGAGGCAGACTCGTGTTTATTCTTTTGCTGACCTGAGTATGGTTTCAGAAAAATCTCAGTGTCAGTTCTCTTCCAGTTCTACTCTGTACTTCTCACTCAGTCCTTCCAAACAGAAGCGATACCCCGCATAACTTTCCCGTCGTGTGCTTGCAACGGCAGTGTGAGGCTCTGTCCTTTGATAATGTGCACTCTCGTACCAGCCCCCGATTGTATATGAGTTTGCGGAGTTGGTTGAATCGTAACTGGCAAGGAAAAACCCGATGCATTGGAAAAGTAACCTGCTTCAGTGTTACTTTACACTTCAGAATGCCTTATGATCTTTCCTAGAATAAAACCCAAGCCCCGTGGAAGATACAACATGGCCGGAATTTCCTGTAAATAATGAGGAAGGATTACTGCTTCTTTATGGAATACCTATTGAAATTCTTTCTCCTTTGGTGTTATTGAATATTTTTGTGCATTTTGTTTGGCGTGAGGTTATTAGAAATTTAATAATTTCATAAACATATAAAAATAGTTTGCTTTTATTTTACGTACAGCAGATAAACTTTATGAAGTTTTGCTACTGTCCTGTTTATAACACTCTCTTTCCCCAAATATTATCAGCTGTGTAATCAACGGAACGGATGATAATATAATTTTGCCTGTTGAATTTGCTCCACGTGGGTTTGAAATTTGGTCTCTTGCACCTAAGGAAGGTAAGCGCTATGGCGGGTGTTTAGGAAGAGGGGATATTCGGATCAAAGTGGGATGAAGTGACAGAGGACTGGAGAAAATTGTGTAATGGGGCGCTATATTATTTGTATTTTTCTGTTACTGATAAGTGAGACATACAGCACTCATGGAGTGTACGATGACTGCATTCAAAAATGTAATAGAAAATTGTAAAGAGAAGAGAGCACCTATAAAACCTGTACTTAGAGGGTGGATAATATTAAATAATGATTTGAATATTAATCTCTATTAATCTGAGTTATTTCAGAAGGCATTAGGGGACTTTTGACTCCAAAATGAAGCGCCGTGTTCTATAAAATACCCGGATTTTTTTTACCGTATAAGAATCCCTAAAAGAACGATTTTCCGTGGAGTCAGGTACTACAAATTAAATTCCTCTTCATTTTCAACGCTTGCTTTGTCTTGAAAATTGAGGAAGGTGTAATTAACCTTGCCTTAGCGATGTTAGGAAAGGGGAGAGAGCTCATAAGACTAATGAACATGAAACTGGAGTTTCCTAATGACTCTGTCTCTCACACTGAACATGTTCGTGGAAAGAAAAGGGGTAATTGGCACAGGAGCGATTGACCTGTTAGAGGTCAGTCCTTGCACTAAATTACCCTTCTTTACCCCATGGTCTGTGACTGCTTACAATAAAATGAATGGGAATGGTTCACTGTGTTGAATGCTTGTGAAATTGGAACCCCGAATTTTCTGCAAGGAGGATATTGCGTCTGATCACCCAGGAGGCGCGCAGCTGGTAAGAAATCGTCGCGTTTTGCAAAACTTTCAAATTACATCCCCGTGCTCACAACAGCCGGTAGAATGTCTAAACGACCACGTAAATTTAACCCGAAATCCTGTTCCTGTATTATTTTAGGTTCGTTTGAATCTCCGTGAGGGACATATTGAATACTAACCCCCCCCCCCTCTCCGGCCTTGTGCACAAAACAACACCGGAACCTCTGAACGATTCTCCAAGAAATTTCGAGCCTGGGAAATTTTAAGAAAAATGTTTAGAGGAATTTCATTTTGCATTACAACCGAACAACAAATACGGGCTCATTACATGAGGACATAAGGGCGTTTCTGCGCTCAATTCCAGCGTTTGCCGGACTACCCTTCATCCCAGCCCTAAGATCTTCTTTCCTTGTACACTGCTTATAAAAAAAATATGTATTTTATTTTGTAAAATGAGCGCCGGGTCTTTCCCGGGATTAAAGTGCGGCCGGGTCGTACTGCTGACCACTCACCCCCTTCAAGTGCCGCGGTCATGGAAGAGTAGAGCTATACCTCTACCCACCCTCTGGGCTACACCGGACCTGTAACGGGATCACTGTACTTTTTTATGTATTTTATTTATAAATTTTTTATATATCTTTGAATGGTTACACTATCCTGGAAATTGTGTGTTCTATACACTTTCGAGTGTTGTTATAATGGGATTCTGTAACCAGAACACTGAAAATCCTTGTGCTCCTAGGAAAGTGTGACGCAGGTAAAATATGGCTACCAAACTCACGAATAAGGCTGGTTCTTCCATCTTCAAATGTTTTACCATAAAGTGTAGTTGATACGTATGTACCAAACTACCCGGCGCCACCTCCCAGAAGACCTTAATTTGAATATACAGCGCCGTGCTAACCTGAAATGGCACGGTAAAATATTTCGCTAATTCGTATCTGTTCTTGATAGCTGGAGGCGTTACCTTGACGCAATTATGAAGCTTTTTCTGTCAAATTATTAACGAAATATCTAGAATTTGTCTCAGAAGGTGCGTACTGTACTGACACAAATTCATATTCCGGAATATGACGGAATTATTTAAAGAGTGTAACTGTACATTCCTGTGCCACTATAGCGACCTGACGTGACTACAATCATAGGTTATTCTAATTAGAAGCGTCGCTTAACTATTAATGGGCGAGACAGGGAAAATGGAGTTGAAATTACGAAATTGTTGCAAGGTGAATGTACTGTAGCACTGAAATATAAATGACGTGACACTCAGTACATGTAATAGGACCAGAGGTAAATGTAGAAGCAGGAGTACTTCCCTTAATCTCGGGTATTCTTTTTAGACCAAAATTTGACATTCGTGTCCCATTCTTCAGAAGTCTTCACACAGCAAAAGCGGTAGATATTGGCATATTTTATTACATATACCCGTACATTAGAACTCCATTTATCCGGATTAATTGGGACGACGAGCCATCCATCATACAGAAAATACGGAAAATTTTATTTTTCTTTGAAAATAGACTCCATTGGCAGTTTGAAGTTCGGCTGTTACTATTTACAGTATGTACCTGCGTTTAAACCTTTCGATCCTAACACTGTACTTTACTTGATCCGATAACCGGTAATTTCACGGCAAGTTTGTTTTGTAGAATTCTCGTCAAATTTGCCTGAAGGACCAAGTCGATCCGGATAATTGGCGATCCGGATAAACAGCTTCCGGTTAAATGGAATTCTAAAGTATTTTCATAACAGCCGTACTTAGGTAAGCATTAAATTGGTCTGTGTACTTAGTTAAGCACAACCCTATGAAGCTCTGACTATAAGGACGTGAAATTATAAATTCACCAATTGCTAACCCCGACAATAGTTGGAGGAGAGTGGTCAGCTTCATCAGCTTCACGTTCTGGCCGCCTTAAACCCGGAGAAAGAGACATTTGTGTCCATGCACAGGGGAGGGGAGGGGGGTTTCTGTGGGTCCCAGAGCTGAAACAGACGCTGTGGGGAAAGGAATAATCTTTTGAATCTAACGGGAAACTAATTCCTATAGCACGATTACGCAGGCCAGTGTAGTCAGCATACTCAATAAGCTGTCGCGAATCCAATAATTAAATATGTTTTTATTATAGTACCTATCGCCAATTTTATCACCAACATCACCATTTCATAAGCAACACTGTCGCCATTGCGTCGGCCTATTCACTTCTGTTTGAAATTCTTACTTACGGATGAATCAGCAACTCGGTAACCAACAGTTCAATTTTTTATTTTTAAAGTTTGTCATCCCGATGTGTTTATCTATACACATAAAGTAAACGTATCATTCAAAGCACAACAGTTTTGTTACGTAAAATGCTATTTTAGGGCAACATGTTTCGACTCTTTCTGAGCCACCTTCAGGCCCTCTAACCTGTTAACCTTGGATATGTACTTTAAAGGCCCTGAAGATGACTCAGAAAGAGTCAAAACATGTAGCCCTAAAATAGCATTTTATGTAATAAAAGTGTTGTATTTTGACTGATACGTTGTACTTTATGTGTACAATAGTTCAACGTTTCTCTGCAAACGAGCTCCTATCTACCGACGGAGATATTGCTCAGTTAGAAGTGTTGTGTGTTTGTGTGTGTGTGTGTGTGTGTGTGTGTGTGTGATCGGGTCAGGGCTTAGAAAGAATTTCCAACAGCTTGTGCCACTTATATGTCAAAGTAATTCAAAAAAAATTATCCAGATTTATTAAACTTGACATTATGATAAGTAATCTGTGACTCTGGAAAAAAAAATGTTAATTTATCTTCATTTTAAGTCTGAAGAACCAAATTGTAAGTTTCTAATTTTTTGTTAAATAATTAATGAAATTTGGTAGGGAAATCTGAGTGTCTTATTGTTGTGTTTAAAAATAAGTTTTTGGAATGCCAGTGGTGTCTAACATAAAATTATTATGCAAGACATGTCCGTGTTTTGTAAAATACCGACTGTCCACGGACACATTCTGCTGCCATCTTCAAGTAACTGGTTTTCAGTACACTAACAAATATTCTGGACTGTGTATGGAAACCTTGGGCATTACTAACGAAGCTACCGATATAATAATAATAATCACAAAAGACAGCTTTACTTGGAACACCACACTTAATACGGAAAGTACTGCAGTGTGAAACTTGAAGCCTGAGCGGTGGGGATCACTGCTGGTTCAAGAGCAGTGCCAAGGAAGAAAAGTCTTGTGCCAGGAAACGAATACAAATAATAATAATAATGGTACTAGGGACGAGCGATATACCAGGAAAACATGAAGTCAAGGAACTACATAAAACGGCCATATTGGGCACTGCACGCTTATTTCGGAAAGTAATAACGTAAAAGTACAATAGATTTATAACTGAAACTAACGATATAAGCACCATGAATAGTAACAACAGAATAGCTGCAACACTGTATTCCATAGGGACATAGCTTGTCACAGGAATGTAAGTATAAATACCCTGCATAAAGGAGATGATGATGATGATGATGATAATAATAATAATAATAATCATCGAAGAACACGTACAGCCAGTGATAATATAATTTTTCAAAGACCGGCTTTAAACCCTTCAAACGGCTGAGACTTTTGTTCCTCTCGACATTAAATAATAATATCCACATCTTGTTGGTGTGGGGCAGTGCAGTTTTTTTAATCTATGTGGCGGGTTTTTGGAGCAATCTGGTGCCTCGATATTATGCTTGTTGGGTCCTTCCCTGAAGATGAAAGCTGAGGGGTTAAATTCACGTCCCCCCCTGGTTTGGAGTACAAATTTACCTACCCCTTTGTCTCACGTCACGTGGTTTCCGTATTCCACGCACAGAAAAATATACAAGACTATAATCTGAAGACTTCCTTAGGAACGAGCACACTGGTGTGTCGGTAAAACTGTAAGCACACTGGTGTGTCGGTAAAACTGTAAGCACACTGGTGTGTCGGTAAAAATGTAAGCACACTGGTGTGTCGGTAAAAATGTAAGCACACTGGTGTGTCGGTAAAACTGTAAGCACACTGGTGTGTCGGTAAAACTGTAAGCACACTTGTGTGTCGGTAAAAATGTAAGCACACTGGTGTGTCGGTAAAACTGTAAGCACACTGGTGTGTCGGTAAAACTGCAGATTTGTATTCGGGAAGTGCGTTGTTGGGATCCGAACCGGTACACTGCCTGTCCTTACTGAAGGTTTTCGCGATTTTCCTTTTTTCTTCCTGGAAAGCATCTGAGCTGTACATCTATCAGTCCACCACCACTTTCAGATCCTTTCACGTTCATTATTCACAAATAATAGTAACAAACACGCTATGCAATGTGATATAACTATAGCCCTTAAAGTAAGCTGCCAAAGCAACGAGTATATTAGCCTTTCATTACAGAATTCGGTGATTTTTTTTCTTTTTGGCGCGTCAGTCCCCAGTAGGCCAGGGCCTCTTCATTCACGAGGCTTCTCGATCAGACACAACGCTCCTCTGGACCTATATTTCTTCAAAAGTCACCGACCTCGGTGCCCTGCTCCCTCGTGGATGCATTTAAGGGTACTATAAATTTTAAACCCCTCTGTCCTTGACAGTTAGTCGGACTTAAATCCCAGCGTCTTTGAAGGTTATGGCACTGTGAACCAGTGCTGGAGTGTGTATTGCCTCTTCGCGTATCGGGGAGCCATTGCAAACTTTCACTTAACCCAGCGTTAAATGTGCGGCTGTTCAAGAACGTGAGAAGCTATTACATATTTCTACTTAACGTTTTTCAACCTTTATAAAGAGACGGACTAAGCAGCCTTCAGCTATCGTCTTCCCAATCAATTACGGAAGTTACTGAAACTCTTCCATGCACGTCAGCCATTCTCAGCATGAATGTCTTGCTACGTACATTCTCTCAGAACCCATTACTCCTTCTGCATTAAATATGGTAACGAAACCACTTTAAATTATTCATGACAAGCAGGATATGTGATAATAGCGCCGTGTCTGCCTCATCTCAAAAGGAAACATCACATAAGACATCCTGTGTGCCTGCTATATAAAATGTTTCGAATCCGAGTAACTTTTATTCATGTCACTCGAAAAAACGGATTTAATTCAACAATTGGTACATATTCTATTATATAAATCCTTTACTGAGTCTGTGTGTTATCGAAAATTGAAACGGTTCATTGTTTCATATACATATGCGAATATTGTGAGAATGCTTTGGGTTACTGCAGTTGAGTTTTCATTGTCCATTTTATGTCCACATATCGTTGCATTTCAAACAACGGTGTATTATCTCGTTAGCGTTACTGTGGTTCTGTGTGAGCCTGCTGAATAAATGTTCATCATTCAATTTTTCATACCTCTTACTGGTTCGTTTTTCAATTCATATTACGTCAAATTTCAAACAATGTACTAATGTTCCGTCTAAATTCTTTTTGTATAATGGCATCCACAAAAGGTTTACTGGATCATTGTCCTTGAATCACTTGTTACATGTTGATCCCCCTCTAGTTCTGCTTCCATTTGTGAAAGTAGCGTGTTTTTCACTGGTAAGGTCTGAGACTGCGCGTACCGGATGTCCCAAGATTGTCTCTCCTTCAACAAAATCTACTGTTATATTTGCGTTCCTTCGGCAGAGTACTACTGCTGACACACCCGACATTTACAAATTGCTCAGTAGAATAGTTTTGCAGCAGCGGTTCATTACTTTCCGAGTTAAAGCCATCTCGGCAGACAAATGACTCAGATTGACAGGTACGCTTTGGTATGGGAATAGCCATATTGTTCTTATTATTATTACTCGCTCCAAGAGCCATATTCAAACACAATCGGAAATGTATTCTTTTGGGTGAAACATGTCCAAATGACGACCGGGTAAATTTCGTAAATACTGCCACTTAGCGTTTTTAACTGTGTCCTTTAACGACGCTGACAAATGCTAAGATTATGTAGTGTCAGTGATGGATGAATGAGTATGGAGCCTTAGTGGAATGATAATGACTAGGGAAACCGAGGTACTAGGACAAAAACCTGTTCCAGTGCTGCTGTTTCTTCCTCAAATATCTTCTACATTCGCTTGAGTTTGAAGGAAGGTGCACGCTGCGAGTGGTCAGCGACTTTGTCTGATCTATGGCAAGGCCTCAAATTATGACGTTTATGTTAATTTGGAGCTATTATAAAGGCTGCAGACGTTTAAGTATAGCATGCTGCCTCCATCATTAGGGTAGATGCACGACTCTTCATAGAAACTTGCTGCCCCCATCAGCAATTCTACTCTGATAATGAAGTCCATATGAAACATTGGTATACTTTTACCAGACTACACGATGTCATATCCCAGGAGCCAGAAACGTTTAACACCTCGCAATTACAAGCATTTTGACATCGGTTTATTTCTGCCTTTGTCTCTGATTTCAGATTTGTTAAACTATATTTGTGCTTAGGAACGTTTGTAGTTTTGCAAATATTTATTGTTATGTTATGTTTCCTTTTGCTTCGCAACGTATTGCTACCTTACATTTTAATATTATCTCTACACTTCTGTTGTTTTGTATTAGTCCTTGACTTAAAAGCGTAACCCTGAGGAGCCGAGATGGCGGAACCGGTATATTAATTATGCTGTGGACTGGGTGATTCCTGGGTGGTGGGCGAGAAAATTTTTCGATGTTTCATCGCACCAAATATGAAAGGGAGGTCTTTAACCTCAGCCTACTTTTCCGGTTATGTTATGATTCTATGTGACTTTGGTCTTAACATGTTATAGATGATAAATGAATGCACAGTGTTCAAAGTGTTGTGTTCCCTCTGATAATGCAAACAGGTGTTGATTAATAAACACAAATGGATGACGACACCAAAAATTAGAGAAATGTTTGTTTCTTTTTAAAAATGTCCAAATCGGCTCTGACCACTCAATTCTACCTCGTGCCGAGGTTAAGAACTTGTGGAGCTACACCTCCGCTATTCCTGCTTACCATAGATTCTGAACAGGGACAACTCTAACTTTACCATGTAACTCACTTTTGTTACTAAGCGTGAATCATTTTGGTATTATATTTATGAATGTATGTAGCGGGGTTGTCACGGGGACTCCAATATTGTCAGCCGGTTTTGACGCTCTCACGCCAGTGACTATTAAGGGTGCTGTCTGTTGCGACGCGTCGCCTTTTCATTGCGCAGAGCCGCGCCATTGTTTCCAGAATGAAAAACCTGCTGTCCCAGTTGTCAGGGCCGAAGAGCACACCTCCGAACAAAGGATAGGACAGGTTCAGGGACATGAAGACAGGGATCGACGATGCGAGCCAGTCCCTTTTAGGGACACCCTCTGCCAGTGAATCACTCATCCTCCATCTGTCCCTCCTACTCTTCCACAAAGACACATTTTAGTCGAACTTTCGACCGTAGTATTGCTATTTTTTACTTTTTGCCGTGAAGAAAGAGGCAAAAAGTCCCTCTGAAACATTGGTACGTATCTAAAAATAACTGCACAGCGTCGCATCCAGTAAGACGGTAATCTTAAATTTACCATTAGGTATATGAATTTGCTGCTGGACCTAGCCGCTGCGCTGTCGGTTCTGCACATGTGGCGCCTGCCATATGAGGCGAGAGGCTGAAACAACTGTAAGACATTCAGTTATCTTATTCTGAAGTTTATTGTGCGTAACCTGACAGGATACGGAAAAGCGTGGAAATCCTCGGACAGGTTCTCAAAAGGACATCATATTAAATGACCCTGAATCAATAAGTTTGCCCGCCTTATCGCTTGCCCTCAGTTTATGAACGTTAGGTTTTACTTCTCTTTATATTTCGGTTGTATTTCTTTTAGAATAATGATGATAATTTAATAATGTGCATGTACGGTTTGTGATGTTTTTAAATACGGACAGAGCGGGAGAGAGAGAGAGAGAGAGTGAGTGAGAAAGGGAGGGGGAGCCTGAAATAAAGGAAATAGCGGGGGAAGGGAAAGCATGCCGTGGGCTGATGTGCAAGTTTCGAACTTGGGTAAGGGTCTGCGCAATGCCCACACTGTGCTGGGTGCTCACGGAAAGTTTATGTAAATTCGTGTCGGGCCCGAAGTTTTGTGAATTTTCGGAAAAGAGAGAGCCATCAACAATAGAAGGCACCCTGAATTTTGATAAAATGGAGAATTGTGTGGTTTGTGAAGAGCGTTTCGTAGCCTTCATAGCAAGGGATTTAATTTTAATGGTTGAAAATCCGGGTGGGGGGGAGAAGGCTGCGTTTTTAATTTGGAACTTTAAAAAAAATCTCAGTATTAGCCTGAAGGCACACGAAAACCAATAATAATTAATGGCCGATTGGAAAACTTCCGGAGTACCATTAAATTGTGGCCAGCAGTCCGGCAAACAGAAGAATGTAGAATTCCCCTACGTTTCCCCTAACGCCACGTTTCGTATCGCTTAATTAATTTGTAAAATCAACGACACAAAAAAAATCGTAAGAAATTGTTAGTTCTGAAACACACGAGGGAAAAAAATAACTTTCGCAGAATATTCGAGATTCAAAATTAATTTCTCTAAATGACAGTTAAATTTAACATTTTAAAATTATATAAAACACGATGTTGTTCCATTATAGAAGATAAACATTTAGTATTGTTTAGGGAAACTGTCATTGCCTGTTCTCAGAATCCTAAGAAACAAATTCATGGGTACTTGAGGGTTGTTTGACCGTGCATCTTCCTCATGAAATAAAGTGAAATGCCAACTTGATGCAACTAGGTAATTTTACTGATGTATTCTTAGCTCGGCATTTTGCAGGTACATATGCCCATCATCAGGAGCATTAGATGTTGAGTTGCAGCATATGGTTTTCTGTACCGAGATTTTGGATGGGCTGGGCATGTGGCGCGTATTAATGAGGAGAGGGGAGTGTATAGGGTCTTGGTGGGGGAACCGGAGGGAAAGAGACCACTCGGGAGACCTAGGCGTAAATGGGTGAATAATGTTAAGATGGATCTTCAGGAGGTGGGATGTGGGTATATGGACTGGATTGGGCTGGCCCAGGATAAAGACAGGCGGCGGACGCTTGTGAGTGCGGTAATGAACCTTCGGGTTCCGTGAAATGCGGGGAATTTCTTGACTAGCTTCATACAAGTTAGCTTTTCAAGAAGGACTCTGCACCATGGAGTAAGTAAGGTGGTCTTGAGAGCCGCTGCATAGGTCGTGTTTACGGTGCGGGTGGTGCCGTGCACGGCACCATCCGCACCGTAAACACGACATTGGCAGTTAGTTACCGACGTTTAGGGACAACCTAGCCCATTTTCAACGGTCAAACAGGCCAGGGATCCGATAGGGTATCGCTAAACATCGGCAAATAACTACAAATCTCTACTGCTTAACATTTCAGAGGAGGGAATAAATCATTTACACGTCGGCTGAAGCCTGGAATCTCTCACACGTGTGGGAATTTCATTTTCTGTGACAACTTCACTTTCACGCAGGTAGTCGTATTGTTCAGAGCCGTGCAAAATTGGTGTAAATTTACGTCTCATCGACATTTTGACATTATAAGCGGATTGTGGCATTATTCCCACGACCGATTTTATTTCGCGCTGTTGAATTTTCGAATGCAATGAAGTGCCTCGACACATTGTATGTTGCGTGTAACCGATATGTGACGGAGAAATGAGTAATATTACCGTGTAGTTGCGGCATTTGAGACAAGGCGAGCGACGCTATAGAAACCACACAGACGGAAATGACTAAATACAAATAAATACACATTCTTAAAAAGAAATTTACTGCACAGAGAGTATTTACAGCATGTACAAGGGCAAATTACAAAATTGTTCCAGTAACCAATTTGAATAAATAATTACACTATGGTACAAGTGAAACTGAAGTTTATATAAAAAGGTAAAGTGATCCCGTTACAGGCCCGGTGTGGCCCAGAGGGTGGGTAGAGGTATAGCTCTACTCTTCCATGACCGCGGCACTTGAAGGGGGTGAGTGGTCAACAGCACGCCCCGGCAGCACTTTACCCCCGGGAAAGACCCGGTACTCATTTTACAGGAGGCTGGATGGGCCCTAGGGCCGGTCTCGACGGGCGGAACATCTCGTCCCCACGGGGCTTCGATCCCGGACCGTCCAGCCCGTAGTCAGTCGCTATACCGACTGAGCTACCGGGCCCACGAAGTGTATATATAAATACACACACACACACACAAGAGTTATCCAGAAAGTAAGTTCCGATGGGCTATTAAGAAAAAACAAGAGTATATTACAAACGATCTCCTTACCATTGAACTACTCATGGCATGTTCTCCATACACGTCACAAAGTTGACGATGAATTTCAGCCGGTGTCATGTACTTTGCATTCAAGAACCGTATTACAGGCCGCATTTCACATGCGGCGGGGTTCTCTATTTTCTTGAACATTACAAACACACAGCACGATGAGTAAACACTGTTCGAATGTCCGCAAATTCCGTCCGTGTCTTGCCACAGTATCAACAAACTCGGCACACATGCGCACCATCGTGACCGCAGCGCTGCAGAGGCAATATTCGCAAACGGAACTAATTTCTGGATAGCCCTCGTATATGAGTACAAATAAGGGCAGTGAAAAATTGTGAACAAAATCACTGCGCTTCTAAATATGTATACTTTAGACAGTGAAATTCAGAATTATGTAGCTTGGTGGTTGCAAGATCGATGAAGAACTGATGACAAAAACAAGCACAAAAACCCTTGTGCTATACAGCGTTACGAAGAGGAGATATTGGCCGTCCAAGAAAGAGATGGAAAGATGAAAGCAAGAAGAGATCCTACGCTGTGAAAAAAGATAATGAATTGCGTTTTTTGTAACTGAACATGGCAGAGTGTCAGGGAAATTTCTAGCCTTGGCACTGACCGAATTGGAAATGGGGTGTCTTGCAAGGCTGAAATTTATTAACAGTCATATTAGATGTTCACTAGAAAACTCTGTCATGTTTTAGGGTTTCGGAATGTTGTGCTTGTTTCAGGAAGTGGTGGAAATGCGTTATCATTTGTAACAGATTTGGTGCTCCTGGAATTTCTGTGTATGATACGAAAGTAAACCATGCAAAGAGACGGAAGGACGGACAAAGAGAATGACAGACGGGCAAAAAACTTGGCGAAGTTAATGGGCATGTTTTGGTACGTTACAGGGATTTTTTTTAATGTTTTCCTATAATTCTTGCCAAGGCTTTCTGTGAAAAATTGTGGGCAGCTGAAAGGGATTTTTATGAATTTGATATTGAGGGTTTTTACTGAATTATGTTGAGGAATTCCAGTTTTGATTTTAAAGTAAGTTAAGAAAGAGCGGGATACCTAAAGATCTGTAAGCCCATCTTCGAGTGTCGGTAGAAAGTCACTGAGGGCTTAACACGGCGGAATATCTTTCGGGCAAAATTTTGTACAGAAAAATGAACATTTCACACCCTCTTAATTATTTTGCATTTCGAAGATGAAAACGGAGCAAGTGTTCCAAATCTATTACGTCATGCGGTCATTTACAAACTTGTTATTAAAGAATGTGAAAATAGTTTTCTGTCCAATAATCCTTGAAATCCGAAAGATACTGTGCGGGATTTTAAAATGTAAGCAAGTGGTATGGATAACTACCACTGTGGTTTAAACCTTTTAAGGCCAAGTGGTTTCTATATGTACCCTCAGATTTTTACAGTAAATAACTAGCGTTGAGCCCGAACGTTTGACATTGGCGCGTTTACAAAATCGCGAAAACCGACTATTAGTTTCGTCATGTATGTCTGTCCGCATGTAATAATTCGGCTCCCATTGGATGGATTTTAATGAAACTTTATATTGAGGAATTTTTCGAAAATATATCGAGAAAATTCAAGTTGCATTAAAATCTGACAAGAATAACGAGTACTTTACATTAAGACTTCTGTCCGTTTATGATATCGCGCTCAGTCTTCTTAAAATAAAAATAAAAATATTTCAGACAAAAGTAGTAGAGAAAATCAAAACCCACATTTTATGTTCAGTAACTCTTCCTCCCCCCCCCCCCCCCCCCCGAAAATCGTGCCATTCGTGAGATGACGTGGAAAAATATTGTAGAGACGGACAGTCCACACATGAAAATACGGCGCATTCGCATTTCATGCTGAATACCTAAAGCTACAAAAACACACTCAGAATATATAATACTTGTTGATTTTCCACTGAAACAATTGTTGCATGAACGCTCCTCGGTGTTTCTCTTAGACTACATTGCCTGTATTTTTGTGCTTCATGTGGTAACCACAGTAAAAGCCGCAGTCTATCTTTCTAATGGAAACACACACTGTTCTGTGTGAGGTACGTAGCAAAGTTCTACGTATAAGCTAGATTCATATCAGTATTCATAAGTTTAAAGCTGGTCCCAGTGATCGCGCGGTCTAGGGCATAGGTCTGAGGCCGCTCGCCTGTTGAGATCGTGGGTTCGAATCCCACCGGGGCCATGGATGTTTGTCTGTTGTGAGTGTTGTGTGTTGTCAGGTAGAGGTCTCTGCGACGAACTGATCACTCGTCCAGGGGAGTCCTACCAGCTGTACTGTGCCGTTGTGTGTGATCTAGAAACCTCAAGAATGAGGAGGCCCTGGCCGGCGCTGGGCCGCAGCGCCACAGTAAAAAATTCGTAAGTTTAAAATATTAGTCTGTTTACAGTTCAGTAACTTACGAAAGGAGCAGAATAATGTACAGATTCTGTAAAACATGCGTGATGTTGCAGGAAAAACTAAAAGTGTATTTAAATTTGATCGACTAATCATATCTGTCTGTGAATCAAGAGGAGATATGATGTTATGCCTTGACTGAAATCGTGACAAGCAACGCGGAAGGAGGAACAAAGAACAACTGGGTTTAATCAACCGTTATATTGAGTTTGGCCGAGAGCCATGTGGCTCAGAAACTACGCTCACAAACACTAATTGCATCGCAGGAGTGTGTGCTGTTGTATCGTTTTAACTTCCCGTGTTTGACTCACGCTTCACACTGCAATTAACAGCGTGGGAGTAAAATAAATATGTACAATATGTCGCCGACTTTCAGAACGTCCCTTTTCGAGTACCGGATGTGCTTAATAATGGCAGGGGTGCACAATTTCTGGTTGCCAGTTTGTCCCGACGACTAAATTTTGTAAGTTGGCGCCTAAAACTGATCCTTGACGTAACCCCATAGAAAGAAATCACATGGGGTTGCATCTGGAGAACGAGGTGGCAAGTTGTTAAAATCCCGACAATCATTTCTCTTTATTCCTAAGAGTTTAATAACAACATCATTTTAATGAATAAATTAGGAGACAGATTCTTATTTCCAGTTAACAAAGCAGGTTATTATATGTTGTTATTTATGTCACTCTAAACCTGTAACATTTCGTTTGGTTTAATGACGAGAAAATGAGATGAAAGAGAAGGGATTAAAAATTGGGTCCTGGCAGTAACGACTGCTTACCACTTCTGCACATCGTTTGGACTGGTTCTGTTTCCAAATCAGCCTCCAGTTCAATAGGTACGGGGGATAAAGTAGCAAGAGCGTAAAATGACTATTTATTGTTGGGATTAAAATTCGTGTAAATACAATTTTATTTTTTTTATTTCTGTGACGCAGAAACCGAACTGGAACCTAGGGGCCTCGTTTTAGAGGTTTCTAGATCACACACTCAATCAGACACACACACACACACACAAACAAACAAACAAACCCGGTATTACTCCTCTGTATAAGTGATCAACTCGTCGCAGAGGTCGTTAACTGCCCAGCACACAGGAAACACAACAGACCAACATCCATGTCTTCAGCGGGATTCGAACCCGCGATCGAAGCAATCAAACGGCTACAGACATACACCTTAGACCGCAAGGCAGCCGGGATCAGCATTCCTCCGCTACATTTATTCTTACTGCTGAATTCTTGATTAAACCCTGGAACAAGTTAACCTTTAGGAGACTTATTATGGTTTGGAATGAATAATTTGGAATTATCAGACTTTTGTATACGAATATTAAATGTGAACCCTCTCACCATTGTGTGAAGCATCCCATGGTTGCGGAAGGGTGCGGCGGCGGGCTCCAAACAAATGTGGAGGGTTGCTGCGACTGTACTAAGTAACCAGTCGTGGATAGCCGGCAAGGGGTGGTCCTCTCTTGACGGTTAAGAAATAATGACCGTGAAAAGCATTATAACACATTACTTAGGTCTTCGTGCTTGTAAGCATTTTGTGAACACGGTACCGAACTTCTCTGTGTGTGAAATGTTGGGAGAATTGAGCAGCTGAGTGACTGTTGGCTTCTTTAGAAGGGGTCTTTACTTTGGAGTCACGAAACAACACCACCACCACCACTATCCCACTGCTGCTAGTACTAATACTGTTGCTATGACTACTACTACTACTACTAATACTACTACTACTACTACTAATAATAATAAATGTAAGATTAAAGTTCCTATGCAGTCCAAGAAGCACGTATGGTAGATAGAAGTGTAGCCCTACTGCAACTTAACCCTGACACTAAATGAAGGTCACTGGATAACTGCACGGTCCGATCGCTTTGCACCCAGGAAATATCTTTGGTACATTTTGGAGAGGAGGCTGAATGGGCCGCAGGACCAGTCTAGTCATTTTGGAGAAGAGAAAATTCCCATGTCACTGCTAAGATTCGAAACCTAGATCGCCCTGCTAGTCGTCTAGTCGCCATAGGGATTACGCTACCCTGGTCGTAATTTTAAGAGTAGTAGTAGTAGTAGTAGTAGTAGTAGTAATAATAATAATAATAATAATAACACCCAAAATATCAAGAATCAACTTGAGTCCAGCATTGACAGTGAGAAGAAGGAATAACTCAAGAGAAAACCAATGCATGGACTATTCTAACGGTACCTAGAAAGACCATAACTAGATAAAGAATAATCCTTGGCGTGGTTATGTAGCTCAGGCATGAAGGGTGAAACTGAAAGTTTAATGATAGTAGCCCCAAATCAAGAACTCAGCACGTATGATCATCAGAGGAACATCATAAAGCAACCAACAGACAGTTAGATGCAGGATGTGCTGCAAGGCAGAAGAACACACAAAATATACTGTTGTGAGATGCACAATATTTGCACCGTCTGTGTACACTAACAGACGCAGTAAGGCAGCTGGTTACATCCACTGGACGATATGTGAACATGTGGGGTTGCAAGTTACTGGCAGGGACTGTGAACATGTATCTGAAAGGGTGATAACTGTTAACGTTACTGCTATTATGTTGGACGTACCGGGTATCACAGATCAAAAAACATTTGCAAACCGAACTGATACAGTGCTGCATGATAAATGGAAGAAGGCTTGCCTGCTGATCGATATAGCCATACCAGATGATTCAAAAGTTAGCACAGAAGAATTTAAAAAAATTAAGTACAAAGAACTGGACATCGCGGTCTGCAGAATGTGGAAAGTGAGGACAAAAATTACATCAGTTATAATCGGCGCATCAGAAACAGTTAAGAAGGGATTAGATCAGAACCTTCAGTTGCTCCCAGGTCACCGGTCGGCCACAGATCTACAGAAGGTCGCACTAATGAGCACTGCACACAGCATTCGGTACGTGCTGGGGGGAAATCGCTTTGATCTGTTGTTGAGATCTGGATTTACCGGAAAACCGCCACCTGATAGCTGATAGGCGAGAATACATTTAAAATAAATGTAATGTGTGGAACAAAATTGATACCAGTGATGGCAGGGGCAACAGGAACCGTTTCACAATCAGTCAGACAATACCTGAGCAACACAACAGGGAAGCACGAAATTAAAGAAATACAAAAAACAGCCATATTGTGGACTGCACACATAGTGCGGAGAGTGCTGATGTGGAAGTACAAAACATATTTAACGCGCGAAATAACATTCATTTTAGTATAAATTGGAAAAACAGAACAGCTGCAACACTGTGTACCATAGAAACATGTTTAGTTTCAGGTATGCAATTGTAAATACCCTGCATAAAGGTGATAACAAGAATAATAATAATAATAATAATAATAACCATAACGTGGTCCGGGATGGCGTATTCGGTATAGCGACTCGCTACGGGCTGGAAGGCCCGGAAATCAAATCCCGGTGGGGGTGAGATTTTCCGCATCTGCCCAGACATGCCGTGGGACCCACCCACCCTCCTGTTGAATGGGTGCCGAATATTTCCTGGGGGTAGTGCGGCCGAGGCGTGTCGTTGACCACCCACCCCACCTAGCGTCGAAATTAAAGAAAGACTAGGGCTATACCTCTACTGCCCCTCTGGGCGTTCGTGGCCCGTTCTGGGGTGAACTTTACCTTTAACAATAACAATAATAATAATAATAATAATAATAGCAGCAACAATGCTGTAACCGTACAGAAACTCGACGCAGTTTGTTACTGTCTTATTGTAATCCTGAGTTTGATATGCTTAACCTGCATGTCACACTGATTTGTCAGAATGGTCCCATTAAGTAACGCACGCTGTGTCAGTACATAACATCATATTCTACTGACACATGTTGACAATGACAATCAAAGGGAAGGGAAATTTAGTCACTGCGCTCATCATACCCATAATTCGGTTTACTGCGTATTTGCAATCTTAATATCTGATAACGTTTCTAGATGTGAACATGAAATATGTGACAGGTGTGGAACCCATTGAACCCCCACTGAAGGCACGTCGATTCGAAGACTAGAAAGTATAAACTTTGAGTGAGATTCTTTGAATATCTCAGTGGAGTTCCTGGAAATGCAGTTCAGTCCTCAATCCAGTCCAGTTTGATACCAGGTGCTATACGACTTGTCATACGTCATTACTTTTTACCACGGCGCAAGAGTCCCTAAAGGTCCAAGGTCGCTTCATTATCGAGGTTTCATGATCACACTCAGACACGCCACATTCGGTAGGACTCCTCTGGGCGAGTGATCAGTCCGACGCAAATACCTCTACCTGACAAACACACAGCACTCGCATGAGACAGACATCCAAGCCCCCGGCGGGATTCGAACCCACAATCACAGCAAGCGGCCACTGGGATCGGCGTCATACGTTATTAGGATTGGAAAATAAAGGATAACAAATGGGATATTTAGCATGCATTGAATAGCAAATAAACGGGTAAAAATTTTGATGGGAAACCTTGAAAGGGAGGGGTTCGTAGGAACGGTTAGGATGAGATGGTAAAATAATATTAAATTGCAAGTAGACTTAAATGTTGAGCGAGTTATCGTGTTAATTAGCGTTTAAGCACTGAATTGCTTGCAACTATGCTATATAAACCTCCTTTCGTACCTCACAGAAAACAAACTGTTGTGTAAGGAAATAATCGCTGTTTGTTCTGAGATACATAAGAAGTACGTTGTATCGGGGGAATGTAGATTTTTTTTAAATATTAAAACTGGTAGTACAAATAGTAACCTCAGTAGTAATTGATTAACATCCCAGCACGCCGCGCATCTAAGCACCACATCCTTATAAAGCGTTAGTATTTCTGTATTTATAGATGTAGTGTTTGAAATTGCCTGGAATTGGCCCAGAATACTGTACTCTGACAGTTGGTGGTGTTAATGGTGTTGACATTGAGGTCTGTGCTGTCACATCGTGAATTATGCGTGGCTGCAATACGAAACACACACGCAGCGTGGCGAAAATGGACATGTTAGGTATTGCTTTGTGTCGTATAAGGCAATAAAGAAGGTCAAGTTTACCGTCAGCTGAACATTTGTTATGCTGATTGTCAGCTCAGTCTGTTAACACATATTCAATGCAGCTGTGATATTTATACCTTTTGTGTCACCGTGCATGTGTGAAATTTCTTCCAGCCGTAATGCGATTAATTAAAACTGATGTCAATAAACGAAGTGTTAGACCACCGCGAAGTAGCTGAGAACCTGAGTCATTACTTAGCGAGTAACGTAAAGGTAAAGCATTCACATTGCAAGCCTGGACAGGACCAGAGGGTTCCAGGAAGTTCAGGTTCCCATATTTCGTGACAACGGCACAAGGATGTTGGTAGGTTGTCAGCCTTAAGCACCGGCCGCCTTTACCCCCAGGAAATACTCCTGGTACTCATTTCTGTTAGAGGCTGATTCGACCCCAGGGCCATAGTGCGAGCGGAAGGATTTTATGTCAATGAAAAATCCACTGACACCAGCTGGGATGGAACCAGCGACCTTCAGATTTGTAGCACAACACCCTAACCACTGAGCTACCGCGGTCCCCTACGCGGCGAGTATTGGTAATTTATTACCAACGTTTCTGGAGAAAGTTTTGTATTATTAAGTCCTGAGGATGGGACCTATAGGTTGTGCCGAAACGTCGGTAATAAATTACCACCACTCGCTGAGTAATAACCCTGAAGACCGCAGTTCTCAAGTGTTAAAGAGTGGAAAAGGGAGTGACCAGTGACCAGTGATGACACATATGTGACGCCTATTGAGATAACACGAGGCTTGGAATTAGTTCAAGTCGAAACTAAGGTTTGCAGTTGTACCTTTCGACGCCAGAAAGACAACGGAGGATCGGAGATGTAGAAACTCTTATCCTCGGCCCTACGTGAAGCTGAGCGTTGCTTCACTGCCCTGCCCATCTACCCTCATGCGAAAGTTCGCCCGGTACTCGTTTATGGGTTCTAGAGCGGAGCCGGCCGTCTTGAACCCAGTTGTGTCACCGTGTTAGACAGGTGCTTGTGTTTTGTTAAAGATAAGAAACAAACTTGGGACCAACAATTGGCAATACTGTAGCTTGTGACGTGATCGGCTCATAGATGAACAATTAGCTGCTTCTTATGTTCGCTCGCTGTTTGTGGATCAAGAATGGTTACCATCGGGTGCGTTGGCTGATGTCGAACACCTTTCTTTAGCTTACGTAACCCACGCTAATGGTAAGTCGTGTTGAAATTCAACGGTAAATTATTTCAGTAACAAATCTTGAAATATTCTGCCCAACACAACTATGTTTATTCAAAAACGTAGCTACATGTTTCACAATTAACCGTCATCGGGTTGCCACACAATATTAAAAAAAGTAATGCGCGTGTATGTATGTATATATATATATACACACACAATATATATATATATATATATACAGGGTGTTCCAGGAGTTAGAGTCACTACTTCGGGATTTAATTTCAGAGTTGATTCTGAGTCAAAAAGATCATATACACAAGAGTCCAATTCGCAACGGTTCAGGAGTTATGACTTTTTAAAGTACAGTAAATAAATTAGAAAGGAAAGAGGAGCATTGTGCATTTATTGAGATATGTTGTTAAATGTATAGTTACAGATTCGCCGTTCAACATTCAAGCAAACTGTTCGAAGTGTCGTCCGTCTGCTTGGATGCATTTTCTGACTTGTGTGACCAGAGAACTTTTAACTTACGCAATAATGCACCATTGTTGATGGTTCTTGTTGCGCTAAGAATTCGCTGGAGTAGTTCTTCTCTCGTGTTCACCTTGTGTGCATAAACCATAGCTTTCATGTAGCCCCACACATGGTAATCTAATGGGTTCAGATCCGATGACCGTGGTGGCAAATTCTGTGTACCGCCACGACCAATCCATCGGTTTGGGAATTTGTGAGTCTGGTATTGCCTTACAAGAAACTCCCATTTATGGGATCGTGATAATCCTCGTGGGACTGTTGAAAGCAACTACAAATATCGCTTTTCCTTAAACGTGTGATATGTTGTCATTGGTGACCAACTGATTGGTCCGTACATTTTTTCGCAACGTCTGACAGGTGATTTTTAAGCCAACTTTTTCCAACATGAACTATCAGCACTCTAAGAGAATGTCCCTCTACAAACGCGACGACAGACGTATTACCAGCATGACGGAGCGCCGCCTTATTTCTGTCAGGTCGTAAGTAGTATCTGAATCATAAATTCCCAACTCGATGGATTGGTCGTGGCAGTGCACAGAATTGGCCACCACGGTCACCAGATCTGAACCCATTAGCTTACTATGTGTGGGGTTACATGAAAGCTATGGTGCAGCCACACAAGGTGAACACGAAGAAGAGGGAATTCTCAGCGCTGCAAGAAGCATCAACAACGCTGCAGTGCTTCATAAGGTTACAAGTTTTCTGGTCACACGAGTCAGAAAATGCAACCAAGCAGACGGACGACACTTCGAACAGTTTGCTTGAGTGTTGAACGGCGAATCTATAACTATACATTTAAGAACATATCTCAATAAATACACAATGCTCCTCTTTCCTTTCTAATATATTTACCTTTTACTTTAAAAACTCATAACTCCTGAACCGCTGCGAATCGGACCCATCTGTATATGACGTTTTTGACTCAGAATCAACTCTCAAATTAATCCCACACGTTCACAATTATTACATTATATACATTATCTTTTATCTTCTTATTGTGTGAGAACCCGGGTGATAAAATCGAGAAGAACGAGATGGGCGGGTCGTGTAGGGCGCATGGTGGAGAGGAGAGACATACACAGGGTTTTGGTGGGGAAACCTGAGGGAAAGAGATCACTTGGGAGACCCAGGCGTAAATGGGAGAGCAATGTTCAGATGGATAATCAGTAAGTGGGGTGGGGGTGTATGGAATGCATCGAGAGGGCTCAGGATAGGGACAGGTGGCGGGCACATGTGACTGCAGTAATGAACTTCCGGGTTACATAAAATGCGGAGAATTTCTTGACTAGCTGAAACTCGGTTAACTTCTCAAGCAGGACTGTGCTTCATGGAGTGAGTAAGTAAGTAAGTGAGAGCCCGAAGATGGTTAGTTGTGACAGAAGAATGTAGCTGCGTTTTTGAATAAACAAAATTGTGTTAGGTGGAGTGTTTAGAAACTGGTTAATGAACGTCCGTAGCACAACGGGTTGAATCCTATAAAACTGGCAGATTACGGTATGCCTCACTGTGTCATGTTCTGCCTCCATTCGTCTTTTCCTTTATCCCGTTTTGACCTCTGTCTCTTTTCCATATTGCTTTCCCCCCTCAAAGAGCACAGAGAGCACAGAGCTACCAAATAAATCCAGGGAAATTTCAACGGCCTGAGAGTTTATCAGCGTACACATACAGTTGTATGAACCACGCACAGATATGAGCGCCTCTTATCGTATATATGTATATTATTTATTTATTTATATGCATGCTGCCGAGATAAAAGTGAAAATAAAAAGGGTAAAATGTCCCTGTCCGCGCCGTGAATGCGTGCAAAGCGAATGGAGGTAGAGCTCCACTCATTCTTCACCTCGTCACTAGATGGAGGTCATTGATCAATTTCATTTCCCCACCCCCTTATGCCCTGGAAGTAAGCTTGTTACGCATTGAATAGGAGGCTGGATGGGCTCAGAATCGATCTGGACTTTTCGAAGAAGAGACAAAATACCCCCTAAAACTTCCAGACTGTTTCTGGGGCCCACTTCGTGAAGGCTACAAATATGATTCTGAGTTCACCGTCGTGCTGATATTACATGCAAGCTTCAGGAGCAACCATTGTCACGTACTGCTCTCTATCGGAGGGCTCTTTCTCGACGACGGGCGTCTTAACGCGTCGCTTGGGGACGCAAAACGGAAGAGACAAATGACGGTCTTCAACTAATCTTTCCCGCTTCCTTTACGATCCCAGCATAACAATATACCCTCTCCTCCTAACAAGAAACAAAGCGAAGAAAAAAGGCGAGTGTTGCTAAATGGCCTCCCATCTTAACGTGGAAACTCTTCGCAGCTGTTGTGAACTGGTTGTGCAAGTACCCCCAAGGGGCCCCTAAAGCCTCATGCGTGTAATATATTTCATACAATGGCAAACACGGTCGAAATGTTCTCAAGTAATCCTGGAGACTTTTTGTAAACAGAATAAACACAATTTGTTTGCGATGGGAAAAGCGTCCGTTACGCTGTCGTGCAGACGGTACAGGATAGTGCCATGATATGCCGTGGCTCACGTGGTTAATCGCCGTCCTGTCTATCTGTGTTGGCCGGGATAGGTCAGTCGGTATAGCGACTCGCTACTGGTTGGACGGTTCGGGGATTGAATCCCGGTGGGAGCGAGATTTTCCGCACTTGTCCAGACCGGGCCTGGGGTCCACTCAGCCTCCTATACAATGGGTACCAGGTCTTTCCCGGAGGTAAAGCGGTCGGAACGTGACGTTGACCACCCACCCCATCTGGCGCTGAGGTTAATGAAAGAGTAGAGGGATACCTCTATTTCACCTCTAGGCCTTCGTGGCGTGTTATAGGCCGAACTTTATCTTTACATGTACCTGTCACCCTATAGGCCCGGTGTTCAATTCCAAGTCAGTCCATGTGGGATTTATGGTTGACAGATTGGCCTCTGTAGAGTTCCCCCCCCCCCCCAAGGTTCTTCATTTTTCCTCTGTTGATATAATTCCACCATTACTACATAATCATTTACCTGTCACTGGCAGTATAATCACAGTAAATTATAGCGTTGTTAATTGGACAGACTTAGATGGAAGACAATAAGAGCTTCGAGATAAAAACTGGGTCGCAACTGAAGACGGCCTGCGGGAGTTTTATTGCGACATCGGTTTTTGGTCTGTTGAATGAAACGTAAAGCAATCCCATTACAGGCCTGGACAGACCTTGAGGTTTCCAGGAGTTTGAGGCTTCCAGATTCCAAGACAGTCGGCACATGACGGTGGTAACTTTGTCAACCCTACGCACCGTCCGCCTTTACTCCCCAGGAAATATTCCTGGTACTCATTTCTGTTAGAAGCTGAGTCAATCCCAGGGCCATAGTGCGGCCGGAAAGATTATGTCAATGAAAAATTCCAATAAAACCCTAGAGAATCGAACCCGCTACCTTCCGGCTTGTAGCGCAGCGCCTGGTCCGTTGAATAAGGGAATTAAAATTGTAGGTTATGCAGTGTTACTACGCACAGCCTGCTTCATACTTCCATGTTCTATACTTTTCTCCCTAATACCTTTGTGTAGGTTCTACTTATTTTGGTACAGAGTGTAGTGGTCATCGATCTGTTAGCTAACTTATGTTGGTATGTAATTCAATATCATATTGAATTTTCGTGACGTTCACAGTAGCTGCTCTTTTATTCAATAGCAGTACTTTATGAAGTTTTGTGGGATTGGTGTTTTGAATTATTATCGGTGGTTGTAGTTGAATATTGGCCCGACAGTTAGCAGTAGCCTCCCACTAGCGTGAATTGCCAAATAAATAATCACAATAAATCGATTATCGCAATGTTGTCGGTACGGCAGAGAGTGCATTGAACACGTTCTCATAAGTTCCTACGTCATTAATATAAATATTCTGTATCCCGAATTGTTCTGTATTCCACTTTCCATGTTTTCTCTCCCAAATTATAGTAATAGAATCACTTAAAAATTATAAGACAAAACACTAAATGTTTCAGAAAACGTTTCCAATATCCAAGTTGATCAAGCGATACTTGTCAAACGTGTTTCTTCAACTCAGCACGAAACATTAAAACCGATTAAGTTGTTCGCGTGCTTAGGTACAGCTCCTAGAATAAGATCATACATTCACAGATTCTTAACTTGGTAGCACATAGGTGTGAGTGATCAGCTTGAGGTTCAGTCCACTTTGTCTCCAGTAAAACTATCCCTCACGTTTACTAAACAAATGTGTGTTCGGAATCGAAAATCAGTCCTCCATTTCGTGGCATAGTCACTACACTAACTGAGCTATCCTGGCTTTCTAATGCCATATCTTTGCTGATTAACTTCTAAATATATTTATACCATAACGTGTTGAAAATTTCTCACCACTGCAGGCCAGTACAGAAGTGCGAGCCCAGTTGGTGTCTGTACTTTCCTACAGGTGCCATAAAGAACATAAAATATTTTTAAGTAATATGCTGATATTTTTGGAGAGTTATTTATTATGCATTGGATCTAAAAGCCAGTACAGACAATTTTGAGGGCACATCCAGTTTTGGTACATGTGTAGCTTATGGCCAGCTCGTATTTAAATTGTGTTACAAGTAAAAGAGCAATACATCCAACGAACAATCCCTTAACACAACAAATATTTTAATAAATACGACCAGCTGCATGTTTCGGCTATATTAATAGCCATTTTCGGGCTGAACAGAAAAAAATAAAATAGTGTTGACATAAAACAGGAAAATGCGGTAAGAGATCTGAGACTTTACAGTGAATTCATGCATATTTTAATATGAAACTTATTATATAAAATGAAATGTACGATATATACATTTATGAGCTTATACATAGAGAGGCAGCACGGAGTACCTCTGTGCGATGTCGGTTGAAAACTTTTGTAAGTAACAGATAGTTAGTACACAGGCACTATTTTGGATGATAATGATCTAAATGGACGATGTGTGAAAGTTGTTTTTTTTTTGTGATCATGTGGTGAACTCGGTTTAGTATTTTGGAATGAATTTTCAATCATTCGAAGTTTATTGGTAGTTGTTTAAACATTGAGAACGCTTTTGGGCATTTGTCTGTATTTGCAGAAATAAGCTGCTGTATTTAGACATGTCTCCATTGCAACCAGCACGATATTTTGGCTAGCTTAAAGAAATATCGAATGTCTGAATACCAAGTTGAATTTGTTTTATTTTTATTCGATTATATTGCGCAGACAAAAAGTGCTGTGTGTTGCAGAGCACAATAAAATGCCCACGCGTTGTGTAGGACACCAGAACCCAGCACATTCGCTGTCCACATGCACTTAACAGTATTTACGTTTCCTGTACGAAAATTCTTGAAATGCAGATCCCAGGTTTAGCCCGACTCCGTTTTCTCTATCCCCATGCTTTCTTGATTTGAGACTTGTCCACAGTAGTTTCACGTCTAACGTATATTAAATTAAGTCGTTTGAACATGCTGTTTCAACATATGTGTCTTGCCCCGTGAGAGCATCTGGGAATACTATTTTGAATTACGTATCGCCAGCTACGTGGCTCCTGTTTGGTTGTATCCCCTTCGTGTTTAAGCCACCGCGGTACGCTCAGATTACAGTTTTCTCCTCTGTGACGTTACGTGGACAATTACCAACATCAGAGAAACGCGATGCCTTGGTCTTTAGGACAGAAAAGGAACTGGAATTTCTGGTTATCAGGTTCCCCCCCCCCCAGTCGTTGGTCCTCATGCCGTGACGTCACATCACCAAGCCAGTGCTCTTTATATCATTAGGTAAACAAAGGTAAAGGTAAAGTTCGCTCTAGAACAGACCACGAAGGCCCAGGGGGGAGTAGAATTATAACTCTACTCTTTCGTTAACCTCGGCGCTAGATGGGGGTGAGTGGTAAACGCCACACCCCTGCCGCCCTACCCCCGGGTAAGACTCGGTACGCATTGTGTAGGAGGCTGGGTGAGCCCCAGGGCCGGTTTGAAGGGGTGCGGAAAATATCATTATATACAACATAATTTTAGTGTTAGAAGTAATTTTTCTTCATCATCATTATCATCATCATCGCCATTCAGAACGTCGCTCGTGATTGAACAGCGACTTACTTCTGTATTTGGGAGGACCTTGTTTCAAATCCTTAACAGTGTCCCTTTGTCTTTGACTGAAATTCAGAATCCAGGAACACACCAACAAATACACTGTATTAAAATACAAAATTTTTACAATTAAAACACTTGGACTGCGACGTGTATCGACCCTGTCTTGTGGGTCACTCTCAAGGATTGTACATCAAGACTTACATAAAACACAGATTATAAGTAGTTAAAATAGGATAAAATTGCTTGAAAATCTTTTGTTGTGTTGATGTTTGTAAATTATTGTGATTATTCAAGTCTATGGAGTAACATGTGTACGTTCCGATTGTACGTACGGTACTATAAAATCGTTGACTGAGTTTTGCAATACTATTCGTCAGTACTTCTGTGCAAGGGCGCGCATAATGACGTCAGTCTGGCAACGGACGTGCCGCCATTATGTTCAGTAACACGTGCGCGAAGTTTTCATGTCTTGGATTTTCTTTTGTATCCGATACTGGGCTATAAACAGAAAGGCAAGATAAAAAAACTGAACATTTTCAAACGTTCTACAATTGACAGCCAAATTACTTATACGCGTTAACAGTCTGTAAACACTTGTGAATGCGGTAATGAACCTTCGGGTTCCATAAACTGCGGAGAAACAGGTGCTTCAGCCTGCATACGGACACCACACCACACCACCACAACGCAACACCAACACACATCGAACCAGAGCAATACAACCCATGCAATAACTCATCAAATAAGTCACAAGCTCCTGAGGATGGATGTATTAACATCCGAAACATGTTGAGCAGTAAATAATGAAATAATAAAGCAAGTGACATCAAGTTGGTCTC